>Ga0208826_1000662_pt1 | contig 34016 bp, 40 predicted proteins | sample AD_UKC115_MetaG_FD_184451 | JGI IMG/M metagenome (GOLD analysis project Ga0208826, IMG submission 184451) | Active sludge microbial communities of municipal wastewater-treating anaerobic digesters from Hong Kong - AD_UKC115_MetaG (SPAdes)... | ecosystem: Engineered > Bioreactor > Anaerobic >...
CTGGACAGGCTCATCATGCTCATGGCCGGAGAGAACTCCATCCGTGAGGTGATGCCCTTCCCCAAGACCACCTCAGGGCTCTGCCTGATGAGCGAGACCCCTTCGACGGTTGATGAGGCTCAGCTGGAGGAGTTGGGGATCCGGGTCGCCACCGAGAAGGCGCCCTCTTAAACACCTCGGACGAAGGTCTTACCGGCGTGGAGGATGAGGAGAACCTCTCCCCGTCTCTCCATCTCTTTCACCCTCTCCAGGGCCTCTTCCGGGGAGATCCGGGAGGAGGCGGCCAGGAGATCGACTGTCACGGGGTGGCTGAGGGCCACGGCGCGGACCCATCCCTGCCAGGTATCGTAGAGGGAGGGATCCATCTTCCCCTCCCCTTCGTCCCCTAATCCCTCGATTCCGGGGATCCACCTCCGGATTCTCTCGGCGAAGCCCTCTCCGGGAGACTTCACCCAGCTCTCCGCGGGAGGACGCACCGGTAGGTTGAGGAAGATCCGATCCGGCCTCAGCCGGTCCAGATAGGCGGCCAGGAGCTCCAGCTCCCTGTCGTTGTCGTTGACCCCGGCCACGACCATCACCTCCGCCCACATCCGCCCCTCCATCTCCCTGCGGTGAAGGAGGAGGCCTTCCAGGTAAGCCTCCAGGGAGAGGCCTTCCCAGGGACGGTTGATCTTTCTCCAAGTCTCCTCGACGACTGTGTCCAGGGTAGGGAGGAGAAGATCGACCCTCTTGGAGGCTCTCCTCCTCTCCTCCAGCGCCAGCAGTGAGCCGTTGGTGATCAGCGCCGTAGGGAGGGAGTACCGCGCCTTGATGAAGTCCACGAGTTCCCCCAGAGGTGAGAAGAGGAGGGGCTCTCCGTCGCCGATGAGGGTCAAGATATCCGTCTCCGGATGGGGTTTGGAGAAGAAGAGCTCCAGATCCTCTTTTACCTCTTCCAGGGGCACATGCTCCCGAATCTCCCCCGTGGTCTTCCCGGTGGCCCCCAGCTGGCAGTAGACGCAGGAGTAGTTGCAGGTCTTGCGGGGAACAAGGTTGATCCCCAGGGAATGTCCCAACCTCCGGGAGAGGATGGGACCGAAGAGGTGCCTCATGGTCATCTGTTTCCTCCTAAGACGAAGTTCTTTCCCCGGACTCCCGGGCTCTTCAGAATCTCTTCCACCGCCCCCTCCAACTCCCCTCTCCCCATGGGGGAGACCCCGGGGAAGGGAATTCCCCCTTCCACCCAGGTGGGGGAGACCATGTTCACGGTCACGTCTCCCTTGGTCTCCGGGGCGAGGGAGCGCAGGGCCATCCTCAAACCGCCTTTGGCCGAGGCGTAGGAGAGGACGTTGGGGAAACGGGCCCCCTCCTCCTCGACCCTGTGGAACCCGACGAGGATCACCCGCCCCCACCCCTTTCTCTCCATCCCTTCCAGGGCCTTGCGGCAGGTGAAGAAGGGGAGGGTGAGGTTCGATTCGAGGCTCTCCCTCCACCGGGAGGGCTCGACCTCCCTCCAGGGGGAGAAGAGGAGGGGGCCGAAGTTGCAGACCAGAACGTCGGGATCGAGCTCTTCGACGGTTTCCAGCCACTCCGGCAGGTTCCCGGCCTCGAAGGAGAAGTGGATCCCCTCCCCTCCGTACTCCTTCAGCAGACCCTCCACCCTATGAAAAGGTCCCCGGTAGTTGAGCAGGAGCCTGTAGCCCCGGGCGCCGAAGAGCTCCGCGAAGTGCCTTCCCAGGGGAGAGAGGGCCGCGGTGATCAGGACCGAGGGCATCCCTTCTCCTCCACCAGAGAGGCGAGGAACCGTTCCCGGGTGTTGTACCTGAGTTCCACCGGAGGGTTCCACTCCGCCTCCCGGGGGTGACGCCCCGTGGAGAAGAGGGCGTAGGTCCAGAGCCCTCCCTGGTAGGTCGGGGTCGGACCGGTGTAGAGACAGGCGTGGGGAAAGAGGTCGGACAAGCCCTTGGAGAAGCTCTCCAGAAACTCCTCATGGAAGAGGTAGCCGCCGGCCTGGCAAGCCACGGTCCCGCCGGGGGAGAGCTTCTCCCTCACCGCCTCGTAGAAGGGCCGCCCGAAGAGGACGGCGGAGGGGCCCAGGGGCTCCGAGGAGTCGATGATGACGGAGTCGAAGCTCTCCTTGCTCTCGCGAATGAAGCGGGCGCCGTCTTCGATGACCACCTTGGCCTTGGGATGGTCGAAGCCGCAGGCCAGCTTCGGGAAGTACCGCTTGGCCAGCTTGATGACCTCCCCGTCGATCTCCACCAGGACAGCCTCGTCTACGGGGTGTTTGAGAACCTCCCGCAGGCTTCCCCCGTCCCCGCCGCCGACCACGAGGACCCTGCGCGGGCTGGGAGCCGTGTAGAGGGCCGGGTGAACAAGGGCTTCGTGGTAGAAATGCTCGTCCCGATCGGTGACCATGGTCAGGCCGTCGATGACCATGACCCTTCCCCAGAAACGGTTCTCGAAGACCTCTATGGTCTGGAAGGGACTCTTCACCTCCGCCAAGAACTTATCGACCCGGTAGGAGATCTTGAAATCCCTGTTCTGATACTCCGAAAACCAATACTCTCGCTCCATCTTCCTTCTCCTGACAAGACGCAACGGAGCTCTCGCTCCTTTTCAGCGGAGAGGGCCCCTAGGGGTCCTCACATCCCATTTATACTCCAAAGAGCCCGGAGAGACCACTCCGGCTTCGGAATTTTCAGAGACAGGGGGTACCGGAAAGAGTGAAACGCCGAGGACCGGTTAACCGGCCTTCGGCACCGGACTCTTGGAGCGGGGTTCCACCGCATGGGTGCCCCGCCGTACCTCCATGGATTGGTGTTCTTGAGACTGAAGGGAGTCGTTGAGAACCTGAACCGCCCTCTCCACGTCCACGGTAGGAGCGCAGAAGAAGAGGTCCACGGCGGCATAGCCGTGTTCGGGCCAGGTGTGGATCGTGAAGTGGGACTCCTCGATCACGACGACCCCGGAGACCCCGTAGGGTTGAAACTGGTGAAAGGAAGATGTGACGACTTTGGCCCGCGCCTCCCGGGCCGCCCGCAGAAGGATCTCTTCGATATGCTCCACCGAAGAGAGTCGCTCGGTGTTACACCGGTAAAACTCGATTAAAACGTGTTTGCCTAAGGCGTCCCTCAAATAGCACCTCCTGGTTGCTAAAGTCGCTAGAAATCGTCTAAGAACAAGAACTTCGCATACATAGGGAACATCAGGGGTTCCTCCTGATGGAATAGCCGTATTATGGGGTACCCCCCCCCCTTTGTCAATAGGTTCCCCCCTGCCCTTAAGCCCTCTTTTAGGGTATAATAGAGAACTGTTTTCGGAGGTGTTCCATGGAAATCATTATCGAGGCCACCAAGGAGATGGCGGCGGACAAGATCGTGGAGAAGATAGTCTCCCTGGTCAACATCAAGAAGTATCCCGTCATAAGCCTTCCCTCAGGTAAGACCCCCTTGATCGTCTACCAGAAGATGGCCGAGGCCTACAAGAGAGGAGAGGTCGATTTTTCGGAGACCCTGGTCTTAGCTCTCGACGAATTCTTAGGCATTCCCCATGACCACCCCTGCTCGACCTTCTCCTACTTTCAAGAGAACCTCATCAACCAGACCAACATCGACCCCCGGAATATCTACCTCATCGACGGCCGCCCGACGAACCTCAAGAGCGAATGCCGACGTGTGGAAGAGCAGATAAGGGACCTGGGCGGCATTGACATTCAGATTCTGGGAATCGGAAGGGATGGTCACATCGGCTTCAACGAGCCTGGCTCCTCCCTCACCTCCCGCACCCGGGTGAAGCCCTTGGCCCAGTCCACCAGGGACAACCTGGTCTCCCTCTTCGGCGCCCCCGAAAAGGTTCCTCCCTTCTGCATCACCCTGGGGATCGGCACGATCATGGAAGCCGATCAGGTCGCCCTCTTGGCTTTCGGCAACGAGAAGGCCACCGCTATCAAACGGTGCGTCGAAGGACCGATCTGCTCGGCCTTCCCCGCATCCATTCTTCAGATGCACCCCGAAGCGGAACTCTACATCGACGAAGAGGCCGCTTCCCTCTTGGAGCAGAGAGACTTCTACAAGTGGGCCCACGAGAGTAAGAGCACCATCGAAGAGTACATGGCCAAAGCCCCGCTCTAAGGGATGGAAACGATCCATATCCGGCTCGAGAACCTCCTGAGGGCCGATGTTGTCTTGACCCGTTTCCCCTCCCTCACCTCTTCCCACCGGTGGGTCAAGAAGGGAATCGACCTCACGGAGAAGCACCTCCCCCGGTTGGCCCGTTACCTCTCCCGGGAGCAGACCCTGGGCAAGCTGGAGCAACACCGGCTGGTCGTCTCAACCTCTGAGCCCTGGAACGAGGAGAGGGTTCGCCTGGCCCTGGCCCTCTGGCTCAAGCGCCTTCGGCTCAGACGCTTCTTCTTTGTTCTCCTTGAGGCGTTAGCGATGCCCGTTACGGGGTTCATGGCCCTTCTTCCGGGACCCAACATCTTTTTCTACGGGCTCTTCGTCCTCTTCTTCTTCCATCTGACCACCTGGATCCACCTCAAGAAGGTCTCCGCAGACCGTTTGGACATCCGCCCCGATGGACCTTAACGCCGACCTCCACGTCCATTCCCCCTACTCCCTAGCTACATCCCCGGAGATGGTCCCTTCGGTGACAGCCCCCTTCGCGAAGCTCAAGGGGATCGACCTTCTGGGAAGCGGCGACATCCTCCACCCCCTCTGGAGAGAGCGTCTCAGGAGGGAGCTCGTCCAGGTTGAGGAGGGCCTCTTTGCCCCTCCCGGCAGGGAGTGCCTCTTCCTTCTGACCGGAGAGGTCTCTCTCATCTTCGGCCCCATCGGCAAAAAGCGGAAGGTCCACCTTCTCCTCCTTTCGCCATCCTTTCAGGAGGCCGAGGAGCTCGCCCGGGCCTTGGCTCCCTTCGGGAAGCTGGAGAGCAACGGGAGGCCCATCTTCAAAATCTCCCTGCGCGCCTTCCTGGAGATTCTCCAGGCCGTCACCGACAGAACCCTCTTCATCCCCGCCCACATCTGGACCCCCCACTACTCTCTCCTGGGGGCCCTTTCGGGGTTCGATTCCCTCGAGACCGCCTTCGAGGGTGATCCCGGCCCTCGCCTTCTGGGCTTCGAAACAGGCCTCTCCGCCGATCCGACCATGTGCGTCGGCCCCCTCTTCCTGAGGGAGCACCCCCTCTTCTCCTCCTCGGACGCCCATTCGCCCTGGAGCCTGGGGAGGGAGACGACGCTCCTCTCCCCCAGAACCCTCTCCTTCGGCGGAATCGTCGAGGCCCTCTCCCGGGGGACCGGCATCAAGGAGACCAGGGAGCTCCCCCCGGGTCTGGGGAAGTACTACCTGCAAGGCCACCGCGCCTGCTCTGTCTCCTCTCCCCCCTCGCCCAGGGGGACTCTCTGCCCCCGTTGCGGCCGCCCCTTCACCCCCGGAGTCCTCGCCAGGACCGTGGAGCTCAGCCCACCCCCGCCCTGGCCGGCGCCTCCCCCCTTCCGCTACTGTGTCCCTCTGCCGGAGATTCTCGCCCTTTCCCAGGGCCGTCCCACCTCCTCGACCAGGGTTCGTAGGGAGTGGCACCAGAGGGTCTCCAGCCTGGGTTCAGAGAGCCGAATCCTCTTCGACCTCTCCCCGGAGGAGCTTCTCAAGGGCGGGCTCGACAGGGTGAGCGTCTCCTTGATCTCTTCCTTACGGCGTTCACGCTTCCGTGTCGAAGAGGGATACGACGGTCGATACGGCCGTCTTCTCGCCCTTGAACAACCCGGTGAGGAAGAGTAAGATTGTTTTATGGATGAAGGGAGGCTGGATTTCTACTTTTTCCCGGTTGCCTTGGACAAGTTCCGCCCCTTCTCTCTGATCAACTTCGACCTCTACATCAAGGTGGAGAACCGCTTCGTCCTCTACAAGCACAGGAACATCACCATCACCAAGGACGACATCCACACCCTCCAAGAGAACAACGTTCTCTACCTCTACGTGCAGAACAAAGAGAGAAAGTCTTTCCGGCAGTACGCGGAAAACAACATCGAAGAGATTCTCAAGGATCCCACCGTCTCCCTCAACGTCAAGGCGACCTACATCTACGAATCCGCCTTCAACGTTGTCGAAGATATCTTCAAGGAGCCCAGGAGCGAAGGGAACATCCAGAGGGCCCGGGGCATCATCAACCATACCGTCGACTTCATCTTCTCGGACTCCGGAGCCTTCGTCAACCTTCTGCAGATTCGAGCCCACGACTACTACACCTACACCCACTCGGTCAACGTTTGCACCTTCTCGGTGGCCCTGGCCAACCGGATCGGGATCACCAACCCCACCACGCTGAAGGAGGTCGGTTTGGGCGCCCTTCTCCACGATGTTGGGAAATCGAAGATCGACTCCCGGATCATCAACAAGCCCTCCGCACTCTCCCCTTCGGAGTGGGAAGAGATGAAGAAGCACCCCCTCTACGGCGTCGAAATCGTCCAGGGCACCGAAGCCGGAGGCGAAACCGTCTTCTCCGTTATCTCCCAACACCACGAGAAGGTCGACGGTTCCGGCTATCCCCAAGGGCTTAAAGAGCACCAGCTCTCCATATACGGGAAGATCAGCAGCATCTGCGATGTCTTCGACGCGATCACCACAAACCGTTCCTACTCGGTGGCCAGGACCCCCATGGAAGCAGCCCAGTTCATGCTTTCCCGAAAAGAGAACTTCGACCCCACCCTACTGAAACACTTTTTCGAGCTGTTCGCCTTCAAGAAAACCACTCCCCCCTGATCCGTCCGGGGGGCGCACCCCTCTCAGGAGAAGAACGAGATGCATCTGTTTTCGGGACCCCCGCCCTCGAGGCTCGAGTTTGAGAACCTCTACAGGGAGAACGCCCCCCGTCTCAACTACCTTCTCTGGAACATCATACGCAACCGCCAGAGGGTCGAGGAGGTCATACAGGAGACCTTCTTCAAGTTCTATAAGAACTACTCCCGTTGGGATCCCTCCCTTCCGCTCTGGCCCTACCTGAGGACCATCGCCATGAACACCCTCTTCTCTTCGATGAAGAAAGAGCGGGAGACCGTTCCCTGGGAAGACGCGCAGGAACATACACCCGCCCTCCCGGATTCGGACCCGGCCCTGCATGACCTTGTGGAACGCCTCTTCGCGGCGTTGCCTGAGAGCCAGAGAACCGTCTTGATTCTCAAGAAGGTCGAGGGACTCTCCCAAAGGGAGATCGCCCAATCCCTGAAAATCTCCGAGAAGGCCGTGGAATCGCTTCTCAGCAGGGCGACCTCCAACCTTTTGAAACATTACCCCGAAGGGACGAAGGATTCTTCCCCCTTCGGGAGTACTATGGATAGGATGAAAAACCATGAACCCTAATCCGGTAAACCTCTACTGGAAACGGAAGGATGGCCTTCTCTCCCGGAAGGAGCGTGAGTATATCGACGGCTCCCCCTCCTGTAGAAGGGAGTTCGAAAGGATCGACGAACTTCTCTCGGCCCTTCCCTGGAAGGAACCGCCCTCCCCTCCTCTCCTCCCCGAGGGCTTTTTCCCTGAGCCCCTCTCCCTTTGGCAGAGGTTGCTCTACCCTACCGCCGTGGCCGCCGGCCTTTCCTTGGGCCTCCTTCTGGGTGTCGCCTCCTACAAGGCCGACACCTCCCACAAGGCTCCCACCACCATGGCCTCCCTGGTGACCAACAACGGCCTGGGTTCGGTCCAAACCTTCGATTGGTCCGCCCTGGAGGTCTCCGATGAAAGATAACCGACTCTGGTGGGTTCTCACCCTCTTCTCCCTCTCCCTTAACCTCGGCGTCATCGGATACCTGGTCTACCTCCGCCTCTCCCCGCCCCCCTTTCCCCCCCCTCAGCCGGGGCCTCACCACGAGTTTATGGAGAGAAATCGCCCTCCCCTCTTCCACGACCCGGCGGTGAAGCGTTTCTTCTCCCTGACCTCCCAGCAGATTCTCCCCCTCCTGAAAGAGCAATCGGAGCTTCGCCGCCAGATCCACCAGGCCCTGGTCAACGGCGAGACGGCGAAGGCCCAAGATTTTCTGAAGACCCTCTACGAACGTCAACGTGAGATCGATATCCGCTTCATCAACCTGGCGGAACAGGAGTTTAAGGAGTGGCCGCAAGAGAAGAAGAAAGCTCTCTACGGTCAACTCTTTCGCCGATTCCTCGGCAGGAGATTCCCATGAGAACAAGACGTATCGCCCTTCTCTTCTCCCTCCTCTGGATCTGTGCTCTTCCCCTCTCCGCTCAAGCCCTCCACGGGAGGGGCCCGATGGGAGGAGAGATGAGGCCGGGAGCGGGGTGGGAGAGGTGGCTTCCGCTTCTGGAACAGAATCAGGGACCTTGGAAGGTCAGCGACTCTCAGCTGAAGAGTTTCAAGGAGATCCTCGGCCTCTTCGAGAGGGAGCGGGTGGCGCTCCAGAACGAGAACAACCGCTTAAGGGTCGACCTCAAGGCTCTGCTGAGAGAGGCAGACTCCCCGGAGGCGAAGCTCCTGGCAACGATGGACGCCATCTCCCACAACCAGCACCTGATCTTTCTGAAGGGTCGCGCCCTGGGCAAGAAGGTCGAGGCGCTCTTCACGCCTGAGCAGAAGGAGATGATCCGGCAAGCCTTGGAGCCAAAGGCAAAGGCCCCGCGGGAATGGCGCCAGGGCGGCCCCGTCCCGCCCAAGGGAGGCGAGGGAGAACGTCCCCCCCACCCCTTCGACGGGGGAAGGCCGGGAGAGCCTGAACACGAGGAGTAGGCCCTTAGGTCTATCTCGAGAGGCTCCTCCTACTTTTCGAAGGTCCGCCGTTTCCTCTGGTAGGCCAGGGCGAAGCGGTGGGCCTCATCCCTGACCCACTTGAGAAGGTTGAAATCCGAGGCACCGTCGTCAGGAAGAGGATCTGGACGGTCGAGAAGGTGAAGGTGTTCCGGCTCCCCCTTGGAGAGCGAGACCAGGGGAAGATTCTCGAGTCCGCACTCCCGTAAGGCAAGGAAGGCGTACCTGAGCTGGGCCTTTCCGCCGTCCACGAGAAGAAGGTCCGGGAGCCTCTCCTTCTCATCCCCGGAGAAGCGTCGCCGAAGAACCCGGTAGATATTCTCCGGATCGTTGGCCTTCTTCTTCTTGTCCAGGAAGAACTTACGGTAGTATTTCTTGTCCGGCTCCCCTCCTGTGAAGGCGACCATGGAGGCGACGATCTCCTCCCCTGCGAGGTGGGAGATATCGACCCCTTCGATTTTCCAGGGAAGCGCCCGGAGCCTGAGCCTCTTCTGGAGATCGTCCAGAGTCCTCTGTTGAAGGTACTCCTCCCACTTGACCCTGGCGTTTTCCTCCAGGGTGGTGGAGAGATCGGGAACCGGCAACTGCTCCGGCGTGAGCAGACCGACAGGGTGCCCGACGAGGGAGTCGAGGAAGGGCAACAGAGTCTCCCTCTCCAGGTCCTTCAGGGGAGGGGAGAAGAAGAGGTTTTCCACGGAGCGGCCCTTCCCGTAGAACTGGCTCAAGACCGAGAGGAGCAGCTCCTCGGAAGGGATGTTGACGGGGTGAAGGAACCACTCCCTCTTCTCTTGAAGCCGCCCTTGACCGCTGTAACGCCAGAGGTAGAAGAGGCTCTTGTCCCCCTCCCGCAGGATCCTCCAGGCGTCCCAAGAGCCCTCGGCAACCTCCCGGGCCCAGCATCCCCGCTCATGAAACCCCTCCAGAACCAAAAGATCGTCCCTGAGCTCCGCGGCCCTCTCAAACTCGAGCCTCCCGGCGGCCTCGGCGATCTCCTCCCGGATTCTCCTGAGCACGCTCTCCCCCTCCCCCCGTAGGAAGGAGGCGGCACCCTCCACCCGGACCCGGTACTCTTCGGAGGGGACTTTCCCTGTGCAGGGCGCACAGCAGAGCCCCAGGAAGTGGTCCAGGCACCCCCGCTCCCTCTGGGGCATCTTCCTGCACGTTCTCAGGCGGAAAGTCCGCCCCAAGGTTCGGTAGAGCTTCAAGGCCTTCAGAGAGGAGACGAAGGGCCCGCAGTAAAAGTCTTCCGCGGAGCTCCGCCTCCTGACCAGTTCGAGGGAAGGGAACCTCTCAGAGCCCTTGATCCTGAGAAGGTAGTAGTTCTTGTCGTCCCGGAGCTTGATGTTGTACCGGGGTTGTTTCTTCCGGATCAGCTCCCTCTCCGTGATGAAGGCATCCCTCTCGTCTTTAGTAAGAAGATACTCTAAGGAGGCGATCTTCTCGGGAAAGAGAATCCCCTGGGCATGGTGCTTGTTCAGATAGGAAGAGATTCTCCGTCGGATGTTGACGGCTTTGCCGACGTAGACAAGCTCCCCCTCAGGGTTGTAGAGCAGATAAACCCCGCTCTTTTCCGGAATCCTTGTGAGACTCTCCCCTTCGAAAGGGATCAGCACTTAGGTTTTGGCAGGTGGGGTTTGCGCGGGCTTGGAATAGGGTTTTTTCCTCTCCTGTTCGAGAAGCTTCTTCCCTTTCACCGTCCAAGGACTCTTGGGGTAGGAATCCTGCAGAAGGGTCACGTAGTCTTGTCCCCTGGTGAACTCTCTCATCTTGAAGAGCGACTTGGCCATCAAGAAGTAGACACGATCGTTCTTGGAATAGCTCGGGTAGAGATCGATCATCTGCTGGAGCCTCTTGACCGCCGCCTTCCAGGCATGGGTCTTCACGTAAAAGTTGGCGACCAAGAAGAGGTCATCTCCAAGAAGGTTCTCCACCTTCGCCAGGTAGGCATCCGCCTCCTTGGCCTGGGGAGTGAGGGGGTAGGAGCTCTTGAGCTTCTTCAACTCCTGCTGGGCGGACCTAGTGTTGGCCTGATCCCGTCCCGGTTTGGGGAGCATGTTGATATAACATTGAGCGAGGTAGAGCTGTGCCTGAGGTGCCAAGGGGTGGGAGGGGTAGGTGTTGACGAAGTCACTGAACTCCTGGGCGGCGATGGTGTAGTTGGATATCCCCTTCTGCTGGTAGTAGCTGACACCCAACTGGTACTTGGCCTCCGCCGCGTAGGAGGTGTTGGCGAAGATCTGGACAACCTGGCGGAAATAGGAGCGGGCCTTGTCCCGATCTTTCTTCATCAGGGAGAGGCCCTTCTCGAAGAGGTTCTGGGCGGAGGCGCCCTTCTCCAGGACAAGGGGCTTTTCGGAAGTGGAGCCGCAACCGGAAACGACGAGGGCTGACAGGATTAGCGCAGAGAGAAGAAACAACTTTTTCATAGGGTAAGCTCCTTGAGAGTTTTCAGGGCTTCCATGGGATCCGGAGCTCCGAAGATAGCGCTTCCGGCGACAAAGATCTCGGCACCGGCCTCTTTCAACGACGGGATTGTCTTGGTGGTGACACCTCCGTCGACTTCGATGGGAACTGTGAGTCCCCTTTCTTCGACCCACTTCCGGATGGTCTCTATCTTGACAAGCGTCTCGGGAATGAAGGGCTGTCCTCCGTACCCCGGAGAGACGCTCATCACCAAGACGAAGTCAACGTAGGGAAGGGAGTCGCGGATCGCCTCGGCGGGCGTCATGGGGTTCAGGGAGATTCCGACCCTTCTGCCAGCCTTGCGGACCCTCTGATAGATCACGTAGGGGTGGGGGGTCGCCTCGATGTGGAAGGAGATCATATCGGCCCCGGCCTCCAGGAACTGTTCGGCCTGCTGCCAGGGGTTGCTCACCATGAGGTGGACATCCAGGGGAAGGGCGGTGCTCTTCTTCAGACTCTTCACGACGGCGGAACCGAAGGTGATGGGGGGGACGAAGTGGCCGTCCATGACGTCCACATGGATCAGATCTGCCCCTCCCCGTTCGGCAAGGGAGGCGGCCTCACCCAGGGCGCTGAACTCGGCGGAGAGGAGGGACGGGGCGATCACTTCACGACCTCCAAGACGATCTTCTGCCCTCTGCGCAAGGGGTAACCCGCCTCCGGAAGCTGCCGGACGATGGTGCCTGAAGCGATCCCCTCGTAGGGTATCTCGCGAAAGGTCTCCATCGCGAAGCCCCAGCCTTCGAGGACCTCGGTGACCCCCTCCCGGTTTTTGCCGATCAGGTCGGGCATGATGTAGGTGGCCCCCTTGGGCCCCTGGGAGACGAGGACCCTCATCCCCGTGTTTTTGAGGGTCTCCTTTCCCGCCTGAGGTTCCTGGTCGATGATGCTCTCCCTGGGCAGGTCGTTGCTGATCCTTGCGGTGGACTGCAGGGAGAGGTCGTATTCGAGAACCTCCATCTCGGCGGTGTTGATGTTGACACCTCTCAGATCGGGGATTCTCACCTTCTGCCCCCCCGCGCTCAGGGTAACCATGACGAAGTGGTTCTTCTTCAGGGTGGAGCCTCCCGCCGGGGACTGTTCGGCGATCAGCCCCTCCGGTATGTCGAGGCTGAAGGTTTGACCCTTCTTCTTGAGGTAGACATCGAGCCTGGAGAGAATCTCTTGGGCCTCCTGCTCGCTCTTCCCTCTCAGATCCGGGACCGTGACCGTCTCCCCGCGGATGAGGACGAACATGGTGATCAGTGTGGAGAGAGAGAAGGCGCTGAAGTAGACGAATCCCCAGAAGAGAAAAGAGGTCAGGCGATTCTTATGAACCTTCCACATCAACCCTTTTTTAGCACAGATTCTCGTCTTTTTCAAGGAAGGGACCGGTGATGACCCCTTCCGGAAGGCCAAGGAAGAGAGTCTTGATCCGTTCGTACTCTTCGCAAACCAGAAGGTCTCTTCGCATGAGACGCCCCTCGACCCTTCCGGAGGTAAGGAAACGGACCAGAGCCTTCAGCCTGGTGGTCCTCTTCTTCTTCTCAAGAGAGTACTCCCGCTCGACCTCTTCGACGATGATGGCGAGAAGATCCTCCCAAGGTGTAAGTGGGACTTCCTGCAGACTCTGAAAGATCCGGGGCTCCCGAAGGGTACCCCTCCCGATCATGACCCCGTCCACACCGAGGCTCAGCCTTAGCCTGGCCGTCTCGGGGGAGTCGATGTCCCCGTTCCCCCAAAGGGGAATCCTCAACAGAGGCTTGATCCGCTCGGCCCAGCTCCAATCGGCGGGCAACCGATAGGGTTGATCCTTGAGGCGGAAATGGACGATCAGGGCGTCCGCCCCCTCCTCCTGGAGAAGCCTGGCCACGGTCAGGATGTTCTCCTCTTCCCACCCGAGCCGAACCTTGACGGTCAGCGTCCCTTGGGCGGCCTTTCGCACGGTGGCAAACCAACGCGCCGTTCCCTCCGGGTCCTTGAGGTGGTAGGCACCGCCGTTCCTCTGAAGGATCTTCCGTTTGGGGCATCCCATGTTGATGTTCACAAAATCGAAACGCCCCTCCCCCTCCACACGGCGTACGGCCTCGGCCATGACATCGGCTTTTCCCCCGAAGAGCTGTATCCCCTGGGGGGCGCCTGTCTCGAGGGTGGATGTCATCCTCAGCGTCCTCAAGTTCTCACGGACCAGCCCCTCCGCGGAGACCATCTCGGTGAAGTGGATTCCCCGGTAGTCGAGACGGGCCAAGACACGGCGGAAGACAGGATCGGTCAGGTCCGCCATAGGGGCGTAACAGTAGGGAAAGGGCGGCTTACAGAAGGGATTCTTCATGGGCGAAAGGGGAGAGCCTTCGGCTAGAAGAGCAAGTCGGCGCTTTTCGTGAAGATCCACCCCCACAGCATCCCTAAGAGTGCGGAGAAAAGGGCGCCGGAGAGGAGAAAACGGCCCTGAAGGATGAGGGCGAAGGCGGGGAAAAGGATGAGCCCGGCGAAGAGCCACTGGAACCCCTTACTCTGACGAGCCGCGGAGAAGAGGGCGGCGGCGGTGAAGATGTAGGGGCAGAGGAGCCTGAAAGGATCTACTCCGTACCGAACCGCCAGGATTCCTCCCGCCTTACGGTGGAAGAGGACCCCCAAGAGGGTGAGGAGGAGGAAGAGGATCCCGACCTTGAAATCCTTCTTCCCGGTTCGATAACCACCGTAGAAGCAGAGAAGCGAGAAGAAGACCACCGGCGTGACAACCGCTCCGACGACCTGAGGCAGAAAGGGAACGGAGAGGAGGATCTTACCCCCCCCCGAGAAGAAGGCTCTCTCCCTCTCAAGGAGACGGAGATCCCTGAACGAAGGCCAGAGGAGGGCCAGAACAAGGTAGAGAATCACGGCAAAAAAGAGCAACAGTACGGCGGCGGTCTTCTTCTTCATTTTTTATCAGATGTCAAAGTAGTAGAGGTACTCAGCCGGCGTCGGGTAGAGGCTCACCTCGACACAGTCCTTGTTCCTGTCGGCGATGTATTTGTCCACCAGGACCTCGGAGAAGACGCCGTCCCTGAGGAGAAAGCCCTTATCCTTTTTCAGGTTGGCCAAAGCCTGCTGAAGGTTCCCCTCGATCTCTTTGTACTTCTTCTTGGGGTCCGCGGGACCGTAACCCTTGGCTACGGGGTCGACCTTCTCAACGATTCCGTCGATCCCGGCCATGAGCGTCGCCGAGAGGGCGAGGTAGGGGTTGCAGGTAGCGTCTGGGGTTCTGAACTCGACCCTGGTTTCGTCTTCTCGGGCCACATAACCGGGGATACGAATGGCGGAGTTCCGGTTGCCGATCCCGAAGTTGATTCCCGTGGGGGCCTCGAAGTTGGGGATCAACCGCTTGTAGGAGTTTGTGGAGGGGTTGGTGATCCCTACCAGGGAGTTGAGGTGGGAGAGAATCCCTCCGATGTAGAAGAGCGCCGTCTCGTTGAGGTTGGCGTACTTGCCCGCCTGGTAGAAGGCGTTCTTGCCACCTTTGACGAGGTACTGATGATAATGCCATCCGCTTCCAGCCTGGATCTTGATCGGCTTCGGCATGAAGGTAACGGCCAGATCGTTGCTCTTGGCGACGTTTTTAATCACGTATTTGATCAGGACGCTGTTATCACACGTTTTCAGGAGAGGCTCAAAACGGGTCTCGATCTCCTGTTGCCCCCATTGGCCGACCTCGTGGTGGTGGTACTTGACGGGAACCTTGAGCTCGTCCAGGATCGACACCACGTCATCCCTGAACCAGCAGTACTTATCTTCGGGAAGAGCGGTGTGGTAGGATTTATAGATCGATTCCTCTCCGCTCTCCAGGGAGAAGAAGGTATGTTCCGGGCGGCATTCGAACTCGGCGTTGTCGAAGATGAAGAATTCGTACTCCGGACCCCAGAAAGAGGTATCGGCGATCTTTCTGGTTTTCAACGATGCTTCGGCCTTCTCGGCGATAAACCGGGGGTCCCCTTCGTAGCGGGTTCTCTCCTTGTCGATATAGTGAATCGTCGACAGGAAGTTCACCGTCTTCTTCTCCCTGAAAGGATCGACAAACCACGCCTTCAGGTCCGGCCTCATAACCATGTCGCTGCTCTCGGTGGAGGCGAAGCCAAAGGAAGAGGCGTCGAAGCCGATTCCCTCCTCCAGGGTCGCTTCGGTCACCGCGGCGACAGGAAGGGTCAGCAGGTGAATCCGAGAACGAAGATCAACGGTGAGCAGGCCGATATTTTCAGCCCCATTGCTTTGAAGAATCTCGCTAAAATCTTTGAAAGACAGCTTACCCATAGATTTTCTCCTTCTCTTCTCCCCGGAGCACCCTGAGGGCCCCTTCGTTCAGAGCCTGCAGTTCGTCTTCTCCCGGGTAGACTATGATATTTTTTGTCAAGAATCCAACCTTCGCCTTCAGCGCTTCCACAAGCTCTCCGTCGTAGGCCATGCCGCCGGTCAGCAAGAGGGCGTCCACCCTTCCCTCGAGAACCGTCGCCATCGCCCCGATGTCCTTGGCGATCTGGTAGATCATCGCCTCAACGACCTCTCGGGCCTTCTCGTCCCCGGCGTGGACCCGTCTCATCACCTCGGAGAAGTCCTTGGTTCCCAAGTAGTTGTAGAGCCCCCCCTCGCGGAAGAGCATGCGAATGACGTCGGGTAGAGTGTATTGGCCACTGAAACAGAGTTTCGCCAGCTGGACGCAGGGGACGGTGCCGCTCCTCTCGGGGGTGAAACACCCTTCGTCCTGGCAGTTGGTCGCATCGACCATGAGCCCGTCCCTATGGGCCGAAACGGTGATCCCTCCGCCCAGATGAACGACCAGAAGCCTCAGGGAGGAGTAGTCCCTCCCGAGGCTCTTGGCATACCTCTTCGCGACGGCCTTCGTGTTCAGGGCGTGGGAGAGGGATTGCCGGGTGATCTCCTTCAGCCCCGTATAGTAGGCCACTGGGGTGTACTCGGTGACGGAGACGGGGTCGACGATGTAGGCGGGAAGGCGGTAGGGCGCGGCCAATTCGTAGGCCAGTATCCCTCCAAGGTTCGAGGCGTGCTCCCCCCGTTTCGACTCCCGCAGGTCCTGGAGCATCCCTTCGTCGATTCCGTAGGTGCCGCTGGTGAGGGGCTTCAGAAGACCTCCCCTTCCAACGACCGCGCTCAGACGGGAGAGGTCGAACCCTTTCGCCTTGAGGAAGCGGAGGATCGCCTCTTTCCTGAACTCCTTCTGCCCGATCACAGAGGGGAAGGATTTCAGCTCGCCGTCGTTGTGCCGAAGCGTCTCCTGAAAGAGCAGGTTCTCATCCTCGAAGACTCCCATCTTCGTGGAGGTGGAACCAGGGTTGATCACAAGGGTGCAAAAGGGCATACATCACCTCAAAAGGGTTTTTTTATTATAAACACAAGGCCTCTGAAAAAGCAACGAGGCCAAAGGGCCCCGTCAGGAAAGGTCGAGAAGATCCGACGGAAGCACCGTCTCAATTCTCCTCTTCTCCCTGTCGACGTGAACGCAGAACTCCTTGACGAAGGGGATCAGCACCTCTTTTCCCCCCTCCCTTCGAACCGAGAGAAGGTCGTTGCCAGCCGGGAGAATCGACGCGACGACGCCGATCTTCCCCTCCCGGGAGTCCCACACCTCACAACCGACGAGGTCATCGATGTAAAACTGATCTTCTTGAAGTTCCCACCGCTCCTCATCGGGAATCTGGAACTCTCTGCCCTGAAGCGAGAAGAGCACTTGCCTGGGATCGTCGATCCCCTCTAACTTCAGGACAACCCTTCGACCCCTGATCTGAGCGGATTCCACGACCTTCGGCTCCCCCTCCACGTAGACGGTACGGAGCTCGAGGTAGCGGTCCAAATAAAAAGAGAGGGGAAGTATTTCGACCTCCCCTCTCAAACCCACAGGTTTTAAAAACTTTCCTAAGGTTACCACCCTTATATTGTATCAGGTGCTCTTCTCGATGATCTCCAGAGAATAGCGCCGTCTTTGTTTCATCCCGGCAGCCCCGAGGATCGTTCTCAAGGCTCTGGCCGTGCGTCCCTGCCGACCGATGACTTTGCCCAGGTCGCTGGGATCTACACGAAGCTCGAGAATCGTCGTCTGTTCGCCGTCAAGCTGAGTCACATTCACTTTGTCGGGGTGGTCTACCAGAGACTTCGCCACCAATTCCACCAAGTCCTTCATGGTAACCTCCAAAAGGGATTAGTTGTTCTTCAGCTCGGGAAACGTCTTGAAAATGGCCTTTACCTGCGCGGAGGCTTGGGCGCCCTTGGAAAGCCAGTACTTGGCCTTCTCTATATCCACTTTCATCTCGCTGGGCTCGGTCCTAGGGTTGTAGTGTCCCAGATAATCGATAAACTCGGTCTCCCGGGGTTTCGTCTTATCAACGACGACGATGCGGTAGCTGGGAGCGTCCTTACGACCGGTTCGCGTAAGCCTGATGGATACCATGTTGTTCTTCTCCTTTACGAATCAAAAATAGTAATGGCTATTGTATCGATTCCAACGTTAAAAGTCAACCTTACCAAGGATTCGGCTGAAAAACCCCTTCTTTATAAACTTCTTCATCTCCCGGTACTGTTTGAGGAGCTGGTTTACCTCCGAGACAGGACGACCGCTCCCTTTGGCAACCCGGAGCCGCCTCTTCCCGTTGAAGATCTCGGGGTCCCGTCTCTCCTCGGGGGTCATGGAGAGAAGCACCGCCTCCATATGAACGATCCGTTTCTCGTCCAGGTTCTTCAGGTCGATTCCCTTGAGGGGACCGGCTTGGGGAAGGTGGGAGAGAATATCCGCCAGAGATCCCATCTTCTTGATCTGCTTCAGGTTGTCCAGGAAGTCTTCCAGAGAGAACTCCCGTTTGGCCATCTTCTTGGCCAACCGTTCCGCCTCTTTTTCGTCCACTGCCTCCTGAGCTTTTTCGACGAGGGATACGATGTCCCCCATCCCCAGGATCCGGGAAGCCAACCTCTCCGGGTGGAAGGGCTCAAGCTTGTCGTACCCTTCGCCCATCCCGGCGAACTTGATGGGTTTGCCGGTGAGAAAGGCTATGGAAAGGGCGGCGCCGCCTCGGGAATCCGCGTCGAGTTTGGTCAGGATCACGGAGTCGAAGCCGATCTCCTCTTGAAAGCGAACGGCGCTCTTCACCGCGTCGCTTCCGGTCATGGCGTCGGCAACGAAGACCACCTCGAAGGGGCTGACCCTCTCTTTGACCTCTCTCAGCTCGGTCATCAACTCTTCGTCCACGTGGAGACGTCCGGCGGTGTCGAGAATCACTGGGTGGTAGCCCTTCGCCTCGGCATAGCCGTAAATCTCTTCGGCGGCCTCGACGACCCCTTTGGCCTGAACGGAGTAGAAGGGAATACCGCTCTCCTTGGCGATGACACCGAGCTGTTCCTGAGCGGCGGGACGTTTCAGGTCGACCGAAACCAGGAGGGGGTTGAAACCTTGCTTCTTCAGCATACAACCGAGCTTTCCGGCGGTCGTGGTCTTTCCGACGCCTTGGAGACCGGCGAGCATGAGGAAGGAGGGAACCTTAGAGGGGATTCTAAGGGGTTTGTTCTCCTCTCCCAAGACCCTGGTCAGCTCGTCGTTGAAGATCTTGACAAGCTGCTGGCCCGGGAGAACCGAGAGTGAAACCTTGGCGCCAAGGGCTTTTTCCTTGACACGTGCGATAAAGTCTTGAACGACTTTGTAGTGAACGTCGGCGGAAAGGAGCGCAAGTTTAACGTCCTTAAGGGCGCTCTCTATATTCTTTTCAGTGATACTCCCTTCGCCTTTGAGGTACTGTATAGCCCCTTGGATCTTCTCTGAAACAAGATCAAGCATTCAAAGGCACCGAGACTCTGTCTGGAGATTCTCTCAGACTCAAGGAAGGATCAGGGCTGGGTGGGGAAGCTGACAGCCTTCTCCCAACGGTCCTGACGGAGACACTTGGTGCAGACCCAGACCCTCAAGGATTCGTCTCCGGCACGGAGTTTGATCCTCTGAAGGTTCGGTACCCAACGCCTCTTAGTCGCTCTATGGGAATGGGAGATGATGTTTCCCGTGGACGGTCTTTTACCACAAACCTGGCAAAACTTCGACATCTTATCCTCCTGAAGGTGAAAAAGGAAAATAAATGGAGCTGAGGGGGCTCGAACCCCCGGCCTCATGACTGCCAGTCATGCGCTCTCCCAGCTGAGCTACAGCCCCATTTCCTAAATCTTTATAATGCCGAGGAGGGGACTCGAACCCCTATAGGCTTTCACCCGCCAGCACCTCAAGCTGGTGCGTCTACCAAGTTCCGCCACCTCGGCATCAAAACAATCTTTTACTTTTTCTGAGTATCCGACACTGGAGCCGTCGTATCCTGCACAACCGAGTGGGGTCCTCGGGCCTGCAGTATATAGAGCCCCAATGAAGTCACCATAAAAAGGACGGCCAAGACCGTGGTCACCTTATGAAGGACAGTCGCCGCTCCACGGGGACCGAAAACGGTTTGGCTACCGGTCATCCCGAAGGCGCTGGCCAGATCGGCACCCTTTCCCGACTGGACCAAGACGGCCAAGATGAGGAGAAGGCAAACGATCAAGTGAACCACAGTGAGAAATACCGCCATCTCAAAAGCCTCCTTTTTCTTTCCGGCTGGCACTCCCTTCTGCGATGATGCCAAGAAAAGAGTCAACCGAAAGGGAGGCTCCGCCGACCAGAACGCCGTCCACGTCCTCCTCTTTCATGAGGACCCGGGCGTTTTCAGGCTTTACGGAACCGCCGTAGAGTAGTATAGCACAGTCGGAGGAAAATTTTCCAAAGATTTCATGAATTTTTTTGCGAATCAGCCTGTGGACTTCCTGAGCCTGGGCCGGAGAGGCTGTTTTCCCTGTCCCGATGGCCCAAACGGGCTCGTAGGCGACGATGGTTTTCTCCATCCCTTCCTTGCCGATCCCCTCCCAGGAACCCTCGAGCTGTTCGGTGATTCTCCTCTCCGTGAGACCCGCCTCCCGCTCCTGCAGGGTCTCCCCTACGCAGAGAACCGGCGTCAGCCCATGGGCCAAGGCGGCCTTCACCTTGGCGTTCACGACAGCGTCGCTCTCGCCGAAGATGTGTCTCCTCTCTGAGTGGCCTAAGATCACATAGCCGACACCGAGGGCCTTGAGCATGGGAGCGGAGACCTCGCCCGTGAAGGCGCCCTCGTCACGGGAGTGCATGTTCTGGGCGGCCAAGGCGATCTTTCCCCCCTTCAACACCGAGGAAACGCTCTCCAGGGCGGTAAAGGGAGGGGCAACGGCGACTCTCAGACCCGACGCGTCGACATACCCCTTGAGGAGGGCGGCCGCCAAAGCGGCCGCCTCCCCAGAGGTTTTATACATCTTCCAATTTCCAATGATTGTTGTTTCTCTCATCTCAGGCTCTCTCCTTGAGGCAGTCGATTCCGGGGAGAGTGTCTCCGGAAAGAAACTCCAAAGAGGCTCCGCCGCCGGTGGAGATGTGGCTCATCTTGTCGGCCACGCCGGCCTTGAGGGCCGCCGAGGCTGTGTCCCCGCCTCCGACGATGGAGCATCCCTTCGATTCGGCCAAGGCTTCGGCCACACTCCGGGTCCCCTCCGCGAAGGGAGCCATCTCGAAGACTCCCATCGGGCCGTTCCAGATCACCATGGCCGCTTCAAGAAGCTTCTCCCGAAAGAGCTTTCGACTCTTCGGGCCTATGTCGACCCCCATGAGTCCGTTGGGGATGGCACCTTCCACAACCTGAGTCTGGGCGTCCTCCTTGACCTCCCGGGCCACGACGTGGTCGACGGGAAGGAGAATATCCACTCCCCGCTCTTTGGCACGGGCGAGGATCCTTCCCACCGTCTCAAGGTGTTCGCTGTCCAAGAGGGAAGAGCCGATCGCCTCCCCACGAGCCTTGAGAAAGGTGTAAGCCATTCCGCCGCCGATCAGCAGCGTGTCGACTCTCTCCACAAGACTCTCCAGAACGGGGATTTTATCGTTGATCTTCGCGCCCCCCAAGAGGGCCGCGAAGGGGTGCCGAGGGGAGTTCAAGGCCATGCCCAAGTACTCGAGCTCCGCGGAGATCAGGTACCCCATGACCGAGAGGGGAACGAACCGGCTGATCCCGACGACCGAACTGTGGGCCCTATGGGAGCAGCTGAAAGCGTCGTTGACATAGACATCGATGTTCTTCGCCAGCTCTTGGGCCAACCGGGGATCGTTCTTCGTCTCCCCGGAATCGTAACGAACGTTCTCCAGAAGGAGGAACTCTCCGGGCTTCAAGGCCGCCTTTCTCTCTTCGACCTCTTCACCTGTGATGGCTCCAACATAGCCGACCCCTCCCCCCATCAGCTCGTTGACACGGGGGAGAACCTTCTGGGTAGAGAATTCTGGGTCTCCGGAGGCCTTGGGACGGCCAAGGTGGGTCGCCAACACGGTCTTGGCCCCCTCCTGGCGGAGTCTCTTCATCGTCGCCAGAGCCGCCCGAATCCGCGAGTCATCTTCAATGGACCCGTCCTTGAAAGGAACGTTGAAGTCCACACGGAGGAAGACCCGCTTCCCCCGTAACTCCACCTCGTCGATTCGAACTTTCATCGCCTTCCCCTCAGAGAGCCTTCCCGATCTGAAGGATCAGGTCCCGAGCCCGGCAGGAGTAGGCCCATTCGTTGTCGTACCAAGCCAAGACCTTGATCATACGGCCATCGATCACGGCCAAGGAGTCCATATCCACGATGGAGGAGTTCTCATCGCCGACGAAGTCCACGGAGACGAGAGGTTCGTTGCAACAGGCCAGGACCCCCTTCATGGGACCCGCGGCGGCGGCTTCGAGTTTTCCCTTAACCTCTTCCAGGGTCGTCTCTCTCTCCACATCGACCACAAGGTCGACCAGGGAGACATCGGGAGTGGGCACGCGTACCGAGAGGCCGTGCAGTTTTCCCTTCAGATCTTCGATGACCAGACCGACGGCCTTGGCGGCTCCAGTGGTGGTAGGAATCATGGAGAGGGCGGCGGAACGGGCCCGGCGAAGGTCCTTATGGGGCAGGTCCAGAATCCTCTGATCGTTGGTGTAGGAGTGGACGGTGGTCATGCTCCCACGGAGGATCTTGAAACTATCGTTCAGAACCTTCGCGACCGGAGCGACGCAGTTGGTGGTACAGGATGCGTTGGAGAGAATGTTATGCTCTTGAGGCCGGTACTGGTCGTTGTTCACACCCATGACAACGGTAATATCCGGTTCTTTCGCGGGAGCGGAAATCACAACCTTCTTGGCCCCCGCCTTGATATGCTTTTCCGCATCGGCCCTCTTGGTGAAAAGGCCTGTCGCTTCAAGAACAACGTCCACTCCCACCGCTTTCCAGGGGAGCTCTTCGGGGTTCCTGATCGCGGTTACCTGAACCCTCTGCCCAGCAACTTCGATCCAACCCTCACCGGCCTTCACCTCTTCCTGAAAACGTCCAAAGACCGAATCGTACTTCAAGAGATGAGCCAGTGTCGCCGCATCGGTCACATCGTTGATGGCGACGATTTTCATCTCAGGATTTCGATAAGAAGCCCGGAAGAAGTTTCTCCCGATCCTTCCGAAACCGTTGATGGCCACCGTAAACATATCAAACCTCCTCGTAGATACTTTGTATTTTTTGACTAAACAGTTCTGCCGTGAAGCTGTCTTTGTTCACGAAGCGGATCTTCTCTATCCCCCGGGGGCTCTCCGCAAGAAAGGCCTTCACGGAGAGGAGGATCACCTCCACCCCTCTCTCCTTGGGAAAGCCGAAGACTCCGGTCGAAACAGCGGGAAGGGAAACCGAACGCATGCTCCTCTCTTCGGCCCTCAGCAAGGCGTTGAAGACGGCCCTCCTCAGCTTTTCTTCCTCATCTCCCTCCCCCCAGCGGGGACCGACGGTGTGGATGATGTAACGGCAAGGGAGAGACCCTGCTCCGGTTACAACAGATTCCCCAACCGGAAGGAACCCTCCCGGAAGTGTCTCCCTGACCCTATCGCTCTCATGTTGAATCTCCGCGCCCCCAACGGCGACAAGCGCCCCCGCCACGCCTCCGCCGTGAAAAAGGTTTTGGTTGGCTGGGTTCACGACTCCTTCGGTACTCTCTTCGGTAAGATCCCCGAGAATAACCTCAATGCGACAGCCCCTAAAATCAAGGATTTTCAGTGGGCACCCTTTCATTTTTCATTATAAGCCAAACACCTCCCTTTGTAAACCCTTGAAAAATAGGTCCAGAAGCCAACCTTTTGACCTTCCTTTGAAATGAGGGGCTCTCTTCCCAAAAATCCCGGGGAAGGATCCCCTCCGATTTTGACACTCCCACGAACAGCACCACCAGGTTTTCGCAAACACCTTCCCCACCGATGGTTTTCGCCGATTCCCTCTCACCGTAAGGGGTTTGAAACTGCACTCTTTTTGTTCATTCCGAGAGGCCCCTTAGGGAGACAGGGGATCACCCCTCTCCGGTCGCCCCCTTTTTCACCTTCCCTGTGAATTCCCCCAGGCGAGGCGGGAAAATAACTCTCTATGTCTCACATTTTTAACTTTATCGAGTTCCTTTCAAAGGTTGTAGCTCTTCGAACTCTCGAGTATAATCTGGGTGAGGAAAACGGTGATAGAGAAGAGTTCCCTCCCTTGGTCAAAGATTCTCGTCCCCCTTCTTCTGCTCTTGGCGTTATCCGTGAGGGCCCCCCTCCCCAAGGCGGATCCGCCGGTTCTGCTCCCCTCCCTCTCGGGAAGCGCTGGAATCTACTTCGACGAGGGAATCTACAGCCATAACGCCCGCAACCGAATCCTCTTCGGCCAATGGGTCACCGACGATTGGAACCCCCTCCTCTACAACGCTGTTCTGACAGGAGCCTACTACGGGGCCTTCCGCCTCTTCGGCGTCTCCATGGCGACGGTGAAGGGGCTCAACATCCTCTTCGGCCTCCTTTCGGTCTTCCTCTTCCTGAGGATCCTCCGCCGCTTCCTCCCCCCTTCCGACTCCCTCCTCCTAACCCTTCCCTTCGCCCTAGACTTCTGTTTCGCCATGTACAACCGCTTGGGCCTCTTAGAGAACTTCTCCTCTCTGATCTTTCTCCTCACCTTTCTCCTCTTCCTTGAGGCGAAGAGGAGAGAGTCTCTCTTCTTCGCCGTGGGAGTCTGCGCCGCCTTGGCGGGACTCTCCAAGTACCTTTTTCTCTCCTTCGCCCTGGCGACACTCCTCTCCGTTCTCTACCACTCCTTTCGGCAACACCGTCTCCGACCCCTCCTTCTCTTCCTCGCAGGGGCCTTCTCCCTTTTCCTTCTCTGGAGCCTGCTGGTCTACCTCCCCTTCCGGGAGTCCTTTTCCCGGATCGGTCACGGTTGGGGGGTCCTCTCCCTTCCCCGCACTTCTGCCCAACTTCTCGGCAACCTCTTTCACCAACCCTTGGCCCGCTATCTGGCTCTCGTCCCTCTGCCCGGGGTCATCTCCCTCCTCTTCCTGGCCACGACGCTCCGTCGGCTCTTCCGCCCCAAACGTCTTCTCCCGGAGGGGGAAACCATCTTCTTAGCCCTCTGGGTCCTGGCGATCGTCCTCGAAATGGCCCTCCTCAACTACCGCCCTCTCCGATACTACCTTCCCCTCTTCCCGGCCCTCTACCTAACCCTTCCCTTCCTCCTGAAGGAGAAGGGGAGAGGCTCCTTCTGGGATCCGTTCCTTTGGCTCTCCCTGCTTCTGCTCTCCGGACTCCTTCCCCTCCTCCTGACGCCTCCTTCGGCCTTCTTCCTCTTCCCCTCCCCCTTGAGGTGGGCCCTCTACCTCTCCCTTCCCCTGGTTCTTCTCCTCCCCCTCGAACCCTTTCAGAGGAGGCTCGGCATCCTCTTCTCCCTTCTCCCCGTCGCCTTTTCCCTCTTCCTCTTCCTCAACCACTTCCTCCTCCACCCGACCTACTCCCTGGAGAGAGCCTCCTTGGCGATCAAGAGTCTACCTCCAGGATCGGTGATCCTCGGTCAGGAGGCTCCCCGCCTCGCCTTGGAGACACCCTTCCGAACCTACATGGCCTACGATGGTTGGTTCAACGACCGGGCCCCCTTCTCCCGCTTTAAGCCTACCCACCTGCTCGTTCTGGACAAGTTCGGCGGGGCGGAGATGGCCTGGATGGAGAGAAGAGGATACCTGAAGGAGGTGAGGCTGAAGAAATTGAGGGCCTTCCCGGTCTGGGATTCGACGGTCTCCCTCTACCGTGTCGACCCTTTGAAGCCTTAGTTGGGATTCCCCAACCGACGGAGAAGGCGCCAGAACCTCTCGTTGTTCGGAGAGGACCATCGATGTCCCGAAGGAAGAAGGTTCTTCAAGACCACAGTCTTGTACCCACTCCCCCTGTAGAGGGCCTCCGAGCGAACGACAAAATCGATCAGCTCCGGGTAGTCCCCGTCGCAGTAGGCGAAGAGGACACCGTAGGGTTTCTCCCTTCTCGGAGGAGTCAGAAGCCGAGACCCTTCATCGACATAGGCCTGGGAGTGCGAGAGAATCGCCTTGTACCTCCCCGGACGCCCCTGGGCCAAGTGGTGGCAGAAGGCGGCTCCCGCGGAGATTCCGGCCAGGTAAACTTCGCCTCCATCGAGCCCGGCCTTCTCGATCACCCTGTCGATGATCCTCTCGACGCCGTCTCTCTCCTTGGAGATCAGCCACCCCTTCGCGGAGACTCCCAAGAACGAATAGGCATAGAGGGGCTCCGGGGCGAGGAGGGCGATCCTTCGGCGCCGACAGAACTCGATGAGCCCTGTCTCCTCAACGGGACTTCCCGTATACCCCCGGAGGGTCGGAATCCGGGAGAACCCTTCGGAGACGACACCGTGGAAGTAAACGAGGAGAGGGAGCCCCCGGTACTCACCGGGAGGCAGGTAAAGCTTGTACCCGCGAAGGTTCCCCTCCCTGTCTCGAACCGGCCAGGGGGTCTGCTGGGAGGGACGGGGAGAAGCACAGGAGAGGAGGGTCAAGAAGAGGAGGAGAAGGGAGGCTTTCTTCATGACCACTATCTTACCATAGCTCAGAGGAGCTCCCCGATCCCTTCGGATAAGTAGCTGCGCAAGAAGGAGAGAACATCGGGGTGGGTCATGTGGAGTTCCTCCCCGATCTGCTGGCGAACCTCATCGGTTGAAAGCCTCAGCTCCCCCTTGTCGGTCCTGAAAAGGAAAACCACGTTGACGCCCTCGAAGCCTGTGATCAAGGAAAGCGCAGTGTCCACCAGGTTCCCCAGAGGGGGGCAGTCGATGTGATCACCCTTCAGGTGCACCTCAATCGCCGTTCCCTCCCCCACCTTACTGCGAAGGTCGAAGCTGCCTTCACAGATCTGCGCCGTCTGCTTCAGGAGGGGGATCCCCAGGCCCACCTTCTTGTAACCCTTCGTCGTGTAGAAGGGGTCCTGAACCCTCAGGACCGTCTCCTGGTCCATCCCTTTCCCGTCGTCGATGACGGCCAGGGAGAGATCCTTCGCTCCATCGAGCTTCTCCACCCTCACCGTAACCGTGGAGGCCCCTGCGGCGACCGAGTTCTGCACGATATCGAAGATATGGAAGCAGAGATCCTCTACCATGTCCTTTCCCTCATTCCACCGCTCCCTCCCAAAGTTGGACGCGAAAAGAGCCCTCCCGCCCCGCCTTCTGTAAAGAGGCGAGGGAGAGGTCGGGGACCTCGTAGAGGGTACGCCCCCTCCCAATGTCCCTGAGGTAGTGGGCATCCGAATGGGCGACAAGCCTCCTGCCGACCAGATCGGGAAACGTCTTGAAGACCTCCCCCTCATGGGACCACCCCCAGCGAGAGAGCTCCAGGACACCCTCTTCCAGTTCGGGAGGAATGAAACCCAGCTGGACGAGGAGCCCGAAGCGGTCGCTCTCCACATGGGCGGGGACCACCCACCCCCTGCGCCGACGGCCGATCTCGACGATCTCCCCGAGGGAGAGGGTCAGGGAGTTAAGCAAGAGTTTCTCTTCGAAGCGGAGGATGTTCTCCTCTTCGTCGACCACGACCTGATCGCCGAAGTATTCGGGGTTGTTGGGGATCTCCGGGAGAGAGGGGTAGACCTCCTCCCAGAAGAGCCTCGCCTCCTCGGGATCTTCAAAGAGAACCAGGAGGTGGACCTCTTCGACGCTCTGGGCCTCCATGCCACAAAAGACCTTCACGCCAAGTCTCTCTCCGACTCTCCTGGCGATCAGGGCGTTTTCCACACTGTTGTGGTCGGTGACGGCGATCGCTTGCAGGCCCCTCCTCTTCGCCTCGGCGACGATGGCGCTCGGCGACATCTCCAGGGAGCCGCAGGGGGAAAGGGCCGAGTGGATGTGAAGGTCCGAAGCGGCTACCATCGGGGTCCTCGGCCGGGGAACGGAGATCCCGTCAAACCTGAGCGCGCCTTGCAAGAGGGGTCTCTTCCTTCTTTCCCGGCCATCACCGTTCTCCTTCGCCTCGGGGAGTGGATCCCCGCTCTTAAGACTATATTTCAGGGTTGAGAAAAACGCAAGATTCCCTCAGCTCCCCCTCTTCTCCCACCCCGTGGAGAGAGAGAACCCGGGATGGAGGCTCTCCAAGACGGCCGCAAGGTCTTCCGCGAGAGGAGAGACCACGGTGGTTCGCTTCTTCCCCAGGGGGAAGGTGATGGAAAGAGCGTGAAGAAACATCCTCTTCAGGGAGAAGCGACGCCGGAAGTGCTTGTTGAAGGCGAAGTCGCCGTAGAGCGGGTCCATGACCAGGGGGAACCCCAACCCCGAGAAGTGGAGGCGGATCTGGTGCTTCCTTCCCGTCTCCGGTCTCACCCGGACGCAGGAGACCGCTTCGTGGGGCGAGGAGAACTCGACCCTGTACCGGGTCACCGCGGGAACAAGGTGTCCACCCCTTCCGGGAAGAGAGCGTTCGATCACTCCCTCCCTCCGGAAGGGCCTTCCTTTGATCAGAGCCAGGTACTCCTTTTCGACCCGCCCTTCCCGGAAGAACTCCTCCCATGGCTCCACCAGGTCTCTCCTCTTGACAATGAGAAGACAACCCGAAGTTTCTCGGTCCAGCCGGTGGACGAGGAAGGCGTTCTCCTTCCGCGAGCGGAAGTGGGCTTCCAAGGTCGAGATGAGACTCTGGGAGCGGGAAACGGATTCCCCTTCATGAACCGCCACCCCCGCCGGTTTGTCGACAACGGCGATATCCTGGTTCTGAAAGAGAACCTTCACATCCGCTTCCCTCATGGCCTCCATTGTAACGGTCCCCGGGAAGGGTGTCAACGGATCGCCTCCCCTGCGAGCCTTCTTCCCTTCTCGAGAATCGGGTATACTTGTATTCAACCATGAACCGAAGCGAAGGATTTTCACCCCTCTTCAGGTACCTTTTACCTATGAAAAGGTTTCGCCTGAAAGACCGCTTCCTCCTCCTGGCCCTCCTTACCGCTCTTCTCTGGCCTTCATGCAGGAGAGGATCTTCCCCTGCGAGAGAACCGGACCTCTTTACCGACAGGGCCCATGCCGTAATCTGGGAGAAGAACCAGGGCGATCTGTTAAGCATGGAGAGGGTCTGGGGAGGGTTTTCCGAAGAGAGGGGCCTCTTGAAAACCGACAGAGAGGGGAGCCTCGTTTTCTCCCTGAAGGATGAGAAGCCCCGCTTTCGGTGGAAGCTGACCTACTCCCTGCCGGCAGGGGCACCGGTCAACGTTTTGGTCAACCGTCGGCTCGTGACGGTCCTTCACCCCACCGTCCCCTTCAGGACCATCTCCGGCCACCTCCCCTTTCTCCGCCAAGGGGTAAACCTTCTCACCTTCCAGGCCCAGGGCTCCCCTTTAACCCTTCGTCAGCTGTCCCTCCATACGGAAGAGAAGAACCCACGCCTCCTGCTGCCGGGAGAGGGGCTCAGAACATCCCTGGGAGCGGGCAGTGTCGAGCTTCTCCTCAAGGGACGTTTCCAGGGAGAGGCCGTTCTGACATCCTTCGCGAACGAGGGAGTCCAGACCCATCCCCCCGTCCCCCTTCGGGGGCTCTTTCCCTGGTCCCGAAACACTCTCCGTTTGGAGATTCCCAACGAGAGCCTGCTCTCGCTGAAGGTCACGGGAGGAGAAGCCTCAGTCGTCGCCTTCACCTTCTCCCCCCGCCCCGAAGAGAGGAGGAGGGTCGTCCCCCCGCCGGAAGGGTTCCGTCCCCAGGACATCGTCTTCCTCCTCTGGGACGGCTGCCAGGCGGGCCACCTTCCCCCCTACGGGTACAAACGGTCCACGGCTCCCAACTTCACCTCTCTGAGCGAGAGAGCCCTCCTCTTCACAGAAGCCTACGCGAACGCATCCTACACGAACGCATCGGTGGCCTCTCTCTTTACGGGGCTCTCCCCCCTCCGCCACCGTTACTGGTTTCCCGAGAACACTCTCCCTACGAGGGTCCCCCTCCTCACGGAGTATCTGAAGGACATCGGATACACCACCTCTTTCCTGACCACAAACGCGAACACCTCCGCCGGAAGCGGTTTTGCCAGAGGCGTTGACCACTTCGGTTACTTCCTCGACATCTCTAAACCCGAAAACAGCCGGAGAGTCATCGAAGAGTACCTGCGCTGGGTTAAGGAGACCCAGGGCCCTCGTTTCTCCTACATCCACCTTATGGAACCCCATTTTCCCATCCTCCCCCCCCTCCTTTCAGAAATGTCTTCAAGAAGGTTATCCCCAAAGAGGGGGAGGAGACCATGTGAGAAAGACCCGCGAAGACCGTCCCTTCTCCCCTCAAGAGGTTCAAGATCTGATCGACGATTACGACTCTTCGATCCTCTACGCCGATCATCTCTTGGGCCTTCTTATAGACGGCCTCAAGAAACAGGGGCTCTTCGAGGGGGCCATGATCGTCGTCCTGTCAGACCACGGAGAGGCCTGTTACGAGAACCGAACCTGGGGACACGGGTCCAACGTTTTTCTAGAGACTCTCCACATCCCCCTCTTGATCAAGATGCCCGACTCCCTGGGCTGGCGGGGAAGGGTCGAGACCCAAGTCTCAACGATCGATCTCTTTCCGACCCTTCGTTGGCTGACCGGGGGGAGAAGTTCTTCCCCTCTACCCGGAGACGGCCGAGCGCTCTCACTCCCCTCCCCCTCTCCCTCGAAGAGGCCGACCATCGCCTCCGGCTTCCCCCAATCGGGGCTCTTCTCCCTGACAGGATTCGGCTTTCACTACCTCTACTCCTTTCGGTGGAAAGAGGAACGTCTCTTCTCTCTCGCCTCGGGAAAGGAGCTCCCTCTCTCGCAGCCAACCAACCGCCTCTGGGCCGATTTCCTTCAGGGAAAGTTGTTCAACAGTCTCAAGAGCCGCGAGAACGCTTCCCTCCGTTCCCGTGCCTCTCACGCCGTTTCTCCAAAGGAGATCGAACAGCTCAAGAGCCTTGGGTACCTTTAGAACTCTTCCCCTTCCTTCGGGGTTGGTTTATAATTTCCCTTTCCAACTTTCGAGGTGCCCATGACCCTGCAGATTGTAAAAGTCGAATCCCGACGGGATTTAAAGCGGTTCGTCACTCTTCCGATCGAACTTCTCTCCCGTTACGACGCCTTCGTCCCCCCCCTGATTAGAGAAGACATGGAACTCTTCGACCCTAAGAAGAACCCTGCCTTTGAAACATCCGAAGCCGCCCTTTTCCTGGCCCTTCAGGATGGACGACCGGTGGGAAGAATCGCGGCCGTCCTCAGCCATGGGGCCAACAACAAGTACAAAGAGAAGAACCTCCGCTTCGGATGGGTGGATTTCATCGAAGACTACGATGTCTTCACAGCCCTCATGGAAAAGGCGGAGGGGTGGGGACGGGAGAAGGGGATGACCTCCATCACCGGCCCTCAAGGGTTCACGGACCTTGACCCTATGGGGACCCTGGTCGAGGGGTTTGACCGGTTGTCCACCATCGCCACCATCTACAACCCTCCTTACTACCCCCTCTTCATGGAGAGGTACGGCTTCACAAAGAGAATCGACTACGTGGAGTTTCTCACGAAGATCCCCGATGTTTCGGCCCTCCCCCCGAAGTGGCTCAAGACAGTGGACTGGGTCAAAGACAGATACGGGCTTTCGCTCATGAAGTTCGATTCGATGAAGAAACTCGCCGATACTCGGGGAATGGAGCTCTTCACCCTTTTAGACGAGAGCTTTGAAGATCTCTACGGAACCGTTCCTCTCACAGAGAATCAGAAGCGCCACTACATCAAGAAATACCTTCCCCTGGTCTCCCTCCACTATATTCAGGCTGTTCAGAACAAGGAGGGCGTGATGGTGGGTTTCATTATCACTATGCCCAACCTCTCCGAAGCCTTTAAGAAGATCAAGGGGCGTCTCCTCCCCTTCGGTTTCCTCCGTATCCTGAAGGCCTTGAAAAAACCGACCACCCTGGATTTCTACCTCGCCGGGGTGAAGAAAGAGTACCGCAACAAGGGCGTCGATGTCATGATGACACTGGAGATTGCCCGCCAGGCCATGGCCAAGGGGTTAGTCTGGGCCGAATCGAACCCCGAATTGGAAGACAACAAGAAGGTTCACAACGAATGGCGCTTCTTCAACCCCACCCAGCACAAACGCCGCCGAATCTACGGAAAATCGCTCTGACCCTCTCTTGGGAAAGAGATTCTCTATTCATTGCTAAGGGCAGCGTCAGAACCTGAGCTTGTCTCGGAATGTTTCAAGAAGGTTCACCAAGGCTCGTGGAACGCTCCCCTCCGTCGCCGAGTCTCTCTTTCCCTCGGGTAAAAGGAAGGGGATGGCTTTCTTCCCCAACGCTTCGCTTTTCGGTATGATTGAATCTTCTTACACCTTGGCACCAAGGGTGTGCCGAAGATAGGGAGAGCCATGAAAGAGCGGTTACGTCTGGCAAGGGAGAACCAAGAGAGGTTGCTGAACTCTTCCGGAGGGCGGAGCCTGAGTTCCCGAAAGGACAGGCTGAAGAGGTTAAAGGGGGTCGTCTCTTCCAGAGAGGGGGAGATTCTCGACGCCTTGCAAAAAGATCTCGGGAAATCCCCTACGGAAGGATACCTTACGGAAATCTCCGTTCTTTACCAAGAGATCGACCTCTTCCTCTCCCGGCTCGATGGGTGGAGCCGCCCCCGAAGGGTGTCGACCCCTCTGACGCTCTGGCCGGCGAAGAGCCGCATTGTGCCGGAACCTTACGGTCGGGTCCTGATCATCGCCCCTTGGAACTACCCCTTTCAGCTGCTCTTTTCTCCTCTGGTGGGGGCCTTGGGGGCGGGGAACACGGCGGTTCTCAAGCCTTCGGAATCCGCTCCGGCCACGGCCGAGCTGGCCGCTTCCCTGGTTCGCGAAGCCTTCCCAGAGGGAGAGGTCATCCTCTTCAACGGGGACGCCTCCATTACGGAGACTCTTCTCGAAGAACCTTGGAACTACATCTTCTTCACCGGATCGCCCAGGGTGGGCCGCCTGGTCATGAGCGCCGCCGCCAAGCACCTCACGCCCCTTACCCTCGAGCTGGGGGGGAAGAGTCCCGCCGTCGTCGACCGAGACGCCGATCTTGAAACGGCGGCAAAGAGAATCGCCTGGGGGAAGTTTCTGAACGCGGGACAAACCTGTGTAGCCCCTGACTATCTCTACGTTCACGAAGAGGTGGCCATAAACCTTGTGAAACGGATCGAATCCTGGCTTCTCCGTTTCTACGGCAAGATTCCGGCGGAGAGCCCCGACTACGGGAGAATCGTCAACCTCTACCACTTCAAACGCCTCACAAACCTTCTGGAGGGAACCGTCCCGGTTCTTGGAGGGGCTCCCCTAGAGGAGCGTCTCTATATCCCCCCAACGGTGATCACAGGGATCGGATGGGAGCACCCCCTGATGGAGGAGGAAATTTTTGGCCCCATCCTGCCGGTCCTCACCTTCTCAGAGCTTGATTCGGCACTCGAAGAAATCAAGAGACGACCTCCCCCCCTTGCCTTTTATCTCTTCACCAGGGACCGCCGAAAAGCGGAGAAGGCACTGGAGCGGCTCCCCTTCGGAGGTGGATGCGTCAACGACACAATCCTTCATCTGGCCAACAGTAACATGCCTTTCGGGGGGGTGGGCTCAAGCGGCCTGGGCTCTTACCATGGGGAGTCCTCTTTTCGGACCTTTTCCCATTACAAGAGCATTTTAATAGGCTCTTCTCTCTTGGACAACCCTTTCCGTTACCCCCCTTACAGCAGCTCAAAGCTCCGTTGGCTTAAGAGGTATTTCTCCCCCCGCTAGTTGCCATATTATAAAAACAACAACAATAACGGACACTCCTTTCTACCTCTTCCGGGCTTGCACAACTTACAGCGGACACTCCATTTAATTTTCTTTCAATATGACATCCTTTTGGCCTACCAAGCCTTTCAAATCCTCGGCTCACAGCATTATTTAAAACTAACTATAACGACTACAACGGACACTCCATTATCTTTTTCTTCTCCTTTTTCTCCTCCCCTCCCTCGGGTTTCACCCTTTTTTCCTCCCCCTCCTCAGTCCGGGAAGTCGCCTGCTCCCCCCTCCCGTCCCCTCCATCTCTTCAGCCCTCCCCTCCCTTCTCCTCTTTCGTTCTTTTCTCCTTCCAACCTCTCCTTTTTCCCCTTTCAGGTCTCTTCCTTTTGTTGTAGATCCTCATTCTGTCATATTTTCCGCTCATACCGCTTTGCAACGGACCTCTCCCCCTCCCTTTCGTTGTGATCCTAACACCCCTCTCTCTAAACCGGTAAGGTGACCCGCTTCGGCTTGGTCTGCCTCTCCCTGCGGGCAACACAGAGCTCGCTCTCCTCCTGCACGCTTAGGGGGTTCTTCCGCCTCTTGTAGACACCTTTGGAACGACGGTAGTTGAGAACCTCCCGGACCGCCTCTCGGGGACCCATGGCCAAACCGGTGCTGAAGTAGCCGATCCTCTTGCGGAAGGCTCCCTCACTGGCAAAGCCTCTCT
>Ga0208826_1000663_pt1 | contig 34001 bp, 27 predicted proteins | sample AD_UKC115_MetaG_FD_184451 | JGI IMG/M metagenome (GOLD analysis project Ga0208826, IMG submission 184451) | Active sludge microbial communities of municipal wastewater-treating anaerobic digesters from Hong Kong - AD_UKC115_MetaG (SPAdes)... | ecosystem: Engineered > Bioreactor > Anaerobic >...
AAATTGAAAAAAAAATTGAAAAAAAAATTTGAAATGTATAAAAAACTATTTTTTTTTGATAAGTATGATGCTTTTTTATATTTATATATGCTTGAAAAGTAAATAAGACTATAATATAGACAGCGTAGATAATATAAGAATCTTGCCTTTCTTTTTTTTTAATATTTTTAAACATAAATGATACGTCTTTATAATGGTATATTCTTCTAATAATTGCATCATTATTATATCTTTTTACTAATTTTGTAGTAAACATATCAGAATTATAACTGGTTTCTAAATTTATTATTGAATTTTTATTTTTCCATTTCTTTTTATATTCTTCCTTATCATTAACATTTATATCTCGCAAAAACGTAAAAATATTTAATAATCGTGATTTTTTATTAATGCTAGGATCAGAATTAACGATTAATACATTATCTAAAATATAATTATATAAAGGATCTTTTGCATTTATTTCAATACGTAAAACAATAGAACCTATTAATTTATTCTTACAATATGTATATAATTTATCAATTAAAACACCATATATAATAACAAGTAAATTTTTTATTAAAGATACTAGGACATTTATATTTGTGATTACAGAAGTTAAAATTATGCCATTTAGCATAAAATCCCAATAGGATGTACCATTAACATTATTAATATTATTCATAAATGTCATCATTTAAGATATTGAACATATTAAATTTAGTAATTTAAAATATATAATTTCATTTTTTTTTTTAATTATTCAAGAAAAAAATAAATTATTTATTTAATAATTACGAAATATTTAACAATCACAAATTATCTAAAAATTATAAATTAATAGTTGAAATAAATTAATATTAGATTAGCTTGTTTAAATATAATATCTTTAAAATCAAAATTATATAAAAAAAATACAAGATATTAAAACATATCATATTGTTCAAAAAATAATAATTCTAGTAAATATGATTTTAATAAATAAATATTTATTATTATAATAGAATATTTTATTAACATGTTGGTATTTTTCATATAACAAATAAAATAATAAAATGGATGAATCAATAATATTTATCTTTACGTTCTTTTAAAATACTTTTAGTTTCTATTTTATTTTTTTTATTGCTAGTTCTTTTGCATAATCGTCTTTCAAACAAATCGTAAAGAAGACTAGATTGTCTTTTAGCTAATTTATCATAATATTTAGAATTTATGATGTCTTCGTATATATCCATTGTTGTTTATTTTGTTAAATAAAAGTATCATTTTAAAATTATAATTTCATTTTTTTGATAAATATAATTTTTTAAATAATTAATATTTTAAATATAATTAAAATTTCATATTTATGTATTTAATATATCCATTATTATAAAAATGAATAATATCGCAAAATAATGACAAGATTTAGTAAATTTAGTATTAAATATTAAAAATATACTAGGTTAAATAAATAACACAACAAAAAAAAATTGAAATTAATCATCTTAAATAACCTTATTATATAATATATATCAACACACAACCTATACGAACACGCAACTTACAAACACGATGGAATACAAAAATAAAGAAAACGAAGCAATCGAAAAAAGAAATGAAATTGCCGAAATACAAAGACAAATTGCAGAAATAAATGATGATCCACGAAAAAAATTTAATTTCGAAAATTTGGAAAAATTAAGAAAATTAAAAAAAAAATTAAAAAAATCAACAAAAGGATTAGAAAAATTAGAAGAAGAATTGGAAGATTTGGGGAAATTCGATCTTTTTGAATTTGAAGGAGGATTTTGTGATCATTCATTGTTAGTCTCGCAAATATTTGATCACGAAAAATGCATAAAATATGAATATTTGGATTTTTGTTTGAAACAACAAAATGAAAATTATTTTCATGTTGCTACAAATAAATGTTTCGGAGGTTTTAGCATTTCTAACAAAGCAAAAAAATTGTACAAAAAAATTGCGAACACTGACGAAAAAATTTACGACCATAATTTAGATCGTGATGATCCGATTTTAATTTTTGTCATAATGGAATTAAAAGAGGAAGCAAATGGTCAATGTAGTAGCATTTATCTTGAAGAGATAGAAAAAAAATACAAAAATGCATGGCATATAAGTGAATATGATGGTTTAGAAAATATCGAAATAAACCATAAACGTGTAATTAAACGCGAGTTGGAAAATGTAAATCTTCATGAAATGTCGAAGGAAGAATTAATAAATCTAGTATTAAAAATGCAAAATTTATTAGATTAAGGAAATTAATCATTTTATGATTAAAAATTTATATTTTTTTATTTAAACTCAAATTTTAATATAAAGCATAACCTATATTCCTTTAATTAATATTTATTTCTTTATATTTATTTATTTCTTTATATTTATTTTTGAATTATTTGTTTATTGTTATTTTTATCTTAATTGTTTTAATATTAAAAAAAAATGAAAATAATATTTATAAATGAGTCCATTATATTAGATTATAATAATAACAATTAAGACAACGACTACCACGATGAATTTTAATGCTAGATTTGAAAACGGAAAATGTGTTCGCATTCCTGCCGTATTTTGTTGTGATCAACAAACATTTTTGGATGCATGTTCGAATTTAACAGGAACATTTGTATATTGTGTGATATACAAAGGTATGATTATTGCAAGTACTGACACTTATTATGCACTCGCATTTGGAGCCGGTAAAAATGTTGATAGCGATGAAATCAACAGAAAATTCGCTAAGTTCCAAAATGAAATTGGGTCGGTTGAATGTGTTCATCTTATGACTAAGGAACCTTATTTTCTACCACAACAATAAAATATTTTTTTTATACAATAAAAAATGATAAATAATAAATAATAAATGATAATTTTAATAACCATATTTACCACTAAATAAAATTATATCGTATTTTTTATTATATATAAAATAATAAAATGGTTTGCATGCATGAAAAGATGCATTTTTGTCAGACATTGAATAACAATTATAAGATACACCTGATGCTACTGCTGCACATGTTTTATATTCATCAACTTCAATCACACATTTTTGATAAAATCTATAAGGTAATTTCAAATTATTTTTTTTCATTTTTTGTGTTATTTTGAACGTTAATTCAGAATCTTTAATCATTGTTGCTTCTTGTTTAAATTTTGGTATTTTTAAATCAACATTATAATTTTTTGATTTTTGCATATGGTATTCCAAATTTGCTACGTTATAATCGTTCTTATTTTTAGGCATTACGAATATCATGCTATTATTCGAACCATCATAATATTTTTTTTCACATAATTTTATATCGTCGTCTTCATAATACTGTAATACTTCTATATTATGCATCATATCTACTAATTTTGCTTGATCATTAAAATCAACAAATAATTCTTGTGTTGTTGATTTAAAACTATTTTTCCATGAAGCTTGAAAATAACTTATATTTAGCATTATAAATGGATCACGTTCAATTGAATTTTGCAATAAATTATTAATTATTTCTTTTGTTAAATCACTCACTAATTTGTTTATCTTTTTGTAATAAATATTATCAAATGTATCATATTTGAATTTTGATAATTTTTTAACTGTTTCTATAACGTTATCGTCTACTTCATATTTATCATTTATTATTACTATATTTTCAGTCTTAAAATCTAATGAATTTTTAGAATATAATAATAATTCTTCCATATCTTTATTACTTATTACATTATCATCATTAAATAAATTATTACTTGTTCCTGGAACTAGAAAATTATTTACTAATGAAAATAATAATGTTGTTGATACTGGAGAACAACATTCTGATACATTTGATAAATAAATGTGATTATTATTTACAATACTTTTAATACTCATTATATTCTATAAATATTCGTTATCATTTATATAATTTTTATTAAAAATATATTAGAATAAGAAATAAAATTGATAATTATATTTTTAATATTCTAGTATTAATTAAAATAATAATAAATTATAATAATAATCAAAATAATAACTAGAATAATAATAATTAATTAATGTTTAACAAATACAATTTAGAATTACCTGATGATATATACACTAAATTAAAAGATTCAATTATTTTTGAAAATATTACAAAAGGAAGATTAGGAGCAGTATTATTATATGATAAATGTATAGTTAGGACAACAACTAAATATACATTACCACCACAATTATTTACTGATTTACATGAACATATATTATCTGAGATATATAAAATATCTAATACAAATTATAATTTTAATAATGCATTAACTGAAATTTATAATAATTCTTATAAAAATATGAAATTTCATACTGATCAAACTTTAGATCTAGAAAAAAATACTAGTATATGTATTTTATCTTTATATGAAAATAAAGAAAAACCTAACAGGAAATTAGTCATAAAAAATAAAGAAACAGGAATAATGCAAGAATTTATTTTAGAACATAATACATGTATTATATTCACATTACAAACTAATGCATTACATACACATAAAATTGTTAGATTTAATAATGAACCAAATACATGGTTAGGTATGACTTTTCGTGTCGCCAAAAAACATGATTTTGAATTACGATTGGCAAATAACGATGAAGAAAAGGAATTTTTTAGAATAAGATCATTAGAAAATAAAAAAATAGAATTTGAATATCCTAAAATAGATTATACTATTAGTAAAAGTGATTTGCTAGTTCCAATTACATTAAAACCTACTACGTTAACCAATTACATAGGTTCCAAATAATCACCATCATTTAGACTAAAAGGTATATTATCATAAACTATAACATCATCAGTAATATTTTCTTCTAAATACAACTTTTTCAAATTGTTTATATCTTCTTCAGTTGGTTTTAATAATTCTTGTTCACCTGATTCAGTAATTATATAAGTTTTATCTTTATAAATCGCTCTAGTTTTAGAACATCTAATTACATAACCTAATCTTACTGGTATTTTATCTATTGGTAAAGCTGATGGTTTAACTTCATGTGTGTATATTCTATTTGTTGATAATGGAATCAAAAATAATGAATTTGGATAACAAGTTATAGAAAATTCTTTTGCTAATTCTGGATATTTTTCTGGAAATTTTAATTTAAATTTTAATTGTGTTAATATTGATAATTTATCCTTTTTGTCATTATTTTTAGAATAAAAATAATCATATTTATCTTGTTTTTTAATATATTTTAAACCATTAAATTTACCATCATAATAATTTTGATAAAATGTACAAAATGCCATTACTGCATCTTGAGGCATATCCTTCGTTTTATCTGAATGTGCTTTAATTGTTGCTTTTTTTTGTTTATTATTATACATTGTATTATGATAAACTTGAGCTAAAACATGATTTAGATTAAAATCAAAAGGGAATAAATTTTTACTAAATTTCATAACTTCATTTACGATATAGTTATCCATATCTTTGAAATTTTCTGTAGGTCCTTTCAAATTTGTTGAACACCTTAGTAAATTAAAATTTACACCATGTTCATCTTTATAACAAGGAGTTAAATATATACCTTTTCTATAGGCTTCGCCATTTTTGTTAGACTCAACTAGTGTTTGAAATACGTGTTCTTGTGTAATTTTATCAAAATAATTATCATCAGTAAAAAATTCCCTAAAAAATATTCCGACATTACAAATATTTATAGGAACTTTGCCAACATTTATAAGATTCATATTATCAGTATAATTAATTGCAAAATCTTTAATGACATAATAATTATTCAAGTGCTCATATTTAGAAACGTCGCCGGTTAAATATATTATTGTATTAGTTTCTGGTATATTATTAGTAATATTACCATAAAAATATTTAATCAAAAAATCAAATTCATCATGATCATAGTTATCTAATTCATTGATCTTGTTAACTAGGATAGGTAAGTAAAGCGGACCTTTAGGTAAGGTTTGATGATCTTTAGGTAATGACATTATATATATTATAAATTGTATAGTTGTATCATATTTATATATATATCGTAAAAAATATTATTTCATTTTTTTTTATGTATGATATTTTTAAAAACCTTAATCAATTTTTAACTATTTAAAATAAAAATGAATTTTTAAAACTTTAAATATATAAAACTATAATAAATATATACAAAACTAATAATGTTAAAATCAATTACGAATAAAGAATTTATCGATCATATTATAACTTTTGATTCTGTGAATGACATATTAAATAAATATAAAACTTATTCTACTAGGGGTTATGCTTTTGAAAGACTTTTCGACATAGTTATTAAATTTGGATTTTGCAATATTTTTCCTAATTCTGATTTTTATCATCTTATTGGAAATTCTAATAATGGTAAACTTGAAGAATTAAAAAATATTGATGATTATCTTAATAAACATGTTATATCTGGCAAGGCGTCAGGATGTTCTGATATTACTTTAAAAAATAAGATTAATAATACATTTATTTTTATAAGTTCAAAGTATCCAAAAACACAAGAAAATTATAATAAACAAAAATCAATTGATTATTATGATATACAAAATATTATCGCGATGAGAATGAAAAATAAACATATTTATAAAGACTATAAAATCTATTTACTTGTTCCAAATAAAAAAGTAGTGTTAAAAAAATTTAAAAATGCTAATGAATCTAGTAAATATATAACGGATCATATTTCAGAAGATCAAATTTTAGATTTAAATGATTTAAATAGATACTTTTTATTATTTAAAAATAGTATTATTAAAAATATGAATAATGATTGGAATACTATTTATTTTGGAAATAAAGAAAATTTAAATTTAAGATTTCATCAAGAATTAATTACACAAAAAACAAATATGTTAATAGAAAATAATAATAAAACATTTTTATGGGGGTGCAAATGCCGGAGTGGCAAAACTTTTATGTTTGGAGGAATTATTATTAAACAATTTGAAATTAAAAAAAAATTAAATGTTCTAATAATAACGCCTGCGCCAACTGAAACAATTACACAATTTACAAGTGATTTATTTAATAAATATAATGATTTTAATAAATTTAAAATACATCAAGTAGAAGGTTCAAAATATTTAAAAACATTAACTATTGATTCAGAAAGTAATATATTTATAATATCTAAACAACTTTTACAAAAATATATTAATGATAATATAATTAATAAAATCAAGAATTTAAATTTAGATATTATTGGCTTTGATGAAAATCATTTTTCTGGAACGACAGATTTATCTAAAAATATAATAAAATCATATTCAAGTGATAATACAGTTAATATATATTTAACAGCTACTTATAATAAACCATTAAAAGAATGGAATATTACTAAAGAATGTCAAATGTTTTGGGACATCGAAGATGAACAAATTTGTAAATCTATTATTAATAATAATCAAAATATAAGTAAATTAGAAGAAAAACATGGTAAAGAATATATTGAAAATACTTTTAACAAAATGAATAATGATTATAATATTTTTATGCCATATAATAAAATGCCTGATTTGTATGTAATTACAAATATGTTTGACCAACAAAGATATGATAATATAAAAAAAATGTTGAATATCGAAAATAAATTTGGTTTTTGTTTTGAAACTTTATTTTGTTTAAATGACACAAAAAACAGACTAATATTTGAAAATGAAGTAAAAACATTTTTAAGATATATTTCTGGTTCACATAAGGAAATAGATGGTGTTAATACTATTTTTACTAGAATAAATAAAATATGCGCTCAAAAAGATACTAGATTACCTTTTACTCAATTATGGTTTTTACCACCAAATAACATTAACGAAATATCTTCGTGTCTTAAAAATCTAATGCTTCAAGATTCAATATTGTGTAAATATGATATATTATGTATTAATCGCAAAAATGTTGATTTGGTCAAAGATATTAAAAAAGAAATTAATAAAAAAGAAATGGAAGCAAAAAATAAAGGATTGTTGGGTTTAATTATATTAGCAGGAAATATGTTATCGTTAGGAATAACATTAAATTTATGTGATTTGGTAATATTATTAAATAATTCATTATCATCAGATAAAGTATTGCAACAAATGTATAGATGTATGACTGAAGCTGATAATAAAAAAATTGGTTTTGTTGTTGACTTAAATATTAGTCGCGTTCTAAATACTTGTGTAAATTATACTATTTATCAAAATGAAAAAAATATAAAAGATAAAATAGAATATTTGATTGATAATCATTTGATTAATATTGATATTGACATGTTATTGAATAAAAAAATTAATTCCGATTCGATAATTAAAAAATTATTAGATATTTGGAAAGAAGATCCTATAAATAATCTTAGAACATTATTAAAAAAATTAGATGATGACTATATCAATTTTGATAATGAAACACAAAAATTATTAAATAAAACATTTACGAAAAATTTAAAAGATGATAAAGTAAATGTTAAAGTAATATTAAAGGATTCTGAAAACGAAATACAAAAATTACCAAAAGGTAAGGAAATTATTAAAGATGACGATAAATTAAACAATGATGAAGAGTTAAAAGAATTGGTTGATGATAAATTAAAAGAAAATACTATATCATTTACTCAAGATGTATTGCCATATATAATACCATTATCTTGTATTTTAACTATTAAAAATACAAATACAGATTTTGTCAAAATGCTAAGCGATATCAAAACTAATCCTGAATTATTAGAAATATTTAATGAACAATGTTTAACATGGTGGAATAAAAAAGATTTAATAGATTTAATAAAAAATATAGTAGATAAATACATCGATAAAAATTCTAACACATTTAATATTTCTATTCAATTTAAATTGTCTTTAAAATCATTAATTGATAATCCCAAGGAATTATTAGAATTGATAAATGATTGTTTAAAACCAAAAGCGATAGAGAAAAAAGAAAATGGAGAAGTTTTTACGCCGATGTTTTTGATAAATGAAATGTTAGATAAATTACCTAATGAAATATGGTTAAACAAAAATATTAAATGGTTTGATCCTGCCTCAGGCATGGGAAATTTTCCTATTGCTGTTTATTTAAGATTAATGGAAAGTTTGAAAGATGAAATTAAAGATATTAATATTAGAAAAAAACATATTTTAGAAAATATGCTATATATGTCTGAACTTAATAAAAAAAATGTTTACATATGCAAACAAATTTTTGATTTACCCAGCGAGTATAAATTAAATATTTATCAAGGAGATACCTTATTATTTAATCCTTTAGAAACTTTTAAAATTGATAAATTTGACATAATTTTAGGAAATCCACCATATAATAAAGGAGGAATTAGATCACATACAGGAAAACAATTAGGAGAAAAAAATGAGACAATCTGGACTAAATTTATAGAAAAATCTTTTAAATGGTTGAAACAAGATGGATTTTTACTGTTTATCAATCCATTAAGTTGGTTAAAAAAAAGTCATTCCTTACATAATACTTTATTAGAAAAACACATTATTTGGTTAAAATTATGGGATGATTCGAAATCAAAAAATGTTATTAATGCAGATATTCCTATATCATTATATGTTTTACAGAATATTATAAATAATATTGATTATAAAAAAATTACAGTTCTGGAATGTGATATGAAAAGACAAAATATCAATACTATTGCCAATGAATATTTAGATAAAAATATATCCATACCTACAGCATATCATAATATATTTAATAAATTACATAGTTTTATTAAATTAAATAATTTAAAATTAGAATATAAAACAAAAACAGTTAAATCCACAGGTCAAAAACAAAATATACCGAAAATTTATAAATTAGATGACATGTTAGCCATAGATACATACACTATTAAGGAAGGAATACAAGTTAAAAAAGCGTTGGTATTACATCCCGATGCAAACAAAAAAAAATTAATTATAGCAAATAAAAGAGGTTTTACAGGTTCTTTTATTGATAATGGTTTGTTATCATTAACAGGAAATCATAAATATTATATACTTGGTGATAATCTAGAATTAATCCAAAAAATTATGAATTTTAAAATATTAAATCTTATTGCAAATAACACAAAATATGGTCAATCATTTTTAGATAATGAGGCATTTAATTATATTCCTGATATTCGTAAATTAAACATAAATGATATTAATGAGGAACAATTTTATAATTTAATAGGTTTAACGAAAGAAGAAATAGCTTTAATATAAATTTTTATAATTACTAGTTTTTTATTAAAAAATTGAAAATTATTATTTATAACATAACCTTGTTTTATTATTAATAATAAAATGGGCAGTAATATTTCTTTACAATTACGAGATTTGATTAATTGTATTAATCATAAATCCTGGAATTATGGAAATTATGAAAATAATGATAGCATTATTATAAATAATACAATTATAAATATAAAACAAGCAAACCATTTTAGAATAATATTCGAAAATTTTAGTCAGTTTAATAATAATATTATTGATTATGTTATTAATTATTATTCGTCATATAATTTTAGTATTAATCAATCTATATTACATTTGATATGTTATGCAATACCTTTATACTTGTTAAATGATGAAATTAATAATATGAACATTATAAAATTTAAAATATTGATTCTTAAATTAATTAAACAAGTTGATATAAATCATTTAGATAATTTAGATAATTCGATTTATCATGTTTTAATTGCGGAAACAGGTAATATGACATATAAACTTAATAGCGAACAGGATGAATATATTAGGTTGTTAAATTTATTAAAATTGTTAGAATTATTTTTTACTAATAATTTTAATCAATTAAAAAAAAAAACTTGTTTGTTATTATATTTTATAAATAATATTAAATTATATCATTATAAAAACAAAAAAATATATTTGGAAATAATTAAATTAATATGTTATTCTAATGATATAGATAATATTGATATATCAACCAAGTGTATTGATGACAGGATATATATTGATTTTAATATTTTAAATATTAATCGTGACAAAAAAAATGTTTATAAATTATTTGATAATATTATTAATAAAATTTATAATAATATTAATTCTCAAGAATTAATAATTGATCAATTAATTGATATTGCTAAGCAATCTTTAAATAAGTTTAGCGGACCTTTAAGTGAGCTTAGCGGACCTTTAGGTAAGTTTAGCGGGCCTTTAGGTAAGTTTAGCGAACCTTTAGGTAAGGAAAATGATACTGATTTAATTAACAAACTATATGAATGTATAAATAATTTTATATATAACTTTAACAAAAATATTCTTTTGAAAATAAAACGTTTAATAAAAATTACTAATTATAATATTAATGCTAATTTATCATTTAAAAGAATAACTAATTATAGTCATTCATATTTAAAAATATTATTGGATTTAGGATACAAAATAAATCATTTGCTTGTTGATAAATTTTTCGACATAGAAAAATATGATATTAATAAACAAGAATCTATAATAGATTTCTTAATTGATATTTATATGAAAAACCAAAATGATGAGAATTTAATTAAAATTTATGAGTATATAAATAATTTTATATATAATTTTAATGAAAAAAATATCCTAAAATTAAAACGTTTAATAGAAATTACTAATTACAATATTAATGCTAATTTATCATTTAAAAGAATAAATATTTATAATCATTCATATTTAAAAATATTATTAAATTTAGGATACAAAATAGATCATTTACTTATTAATAAATTTATTGATATTGAAACTATAAAACATGATGAACAAGGATCTATAATAGATTTATTGATTGATATTTGTATGAAAAATAATAACGACAAAGATTTAATTAAAATTATTTACAAGTATATAAATAATTTTATATATAATTTTAATAACTACAACTTTCTAAAATTAAAACGTTTAATAAAAATTACCAATTACAATATTAATGCTAATTTAGAAATTGAAAAAATTAAAGAAAGTAAATGTAATTATTTGCTTTTGAAAGCATTAATTGATTTAGAATACAAAATATCATATTCGCATGTTAAAAAATTTATTGTCAATATTATTAAAACTATTAAAACTATTAAAAATGATACAAATAATCAAAGAATAATTATAGATTTATTAATTAATATTTTTATTGAATGTGAACATGATATAAAATTAATAAAAAAAATAAATAAATGCATAAATAATTTAATATGCAATTTTAATGATATATTTATTTTCGAATTAAAACAATTAATTGAAATTACTAATTATGATATTAATACTAATTTAACAATTAAAAAAATTAAAAAAAATAACATTAATAATTCACGTTTCCTAACGTTATTAATTTTAAAATACAAAGGAAATTATTTGGAATTTATGTACTTAAACGAAATTAATTTTACTGGTATATTTGATATTGTAATTAAAAATAAAATTGATTTTAGTAATAGTTTAGATAACATAAGAAAGTTAAAATTTAACAATAGAATAATAAATATTATAAAAACTCAAAAAATATTATATGATCAATGTGATATTTGTTACGATGATTGTATGATAATACAATGCAATTATGAACATAATACCTGTTTTATTTGCCATCAAAAAAGTAAATATGATTGTGTATTTTGTTGTAGATGATTTTTTTATTATTTTTTTGTTTTAGTTAAAATAACCATATTTTAAAAAGTTATCAAAAAAGTGGCCAAAAAGTGGCTCAAAAAGTGGACAAAATTATGTTTTACGTCATTAAACATATGTTTTTATTTGTCAAAATAATTATAAAAGTATTATAGAATACAAAAGTGGCCAAAATTAAAAAAATAATAAAAAAATATTCAAAAAAAAGTGGCCAAAATCATGTTCTACGTTGTTAAACATAACTTTTTTTAGTTAAAAAACTAACAAAAGTATATTAGTATGTAAAAGTGGCCTTTTTTATAAAAGTGGCTTTTTGTAAAAAGTGGCTTTTTATTAGTTTTGTGCATTTAAACTAATGTTGATTTTTTTATGATTTTAATCTGAAAAAACTTGTAAAATTTTCGAAAAAATACCTCAAAAAACACATGTTCTACGTTGTTAAACATAATTTTATTAGGTACATGAAAAAATATTTTTTTTATAAAAAGTGACTGGAAAAAATTTTTCAACACAATTTTAAATTGTGTGGAAATTTTTTTGGTCATGAAAATTTTTTTTTTTAATAAAATCATCATAAAATTTTTGAAAAAAAAATCAAGTATTTTTAATAATAAAAAGTTATATGAATGTTAAAACATTTAATAAAACAATTATTTGATCATATAACATAATTTTTTTAATAATTTTCATGTTAAATAATAATAATAAAAATTGTTAAAACAAAAAGTGGCTAAAAAGTGGCTCAAAAAGTGGCCAAAAATATGTTATACGACATTAAACATATGTTTTTGCAATCAAAATAATTATAAAAGTATTATAGAATACAAAAGTGGCCAAAAATAAAAAATAATAAAAAAATATTCAAAAAAAAGTGGCCAAAATCATGTTCTACGTTGTTAAACATAACTTTTTTTAGTTAAAAAACTAATAAAAGTATAATAGTATGCAAAAGTGGCCTTTTTATAAAAGTGGCTTTTTGTAAAAAGTGGCTTTTTATTAGTTTTGTGCATTTAAACTAATGCTGATTTTTTTATAATTTTAATCTGAAAAAACTTGTAAAATTTTTAAAAAAAATACCTCAAAAAACATATGTTTTACGTTGTTAAACATGATTTTATTAGGAACATGAAAAAATATTTTTTTTTATAAAAAGTGACTGGAAAAAATTTTTCAACACAATTTTAAATTGTGTGGAAATTTTTTTGGTCATGAAAAATTTTTTTTTTTTTAATAAAATCATCATAAAATTTTTGAAAAAAAAAATCAAGTATTTTTAATAATAAAAAGTTGATTTTTTTTTAATAAAATCATCATAAAATTTTTGAAAAAAAAATCAAGTATTTTTAATAATAAAAAGTTGATTTTTTTTTAATAAAATCATCATAAAATTTTTGAAAAAAAAAATCAAGTATTTATAATAATAAAAAGTTATATGAATGTTAAAACATTTAAGAAAACAATTATTTAATAATATAACATATTTTTCTAATAAGTTTTTATGTTAAATAAAAATTGTTAAAACAAAAAGTGGCCAAAAAGTGGCTCCAAAAAGTGGCCAAAATTATGTTCTACGTCATTAAACATATGTTTTTTATAATCAAAATAATTAAAAAAGTATTATAGAATACAAAAGTGGTCAAAATAGAAAAAATAATAAAAAAAATATTCAAAAAAAAGTGGCCAAAAATATGTTCTACGTTATTAAACATAACTTTTTTAAGTAAAAAAATTAATAAAAGTATAATAGTATGCAAAAGTGGCCTTTTTATAAAAGTGGCTTTTTTGTAAAAAGTGGCTTTTTTGTAAAAAGTGGCTTTTTATTAGTTTTGTGCATTTAAACTGATATTAATTTTTTTATGATTTTGATCTGTAAAAACTTGTAAAATTTTCGAAAAAATACCTCAAAAAACACATGTTCTACGTTGTTAAACGTGATTTTATTAGGAACATGAAAAAATAATTTTTTTTATAAAAAGTGACTGGAAAAAATTTTTCAACACAATTTTAAATTGTGTGGAAATTTTTTTGGCCATGAAAAATTTTTTTTTTTAATAAAATCATCATAAAATTTTTGAAAAAAAATCAAGTATTTTTAATAATAAAAAGTTATATGAATATTAAAACATTTAAGAAAACAATTATTTGATCATAAAATATATTTTTTTAATAATTTTTTATGTTAAATGAAAATAATAAAAATTGTTAAAATAAAAAGTGGCAAAAAAGTGGCTCAAAAAGTGGCCAAAATTATGTTCTACGTCATTAAACATATGTTTAATGAAATCAAAATAATCATAAAAGTATTATAGAATACAAAAGTGGCCAAAATAGAAAAAATAATAAAAAAATATTCAAAAAAAAGTGGCCAAAAATATGTTCTACGTTGTTAAACATAACTTTTTTTAGTTAAAAAACTAATAAAAGTATAATAGTATGCAAAAGTGGCCTTTTATAAAAGTGGCTTTTTGTAAAAAGTGGCTTTTTATTAGTTTTGTGCATTTAAACTGATATTAATTTTTTTATGTTTTTGATCTGTAAAAACTTGTAAAATTTTTGAAAAAATACCTCAAAAAACATATGTTCTACGTTGTTAAACATGATTTTATTAGGAACATGAAAAAATATTTTTTTTTATAAAAAGTGTCTGGAAAAAATTTTTCAACACAATTTTAAATTGTGTGGAAATTTTTTTGGTCATGAAAAATTTTTTTTTTTTTTAATAAAATCATCATAAAATTTTTGAAAAAAAAAATCAAGTATTTTTAATAATAAAAAGTTATATGAATGTTAAAACATTTAAGAAAACAATTATTTGATCATATAACATGTTTTTTTTTAATAATTTTCATGTTAAATAATAATAAAAAAAATTGTTAAAACAAAAAGTGGCCAAAAAGTGGCTAAAAAAGTGGCCAAAATTATGTTCTACGTCATTAAACACATGTTTTTATTTGTCAAAATAATTATAAAAGTATTATAGAATACAAAAGTGGCCAAAATTAAAAAAATAATAAAAAAAAATATTCAAAAAAAGTGGCCAAAATCATGTTCTACGTTGTTAAACATAACTTTTTTAAGTAAAAAAATTAATAAAAGTATATTAGTATGCAAAAGTGGCCTTTTTTATAAAAGTGGCTTTTTGTAAAAAGTGGCTTTTTATTAGTTTTGTGCATTTAAACTAATGTTGATTTTTTTATGATTTTAATCTGAAAAAACTTGTAAAATTTTTGAAAAAATACCTCAAAAAACATATGTTCTACGTTGTTAAACATGATTTTATTAGGAACATGAAAAAATAATTTTTTTTATAAAAAGTGACTGGAAAAAATTTTTCAACACAATTTTAAATTGTGTGGAAATTTTTTTGGCCATGAAAATTTTTTTTTTTTTTAATAAAATAATCATAAAATTTTTGAAAAAAAAGTTTTGTTTTTGTATAAAATAATTTAAAAAAATTTGATGAATGTGATAATATGTATTATGATAATAGTTTATGTTATAATAACTTGATAGTTTGTATTACGATAATAGTTTATATCATGATAATAGTTTATATTATGATAGTTTGTATCATGATAACCTGATAGTTTGCATTATGATATCTTGATAGTTTGTATCATGATAACTTGATAGTTTGTATTATGATATCTTAATAGTTTGTATCACGATAACTTGATAGTTTGTATTATGATGATAGTTTATATCATGATAACTTGATAGTTTGTATTATGATAATAGTTTGTATTATGATAATAATTTGTATTATGATAATAGTTTGTATTATGATAATAATTTGTATTGTGATAATAGTTTATATTATGATAATAATTTGTATTATGTTAATAGTTTGTATTATGATAATAGTTTGTATTATGATAAATAGTTTGTATTATAATAATAATTTGTATTATGATAAATAGTTTGTATTATGATAATAATTTGTATTGTTATAATTTTATTGATCTAACAACTTTTATAAAATAATTATTTATATTCATTTTTATTATAATAATATTTCTAACATATAAATATATTTATAATTTAAATCATGAAAAATTATAATTGTGATTTATGTAATTATACGACAAATAAAAAGAGTCATTATGATAAACATTTAACTACTATAAAACATACTAATAAAATTATTAATAATTGTCCTGAAAATAATATAATATTTAATAAAGAAACAAAAAATAGAAAAAATAATAAAATACCTAATGATAAAAAAATTAAAAAAAATAAAGTAACTGGAAACGAAATAATTTTAGAAAATGAGAACATTTTATTAGAAAACCATAATCTAAAAACAAAATGTAATTATTTAGAAACCAAATACAAAGAAGCTATTGAAATAATAGAGATTAATAACGACAATAATAAAATTATTATAGAAACATTAGAACAATTAAAAATTGCCAACGAAGCTGCTATAATCAATAAGCAACAAATAGTTACTAAGGAAGATATGGATATATTACGTCAAGAAATAAAAGAAAAAAGAGTCCAAGATAATAATAATCTATTTCAAGCAAATTTTAATCTGAACCAAATAATAAATATATATTGTGATAATGCTATACCATTAACACAACCTAATTGTTTTGATTTGTATTCAGATTATATTGTAAACAAGTATAAAATAGATGTATCAAAATATACAAATAAAAATATTTGTACATATGATGAAAATTGTCCTGGTAATTGTAATAAAGAATATATGTGTCCTAAAAAATCTAAAATAGCTAAAGAAATAATAAAATGTAATAATAACAATTCAAAAATAAAATCTTGTGCTGATTTAATATCATCAATAATAGTTCATAATTACGTTAAATCTAATAAACAGGAACAATCAATATGGAATACTGATATAAATAGACTAACGTTTATAATAAAACAAGTAATAGATAATAAAAATAATTGGTATGATGATAAAAAAGGTAATAAAATAAATACAATTTTAATAAGTCCATTAATAGATTTTTTTAAATCCCAAATAAATATTTTATTGACACAAAAACATCGTAAATTATTAACTTATGTTGCGCCATATGTTTCAGAAATATTACCTGATATAATTGATAAAAAAAATGATATACAAGGTATCATGGATACTATGAAAAAAACAAAAGAAAGATATAAAAATTTAGAACAAGAATATTTTGATATTTTAGAAGATTTAAAAATTTTAACTGAATATCAAGAACTTTTAGCAAATAAACGTAATATAAACCAAGAGAATATAGTTGCCATTTGTTCAAAATATAATGAGCAACTTGTGAATGATTACTTTAAATCTTATGCTAATTTTACTTTAAAATTTAGTGAATTGAAAGAAATATTCGAATATTTGCGAGATAAAAAATTAGTAGAAATAATCTTAAAACAAATATCACCTTCTTTTTATACAAATAAACAATTATTATGTAGTTGTTTATGTTTAAACAAAGTATAAATTATAATAATTAGTTTTTTTGTTTTTTGTATTTATTATTATTTGTTTTTGGTTTGTTTTTATTTTATTTTTATCATTATTATTTTGGTTTCAATTTAGAATAATTAATATTTATTAAAAACGAATTATAAAAAAAATATTTTACGCCTCATACCAATAATTTCGTTCAAACACGTTAATTTTATTGAACCCCCCCTTTTCAGGGAAATTTTTTAACTTGCCAACGTGTGTCAAAAGTTTGCAATCTATATAACGAGATTCACCATCATTAATATCTGGGAAATTTAATCTAACATTCTCGAAAGACAAACCACATTCATTGGCATGCGATTCGGAAACAATATATGTTAATACATTTGTTTCTGAATTAAAATAGCGGTCTGTTGGTGTTGTTTTTTCTTCAAGATTTTGATATTTGAACCAAGCATCATCTCTCAGAATATAATACATGATAAATATTATGTTGATAATGCTTTGGGGTGATGAATCGGTTTTGGTGTTTACTTTATAAGCTTCACAGATAATACCTTTGATATAAGGTGGTATAACAGCGGATTGAACAGCGAATTGAACGGGGGTTTGATTGGAAGCCATGTGAATTAATATTATGAATTATCATTAATGGATCCATTAGAAAATATAATTTTCAATTTTTTTTTATTATATAGTTTAAAAAAAAAAGTTTTTTTATAAATAAATTAAAAAATTATTGTAAATATTCAATTTTTATCTTAATATTTACCATTCAATAATACTGATTTGATTATGATTTAGATATTATAAATTTATTTTTTCATTTTATTATTTTATTTTCTATAAAATAAAATATCATCACTCGTATGATAATCTTTATTACCATAACAATAAATACGCATATTATTATCTATAGTTTTATAATCAAAGTCTATTGCATTATTAATCTCGTATTTAATAAATTCAGGTTCATTGTAAATATCATTTAATACAAATTTAATATTATCCAAGTTGGCGACTTTTGTATAATTGTTAAATATATTATATATTTTTTGTTCATCAAAAGGCATATCTAATAATAATTTTATATTATTATTGTATGTATTATTTATCATACCTAAAGAATTACCTAAAGAATTTCTTTTAGGTTCACTTTGCTTACCTACATTATTAACAATCATATTATGTATGATCATAAGTGCATCAAGATAATTATTACAATTAAGTAGTTTTAGCATGTCATGATCGATTAAAATATAAGAAAATGATGTATTTACTAAATCGTTTTTAAATTTTAATTTATTATTGTCAAAAAATATTGTTGATTTTGGCACCAAATAATATTTTAATGTATTGATACCTGAAAAATGATTAATTAAAAATTTATAATAACTAGCTATATAATTATGCATAATATAATTAGGTAATACTTGTCTAATAAATTCAGAAAACATGGCTAATATAAATAGAGTATTATGCGTAAGTGGTCCTGAAAGATTAGTATTTGAAGTGTTAAATAATGTGAAACATAATTTATCATCTTCTTTGTAATTTGTATAAGAACAAATATTATGAAAACTATTATGTAAATATTTATTTACTAATTTTAATTCTGTATATTTATCAGCTATACGATTTATTTCAAAACTATTAATATTTGTAGCAATATGCCATATAGATTTTTCAATATTTAAAAGATAAGTTTCTTTTATTGGTTCATTAAATTTTAATTTATTTATCATATTAGGTAGTTTTAAAATATCATATTTTGATAAATTTAAACAAGTTTCTATTTTATTGTGTTTATAATGTTCTATTTTTGAACAATTTTTAAGTAATAAATATGCAAATGCCTTAGAATACATTTGTTGTTTTATAATGATAATATATTGTTATCTTAATCGTTTATTTTTCATTTTTCATTTTATATAAAAATGCTTTTATTATGCCTATATTTAATAAAAATAGTTCTCATCATATTATTATCAACCGAAATTAATAATTTAATATTTTCCATCTTAATAACTATATTATTTATGATTATGATCAATTAATACGATAAATATTTTGATACATTAGGTTATAATATGTTTCTAATATATTGTCAATATACAGAAACATTATTCAATAAAATTGTATTCATTTTATTATAAAAAATAATGATAATGCTAATAATAATTAATAAAATAGTATCAATTTAACAAGTTTTTGAATATGTATTTATGATATTATTTAATAAATTTATTTCTATAAAACTAGGTTCGTAATTGAATTTTTTTTGTGATTTTTTAGTATTAATAAAGTTATTAAAATAATATTTTTGTTCATTAACAATTAATTGCTTTTTATCTTCAATTAATAATTTGTTAAATAATGAAGTATCACAATCATTCATATTATTTACTATAATATTATAAAATGTATTAATTAAATATTTTATTTTCCTTAAAATTTCAATAATGTTATTACAACTAAATTTTTCTGAATGATGTAATAAATATGTAATTTTTTCATTATAGAAGGAATTTAGGAAATATATTTTTCTATAAGGTATTTTACATTTTATTCTTTTATTGTAATCATCTTTATGCATCACATAATCATAATATATTTGGTAAATGTAATATAATATATTAGTAGCTAATTCGTGAGGATAATTATGAGTGATATCTAAAGAATCAAATAATTTATCTATAAAACTGAACCAATGAACATCACTATTAAGAATTGTTTTAAAGTTATTACTTGATAATATAATTCTTACAGCATGTAGAAAACTGTATTTATCATATTTTAAATATTTTAAATATTTAATTGATTCATAGAAATCAATATTTTTATCATTTAATAAATCATACAAATAATTATAATAATTTAACAAATGAGGTTTAATTTCATCATTTTGTAAAAATGGTATTTTATTATTTAATAAACATAATAATGGTATCATATAATTATCAAAATGTAGATTATTAATTTTTAAATTATTTTTAATATTATTATCTATTAAATAATTAATTTGTTCAGAATATATACTAAATATATTTTTTTTATTAAAATATGTTTTTAGATCCTTGTTATAATAATTTTTTAACTCAAAATTATTAATATCATCATCATCGATTTCATTTTCTTGATCTGTTAATGATAATATTATTTTTTTAAAGTCGTTACAATAATTATTGATTATTGGATGTATCATATTGATATCTTTATTAGTTTCAAATATTTTTAAATTCTTATTAATAATTTCGTTTAATAATGTTTTCAAATTATTGAAACCATAATTTTTGATATTGTTAAGGATTTCGCTTTTATTATTATCGGCATAACATTTTAATCTACCTTTTTTATCTTCTAATTTATTCCAATAAATATTACCAAAATAATTTAATCCTACATAGTCAATATCTAAATCATTTAATTTATCAAAATTATTTAATAATAACATATTAATAAATATATTTTTACATGATATAGGTAATATATCACATTCTATATCTTTTTCTTTAATAACCTGCTTGACTTGTTCGAATAGTTCAAAATGTTCTCGATTATTTAAATTATTATCTATCAAATAATCACATTTATTAACTAGAATTATTAATTTTGTAAAAATACAATTTTTTAAATTATTTTCTATTATTTGTTTTCTTATCATTTCTAAAATATCAATTTCATCACTAGTATTCAATGCATTATTTATATCAATTATCATTATAATAATATCAGCTTTTAAAGAATTTTTAATAATATAATCAACATACTTATTTTTTGTATTTGAATCATTTATACCAGGAAAATCATAAAATTTAATTTTAAACTCTCGTTCATTTTCAAAAATACTATCAAATAATTTAACATTATATGAAACAGGAATAATATCAATAATTTCTTTGTATAATTTAGTATTAATTTCCTTATTTTTATTGTATATTTCTTCGTTTGTCAAATTATCATTTATTATTATGTTTTCACTATGTTTATTATTATAATTATTATAAATCTCATCATTACAAATCTCATCATTATTACAAATCTCATCATTATTACAAATCTCATCATTACAAATCTCATCATTACAAATCTCATCATTACAAATCTCATCATTACAAATATCATCATTACAAATCTCATCATTACAAATCTCGTCACTATTATTATAAATCTCGTCACTGTTATTAAAAATTTCGTCACTATTATTACAAATTTCGCTACTAGCATTATTTTCTAATTTTTTAATTTGTTCTAATGTATCCTCAATATTATTAACATCATTTATTTGATGACTAATTGTATTAATATTTGATTCAGAATATATCTGAGGACACATAGTACATTTTCTTAATGATGTTTGTGTAATATAATCTGAAAAAAATGTATTAATTAAGGTAGATTTACCAGCACTAACTGTTCCAATAATATATATATTGATATGGTCTTTTAACATAGTTTAAAATATTATGAATGTTATGAATATTATGAATATTATCAATTAATATGGCATTTTATTTTCATTTTTTTTAAGAAAATAAAAAATGAAAATACAAGTTTTTAAATAGTTTATATCAATATATAATAAATAATAATGGATCGCGATATTAAAAAAATATTAAGGAAACAAAAAAAATTTGATAATTTACAAAAGTTACATGATCGCAAATTAGTTGATTTTTGTAATTTACAAAAGCAAATTGCAATTGATAATAATTTATTAGATACGTATAATTCCATAATACCACATCGTATTCCATGTAATAATCAAACTGATAATCAAACTGATAATCAAACTGATAATCAAACTGATAATCAAACTGATAATCAAACTAATAATCAAACTAATAATCAAACTGATAAAATTATAAATAATTTATATAAACAACTAGCATTACAAACTCATCCTGATAAAGTTAATAGTAATGGTGAAGATTTTATAAAATTGGATAATTATTATAAAACAAATAATCTAGGAGGTGTGTTATTAATGGCATTAGATTATGGTATTGATTTTAAAGAAATATCAGATGAGGAAACAATGGAAATATATTTAGAAAAATCATTGTATTATCTTGATAAAAAAATAAATAATATAAAAAAATCTGTCATATATCCATTTATGATGGATGATGCTGAGTATATTGAAAAATACAAAGATGAATTTGCATTATCGTTGAAATTACAAAACGAAGGCATTCAAATTTTTAAGACCTTTAGGTAAAACATTTAGTTTTGTTAGAAAAACATTAAATTATTTTTCGATTATATTTTTTATTACTTTATTAAAAATCTTTATTTTTATAATTCTAATTGACATCCATTTGTTATTACATTTATTTAGACATATTAAACATGTTCAATGAGCAAAATTACATACAATTAGTATTATCGCAACAAATCATACATTCATCTTTAATTATGTTATATTTATTTAAAATGTAGTATGGTACCATAATATTATATTTACTTTTATTATATTTTCTAAATAAATTCTTATCATAATATCTAGAACTATAAATATTTTAAATAATGAATTTATAATTATTAGTGTCAATGAACAAATAGGAAACTTAATAATAAATTTAAAAAAAAATATTTTGATTTTAGAAATAAAAGAACGAAATTATACATTAGAAATAATTAATAAATGGTTAGAACATATACAAGAAAATTATTAAAAAATGAAATTTATTTTTATAAGTTGATAAAAAACATTATTAATATATTAAAAATGATACGAATAGGAAATAAAAAGTATAAACAGACAAAAACAGATTGAATTTATCATATAAATCTCTTACAAATATACCAAAAGAAATATGTAATTTGCAACAATTACATAGTCTTTTTTTATATGATAATAAACTTACAGAAATACCTGAAGAAATAGGTAATTTGCAGCAATTACAAAGATTTTATCTATATAATAATCAACTTACAGAAATACCGAAAGAAATAGGTAATTTATGTCAGTTAAGAACACTTTATATAGCTAAAAATCAACTTACACAAATACCTAAAGGTCCGCCTTGCTTACCTAAAGAAATATGTAATTTACAACAATTACAAGAACTTGATCTGTCTAATAACCAACTTACAGAAATGCCGAAAGAAATAGGTAATTTACAACAATTACGAGGTCTTTATTTAAATCATAATCAATTTACAGAAATGCCGAAAGAAATAGGTAATTTACAACAATTACGATGTCTTTATTGTGATCATAATGAACTTACACAAATACCAAAAGAAATAGGAAAATTACGACAATTACAATGTCTTCAGTTGGGAAATAATCAGCTCACTCAAATACCAATATCTATAATTTATTTGCCAGCATTATATATTTTAAATATTAGTAATAATCCTATAGCAGGTTTACATCCAGCTATAAATAGATTTTTGCAAAGACAAAAAGTAACACAAAATATATACAAAGACATGCAATCTGTTCATAGTCATAATATTGAATTTACAACTAATAAATCTGTAATAGATTTTATTAGCAATTACCAATGCAAACAAATTAATATTAATACGATTATCGAAGAATTAGATATCACAAAACCAATTAAAAATATTTTGCTAAACTATTGTAAAGATAATTATATACATTCTAAATTACAATTAAAATACAAAGAAATATTATTACCAGTTTTAGATTTTATAAAAAATAGTATTTATAAAGAAAAATTATTAAAAATATTAAATCAAGAAATCTTGGAATCAGAAGGTAAATGTTTACAAGGAAGAATATCTAGAACCATAAATATTTTAAATGGTTATAGTGAATTTGTTAATATAAATATAAGTAATAATGAACAAATAGGAAATTTAATAATAAATTTAAAAAATAAATATTTAGACTTGTCGAAATTAAAAGAACAGTTTATTTTAGAAATGAAAGAACGAAATTATACAGACGATATAATTAATGAATGGATTAACTATATACAAGAAAATTATTAAAAAATGAAATTTATTTTATTTTATTAAGTTAACAAAACATTATTAAAACATTATTAAAATATTATTAAAATATCAAAAATGCTACAAATAGGAAATAAAAAGTATTTAGCAAATCTAATATTAGATTTATCGTCAACAAAACTTAAAGAAATACCGACAAAAATAGCTGATTTGCACCAATTACAAATTTTTGTTTTACCATATAATCGAATTACAAAAATACCAAAAGAAATAGGTGATTTACAACAATTACAAAAACTTGATTTACATAGCAATCTACTAACACAAATACCAAAAGAAATAGGTAATTTACGGCAATTGCAAAAACTGGATTTATGTTGTAATCAACTTACACAAATACCACAAGAAATAGGTAATTTACAACAATTACAAGAACTTAATTTATGTTTTAATCAACTTACACAAATACCTAAAGGTCCGCCCTGCTTACCACAAGAAATTGGTAATTTGCAACAATTACGAACACTTAATTTGTCTTTTAATCAAATCATAGAAATACCAAAAGAAATTGGTAATTTACAACAATTACAAAAACTTTTTTTGTTCAATAATAAACTTACAAAAATACCGGAAGAAATAGGTAATTTATCGGCATTACAAATACTTTTTTTAGAAAATAATCAACTTATAGAAATACCAAAAGAAATTGGTAATTTACAACAATTACAAAAACTTTATTTGTACAATAATAAACTTGCAAAAATACCGGAAGAAATAGGTAATTTACAAGAATTACAAACACTTAATTTACATGATAATCAACTCGCAGTAATACCAAAAGAAATTGGTAATTTACAACAATTACAAATCCTTAATATAAGTATGAATCAACTCATACAAATACCGATATCTATAATTTACTTACCTAGACTATGTATTTTAGATATCAGTAATAATCCTATAGAAAATTTGCATCCAGCTATAAATAGATTTTTACAAAGACAAAAAAATTCACAAAACATATACAACGACAAGCAATCCGTTCATAATCATAATATTGAATTTACAACTAATAAATCTGTAATCGATTTTATTTCTAATTACCAATGCAAACAAACTGATATCGATGAAATATTAAAAGGACTAAATATTTCAAGTTCTATAAAAAATATTTTATTAAATTATTGTCAAGACGATTATATACATTCCAAATTACAATTAAAATACACAGAAATATTATTGCCAGTTTTAGATTTTATAAAAAATAGCAATCATAAAGAAGAATTATTACAAATATTACATCAAGAAATCTTGGATTCAGAAGGAAAATGTTTTCAAGGTAGAATATCTAGAACTATAAATATTTTAAATGGTTATAGTGAATTTGTTAATATAAATATAAGTGATAATGAACAAATAGGAAATTTAATAATAAATTTAAAAAACAAATATTCAAATGATTTTACAAAATTAAAAGAACAGTTTATTTTAGAAATGAAAGAACGAAATTATACTGATGATATAATTAATGAATGGATTAACTATATACAAGAAAATTATTAAAAATAAAATTTATTTTATTAAATCAATTAAATTTACATAAATATTAAAAATTCTATCAATAAAAAATCAAGAACATAAAATCGACAGAAAAGAATTTATCCTTAGGTTGCTAGAACCTTACAAAAACCTCGATATATATAATTTACAGATCATCAATTCATTACTTAAAATAGTATAATAATAAATTATGATATGCAAGATTTTTTATACTTAAAATTGAAATTATAATTATTAAACATGTCTTTATATTTAATAATTATTATAAAATGTTAATTATTCAAAGTGATATTCCAAATGAAACAAAACAATTAATTTATAATTGTTTTCGCAAAGTTCACGAGTCTGATATATATATATGTTTTGGTAAAGTTTCATTAAATATAATACCTACAAGAAAAATATCATTTAATTTTACTACTTTTACCAAGAATGAACAAGAAGCAATTTATTATATTTTAGAATATTATATGTTTAAGGCCTTATTAGATTATCCAAAAAGAGAAGATATTTGGTTTGATATCCAAATAATAAAATATATTGATAATACTAATGATGATATTATATATCATATTTATGACAATAGAAATGACTTTTTTATAGAAGAACTTGTAAAACCAACTTTGAAAGTCGTTTATAATGATAATAAAATTATTGATATTAGGAATGTTAAAAAGGTAAATGTTGATAAAGATATAAACCCAAATCTCACAATAAAATTTAAAATATTATTTGACACTTTAAACAATAATTTTAAAATTATACATATCTGTTGTCAGGATTCTTGCGATTTCTGTTACCAAAATAAAATGGACAATTTGACAGAAAATGATATATTTAAAAAGTATTATGAGTATACTAATTTTTTTATTGTTTAGTTTTAATAAAAATTAATATAAAAAATCAAATAATTAATTAAACTTTTTATAATAACAAAAAAAAAAATGATTTTAAAGTTTATAAAGTATATTATATTAATTATATTATAAAAAATGAACAAATCAACTATTATACGTAATATTGATATTTTAAATGGACAAATTTTAGATCTAATAAACCAAAATAAATTAGATCAGGATTTTATAATATCTTCAGACTTGAGAAGACATATTAGGCAGTTTAAAACATCTTTTAAAAATATTTATTATTTCGCTTATGGTTTAGGTGATACATATAAACTTCATGTTTCGAAAACAATATTTAATATTAATATTGATGATTTACAAGTGAAAGCAAAAAGATTATTTGCAATTTATAGTGGTAAATAAATAAATGCAAATATTATGAATAACGAATTAATAAATAAAATTAAACATCATACAGGCATTGAAAATTGGTTACAGTTATTTAATTATATGTTATTATATTGTTCTAAAAAAAAGACTTTATTAACAAAATGTATGAATTAGAAAATACAATTAGTAATAACATTAAAAAACATCCAATGTATCAATCATGGAAAAGTAAAGAAAAAATAGTAATTGAATCACCATATTTACCATTTTTAAGAGAGAAAATGGATAATTTAATTTCTGCAGATATTGAAAATAATGAATATCGTATTTATAATATAAAAAATGATCTATTTTTTAACAATTGACCTAAAAAGTGCCAATTTTCAAATTCTAAAACAAGAAGGTTTAATAATCGATAATTCATGGAAAGATTTATTAAAAAGACAATTAGAAATTATTAATCCATCAGTAATTGAATCCAATGCATTAGAATTTTTAAATAAAAGTAAATCATTAAGACTCAAGACATTAAGTAAATTTGATTATAAAGAACATTATATAATAGCAGGTAATATAATTTTAACTGTTTTGGATTCATTAATAAAAAATAATATAGTTGATGAAAAAGATTTTTATTTGTATAATGGTGACGAAATTATTTTCAAAGTTGATGATTTAAATAAAGATATATTAAAAGAAAAATGTGAAAATTATTTGAAAAAACAATATCCAAATTTAGAAATGCATATAGAAGTATTTTTATTAATTAAACTTGATTCAGGTAATCATTATGCAAAATTTAATGAAAATACTAATAAAGTATCTTTTAAATGTGTTAAAATGGATGATTTATTAGATGTTGTTAAAGCTTGGGATAAAATTATAATATGAATATTTTAACAACAATATTTATGTTTTATTACATAATAACCAAATATCCATGACAAATAGTTCATAATTGATTATAATAATTTTATATTATTACATTATAAATACTTTATATTATTACATTATAAATACTTTATCAAATTAATAAATTTTCAAAAAGTGGCCATTTTTTTATGTTATAGTAACATAAAAAATTTAAAAAGTGGCCAAATTTTTAGCAAAAAATATGATGTTCAGTAAATAAAACGAATGTTTAATTTTATGATATTTGTAATAAAAGTGAATAATACTACTAAATATATAAAAATATATAAAAATATGAAAAAAAATATGAAAAAAAAATAAAAAGTGGCCAAATATACGTTATATTAAAGGAAACATAACTTTTTCAAATATAAAATATTGTTAAAAGTAATTAAGAATACAAAAGTAGCCAAATTTTAAAAAAGTGGCTTTTTATAAAAAGTGGCTTTTTTAAGGTTTATGCATTTAAACGAAACTTTATCATCAAAATTAACAAAAGTAATCAAGAATACTAAATATTTTTATTAAGTTTATAATAAAACAACAAAAAATGTGAAATATGTAGAAATTTACAATAAAAAGATATATGAAACTTAAAAATTGTATATATTTACTTAATATCATTAAAAAAATTTAAAATTATAGATATGTTATATTACATAAAACATAACTTTTTTATAAAAAAAATTTCATATGAAAAAATATTTTTTTTTATAAAAATTCTATGGGAAAATTTTTTCAACACATTTTAAAATTGTGTTGAAATTTTTTTCGACCTTGAAAATTTTTTTTTTTTGATCAAAATCATCATAAATTTTTTGAAAATTAGTAGAAATATAATAGTTAAAAAGTAGGTAAAATAAGATAAATATATGCTGAAAATGTATATATTGTAATACAAAAAATAGCGAGATGTTTTTTATTTTATTATCTATTAGGAATAATAAAAAAAAAAATTGAAAATTTAATGTTATAGATAGTGTATTAAAGATATAATTATTATAAAACCATGTTAAATTTTACTAATAAAGAAATTAATTTTGTTCTAGTTGGTGAAGAAGGCGTGGGCAAATCTTCATTGATTAATATAATAACAGGTGTTAATAAAGCTCCAGTATCTAATATGCATACAAAAACGTGGAAATTAACAAAATATAGTATTGATATTAGTGAATTGACTATGAATTTTTATGATATACCAGGAATAGAAGGCAAATATTCTGACGAAGAAATTGCTAAGGAATTTTTAGATTATAAATTTGATATGATTTTGTGTTGTTTAGATGGAACTAGAATTAGACCAAATGGTATGGTAAGAAAATCAATAAATTTTATAAATAAATATGTTCCAGATATTCCAGTTTTATTTGTGGTTACTAAACAAAATCTAGTACAAAACGATGAAAATCGTATTAATGAAATAAAGAGTAGTATTAGAGAAATTGCGAATCAATATTTTAAATATTTTGGTATGGTATCAGTTGGCAATTATATACCATTAACAAAAAATAATGATTTTTGGCAAGAAATAATTAATTGTATTCCTGATAGAGAAAATTTAATATGCGAAAATTTAAATAACTACAATAAAGATAACGATGATATAATATTAAACATCCAAGAATATATCACTAATAATTATACTAAAATTCCAGAGATTGGAACAATTATTAATCAAAAAAAACATTTCTTAAAGAAAATAAAACTATTATACTCGTTTTTATGTTATATTTACATAATATTATGCACAATAATAATTATTTCTACTGACGAAACATGTGGTTTATTTTACTTGTGGTCATCTATTATAAGTATTAGTTTGTTAGTGTTATTTTCAATTAAACTATACATATATGTTTATTCTTCAAATAGGTTTGGTTTGTTTCCTGTTTCTGTTAATGATTTGGAAACTGAATTTGGTATGTTTGATGGTGTAATAAATTATGTATCTCATGATAAATATTATACCAAAATTAAAGGAACTTTGACATTTGATAATACTATATATCAAATAGAAACTAATAACGAGACTAATTATTGTTTCGAATTATGTGAAAAAAAATTTACAAATGATAATTATTTACCTGTTTAATTTTTTATTATATTGATAATTTTATGAATATTATATTCGAGTTATTTAATAAAAAAATGAAATTAAAAATGTATCATGTAGTTATTAATATATTATGGTTATAATAATATATAATAATGGCATCATATATTAAAACTGTCAAAGAAATACCTGAATTTAATAATTTAGTCCAAAAAATAAAAGGAATATGTGGTAATATTACTTGCACTTCTAAAATATTAGACGTCACTTTTAACTATTCTGATGAAGAATTAAAAGAGGTCTCAAAACATGGCGCAATTGGTTGGTTTGGTAATGATGGTTTGGGATCGGGAATTAAAAGTAATTTATCTGAAAAATGTCATTTTTTAAAAGTCTAAATGTTTTCTAATAAGGAAAATATTCAGAAAATAATATTAGAAAATAATATTAATACTAATCTAAAAACTAGATTATGTATGCAAAATACTAATGGTTTATGGTTCGATGAACGTGAAATTCCTGTTATTCTTAGTGAATCTTGGGAACATGTTCCAAAAAATATAGTAAAAGGAAAATATTATGATGTTGTTCTAAATGCGATCAGACAAATTAATCCTAATTATACTGAAGAAGAATTAATAGGTGAATGTGAAGATGGAGATGGTTATATTCGTTTTAATACAAATGTTGTTGATAATATTAATGAAGAACATGATAAATTAAACCGTGTATATGGTGAACCAAAATATAGCTTATGTATTAATGTTGCTTTTGTAAGTATCGAAAATAATACTGATAAAATATTAGAAATCGTTAATTCATATAATAAGATTTGTAATTAAGTATATATAACAAAATTTGTAATTAAGTATATAATTATTTTTATAAACTTTTTTTATAAAAAAAATGAATTTTAAATTTTATGGTAATTATAATTATTAAAATATAACAATTATAAAATGTTTAATGAATACAATTTCATTATGGAATATCAAGCTAGTATAAAAAATTCTGATAAAGATGGTAATTTAAAATGTGATTTTGAAGGTAATATTAAAATTATTAACTATTATAAAACTGATATAGGATTATTTAAAGGAAGAAAATTAAAAAAACATAATTTTGTATGCCAAGATTTGAATAATTTAGAATTTATTGTTTTAGCAATAACATACGATGAAACATCATTAATTTTAGATAGTAGTATTTATAAATATCAAAACATACAAAAAAACATTTTATCAATAAATACATACAATGAATTTATAATAAATTCAGAATGTAAAATAATAGGTTGGCGTTTTGATAAAGAACAATGTTTTACTTATATTAATGGATGGCAAAAACAATATGAATGTCCATTATTTACTTATTTTGCATATGAAGATTATTTTAATAAATTTGACAAATTATTCTTACACAAAAATATATTTCAAAAAGGTCGTTTAACAAAAGCAGCGATTAAATAATTGTATTGTTATTTAATAATATTTGTTAAATATTATTAATGTTATTATGATTATTATCTTGATTGGCCCATAAAATTATGTAAAATTTTTTAAAATTATCGAGAATATTATTAATTAACAAATTATTTTAATCGCTAATAATTATATTTTTATTAATTATAAAACCATGATTGATATTTCATAAATAGTATAATATATTTTAATGTTTAATATATTTTATAAATGATTATATAGATAATAATATTTTATATGATCATTTACAAATTTTAGTAATAGAATTATTTGTTTATAAATGAGTTAAAAATATTTTATAAGATACAAATGTATTACTAATAATAAAATATTATTAAGACGATATTTTAATATTTTATGTAAATTTAATATATAAATGATCATTAAACACATCAAAAATGATAATCTTGATTTTACATATAGCTTTTATAAGTATCCATATGTAAAAAATTATATAGTCAAAATAGAAATAGAAAGATATAAATATTTAAATAAATTGAATAAATATTTTAGAATATATTTTAATAATTCACGTTTTGATATTAGTTGGATTTTTATTAAAAATGTATCACTAAATTATTGTAATCTTGATCCTTTATTTTCTATAATTAATAAACAAGATTTTATTAAAACTTATAACATCAAAGAAACAATGATAAATTTAGACCAAAATATAAAATTATTAAATCATAAAATTATTAAATATATTTTAAAATTATATACCTTTGTTTTAAAATTAGAAGGTCAAGATTATAATATTATTGTAAAAACACATGAGAATAATGTTATTTTATATGTCGAAAATTTCGAAGATGATACTTATATTATGATAAATAAAGACATATATTATAAAATGCAAGAAAGATTTAATAAAAACAAAAATCTTTGCAATAATTTAATATGGTCAGTATTATTCAGATACAAATATTTAGATATTTTATATTATGGTCAAGGTAAAATGCAAGATTCAATATATTATGAATTGCGTGATAAATATAATATTGATGTAGAATTGTTTGGTTCTGCTTTCAATTCAACATTAAAATATTTTTGTAGTTTATTTTATGATATAGAAAAATATTTTGGTAGTATTGGTAATTTTTTTAGTTGTGATTTTATAAAAGGATTTTATTATTTATCTCCTCCTTATGATACCCTCCCTTACTTAGACTCCAAATAGGTACATATGGATACGGATAAGAACCATATGTTTCACCAAGCCATCACCCTTATTATGATATATAAATTACATAATATATTTAAGAAACATACAAATTAATGCAATTTAATAAATAAAATTTAATATCATAATAAGGTTACGACAATTATATGGACTTTTACTATACATAATTTAATAATATAAAGTAAAAATTATAACATTACGCGTGCTGAGAGGAAGCTTAAAGATAATAAAGGTACCTCTATCATCTTTTTTTTTTTAATATTCCAGATACATTTTTTATTAATATGTTTCTAGAACCATTTAAGTCGCGATCTATTTGAAAATTGCAATGCGGACATTTTTTTACTCTTTTATCATCATAATTTCCACTTAACTTTCCACATATACCACAACTTTGAGAAGTATATTCTTCTGTTACTATATAAATTTTTGAACCATATTGTTCGCTTTTCGCTTTAATGTGTTCCTTAAATTTATAATGTGATTGAGCTTGAAGAATATAATTTGTTTCTGAGCGTAAGTCTCCTTCCCTCATTTTTTTTGTTCCAAATTCTGGAATTATTATGTTTTCGTAATTTTTACATAAAAATAAACTTGTTTTATTATGTAATTCTTTTACTATATTTTTTATTTTTTCATATAATTTATGTATTTTTTTTCTT
>Ga0208826_1000664_pt1 | contig 33992 bp, 38 predicted proteins | sample AD_UKC115_MetaG_FD_184451 | JGI IMG/M metagenome (GOLD analysis project Ga0208826, IMG submission 184451) | Active sludge microbial communities of municipal wastewater-treating anaerobic digesters from Hong Kong - AD_UKC115_MetaG (SPAdes)... | ecosystem: Engineered > Bioreactor > Anaerobic >...
CCACGATGCCCACACGCGCCAGCTCACGCTGGAACTGCTGCCGCGCCTGCGCGCCCTGGGCTTCACCCATTTCGCCGCCGAGACGCTCGATCCGCGCGAGACGCAGCTCGCTGCGCGAGGCTACCCGGTGCGCGCCAGCGGCTACTACTCCGACGAGCCCCTCTACGGCGAGATCCTGCGCCGCGCGCTGCAGCTGGGCTACACCGTGGTGGCCTACGAATCCGCCAGCGCGGACGATCGCGACCGGCGCGAGGCCGATCAGGCCGACAACCTCTACCGCCGGGTCTTCGCCGGCCAGCCTCAGGCGCGCCTGTTCGTGCATGCCGGCTACGCGCACGTGCACAAGGCCCGCGGCTACCTGGGAGCTACCGATCCGCTGGCGCTGCAGCTCGGTATGCGCCTGGGAGAACCCGCACTGAGCATCGATCAGACGGTGCTGCGCGCGACCCGCGACGGCGCCGAGTACGGGGCCTACGCGCTGCTGCTGGACGCCTATGCGCCGCGGGCACCGGTGGTGCTGCGCGCGCGCCGGGACGGCGCCACCTGGAGTCTGCAGCCCCGCGTCTACGACGTCAGTGTGATCCTGCCGCGTGGCGCGCTGCGCCAGGGTCGGCCCGACTGGCTCGACCTCGACGGCACGCGCCACGCCACCGTGCCGCCGCCCGCGCTGTGCGACGCCGTGCGCCCCTGCCTGGTCGAAGCGCGCCACGCGGGAGAAGCGGACGACGCCGTACCGGCGGACCGCTGGCTGTGGCAGGCCGAGCCGGATCCGGCGCCGCTCTACCTCGCCCCGGGGCGCTACCGCCTGCGCGCCAGCGACGCGCATGGCACACTGCGCGCGGAACGCGAACTGGTCGTTCCAGCCGCCCCCTCTCCGCCGCAGAACCCATGAGCAAGCTCGCCGAATTGCTGGAGAACAACCGTCGCTGGGCCGAGGCGGTGCGGGCGCAGGACCCGGACTTCTTCAAACGCCTGTCGCGGCAGCAGGCGCCCAAGCACCTTTGGATCGGCTGTTCGGATTCGCGCGTGCCGGCCAACCAGATCGTCGGCCTGGCGCCGGGCGAAGTCTTCGTGCACCGCAATGTCGCCAACGTCGTGGTGCATGCCGACCTCAACTGCCTGTCGGTGATCCAGTTCGCCGTCGACGTGCTCAAGGTCGAGCACATCATGGTGGTCGGCCACTACGGTTGCGGCGGCGTGCAGGCGGTGCTCGAGGGAGGCCGCCTGGGTCTGGTGGACAACTGGCTGCGCCACGTCGGCGATGTCGCCAACAAGCACCACGACGCGCTGGCGGCCGTCGATCTGGCCAGCCTGCGCCACGCGCGTCTGTGCGAGCTCAATGTGATCGAGCAGGTGGTCAACGTGTGCCAGACGACAGTGGTGGACGATGCCTGGGCGCGCGGTCAGAACCTGACCGTGCACGGCTGGATCTACAGCCTGCTCGACGGTCGGGTACGCGATTTTGGCCTGGACGTCTCCGCGCGCGACGAACTGGCTCCGGCCTACGTCGAAGCGGTGCGCCGGCTCGGCCGGAAATCCGTCCACGCATGACCACTGCCGAGGGGTGCCCGCGATGATGTTGACCTGGCTTTGCGCACTGGCCCTGGGCGCCGGCACCACCCAGCCCGCCAAGACGTCACCGGCGCAGTGGCGAGCGCAGCAGCGCGCGGCCGCGGAGAAATCCGAGAAAATCCTGCGCGAGGCGGAGAAGGTGCGCGGCCTGCTCGGCCAGTATCAGGTGATGCAGGCCGCCTATCTGCAGGACAACAGCACCGCGTTCCGTCTGATCTTCGGCCAGTATCTGTCCTGGCACCAAACCTATCTCGGTCTGTACGCCGAGGCGCGCAAATCCTTCTCGATCGCCCAGGAACCCAGCCCGGAGGACGCACCACCGCCGCTGGACCACGGCTACAAGCCGCAGGCCGCCATCGAGGCCATACCGCGCCTGGCGAAGGACGCCCGCGCGGTGTTTCTCAACGAAGCGCACAATGCGCCGGTCACGCGCAGTCTCACCGTGCCGCTGCTGGCCAGGCTGCGCGCCGAGGGCTTCGACACCTTCGCCGCCGAGACGCTCTACGAGACCGACAAGGACCTGCAGCAGCGCGGCTACCCGGCCGTGGACAGCGGCTTCTACACGCAGGAGCCGGTCTACGGCGAGATGGTGCGCACCGCGCTGCGCCTCGGCTACAAGGTGATCGCCTACGAGGCCGTGTCCGACGCCACCGGTGACGCGCGCGAAAGGGAACAGGCGCGCCTGCTCTACGAGCGCAGCTTGAAGAAGGACCCCAAGGCGCGGCTGGTGGTGAACGCCGGCTACGGGCACATCGTCGAGGGCGGCGCCTACCTCGGCGGGCGCAGCATGGCGCAGCACTTCCGTGAGATCGCCGGCGTGGATCCGCTCACGGTCGAGCAGACCATGCTCATCGAGCACGGACTGGCCGCCGAGGACCACCCCTACTACCGGGCCGCGGTCGAGGCCGCGCACGTGGACAAGCCGACGGTGTTCGTGGACGCGGTGGGCAAGGCCTGGTCGCTGCGTCCCAAGGGCTACGACATCAGCGTGCTGTTCCCGCCCGAGCAACTGGTCGAGGGCAAGCGGCCGGCCTGGCTCACCCTGGACGGCCAGCGCCAGCCCTACGCCGTGGCCGGCGACCTGTGCCGCGGCGAGCTGCCCTGCATGATCGAGGCGCGCTATCTCGCCGAGAGCGAGGCCGCCGTGCCGGCCGACCGCATCGTGTTCGGTCTGCTTGATCCGCGCCTGGGCCTGCGCGAGCGCGCACGCATCCGCGCGGCGGAGATGCACAGCGAGCTGTACCTGCGCCCCGGACGCTACCGGCTCACCGTAAGCAACGCCGACAACCAGACCATCGCCACGCAGAAGATCGCCGTCACCGAACCCGGCGGCGCCACGCCATGAACGACACCGTACGCACCTCCCTGGCACCCGCCCCGGTCGGCGCCTACCCGCATGCGCGCCGCGTGGGCAACCTGCTCTTCCTCTCCGGCGTGGGGCCGCGCGATCCGCGCGACAACTCCATTCCCGGCAACCGCTACGACGCCGAGGGCCGTCTCCTCGCCTACGACATCGAGGCGCAATGCCGCCAGGTGTTCGCCAACGTGCGCGCGGTGCTCGAAGCCGCCGGCGCGCGCTGGGAGGACCTCGTCGACGTGACCGTGTACCTGACCGACATGGCGCGCGATTTCACGGCATACAATCGCCTCTACGCCGAGCACTTCAGCACGGCCCAGCCCTGCCGCACGACCCTGGGCATCACCGCCCTGCCCACACCGATCGCCATCGAGCTCAAGTGCGTGGCGGCCCTGCCGGGCTGAGTCGCGGCAGCGCACGTCCGCCGACGCGCCGGGGCGGACGGGTAGAATCGCAGCGTCCCGCCAGGAGCGCCGCCATGCTCGCATCGCCCATCAATTTCCAGCAGTGGATCGACGCCCACCGCCACCTCCTGCAGCCGCCGGTGGGCAACAAGTGCATCGTCGACGGCGACTTCATCGTGATGATCGTCGGCGGCCCCAACACCCGCACCGACTACCACGTCGAGGAAGGGCCGGAGTTCTTCCACCAACTGGAGGGCGAGATGGTGCTGCGCGTGCAGGAGGACGGCCGCGCGCGCGACATCCCCATCCGCGCCGGGGAGGTCTTCTACCTGCCGCCGCGCGTGCCGCACAGCCCGCAGCGCATGGCCGGATCGGTCGGCCTGGTGATCGAGCGCCGGCGCCTGGCCCACGAGCAGGACGCACTGCAGTGGTACTGCGCTGCATGCAACCACCGCCTGTACGAGGAGCGCTTCCACCTGGTCGACATCGAGCGCGATTTCCTGCGCGTGTTCGAGCGCTTCTACCGTGACGACGCGCTACGCACCTGCGCGCACTGCGGCACGCTCCATCCGCGCCCGGCGCGCTACGAGACGGCGCCGCAGGTCCCGGACGGGACGCGCTGAGGTGCGCGCGTCCCGCGTGGTCGGCCATGCCGCCCTGCTCGTGCTCGCCCTGGCGGTCGCTCCCGCGCGCGGCAGCAACGCCGTCGCCACGGCGCCGACGCCGGCCCTGGTCCTGCACGTCGGCCACCTCATCGCCAACCCGGGGGAGGCCACCCTGGGTCCGCATACGCTGGTCGTGCGCGACCACCGCATCGCAGCGATCGATGCGGGCTTCGTGCCCGCGGCGCGCTACGGCTCCGACGCACGCCTGGTCGACCTGTCGCGTCACTACGTGCTGCCGGGTCTGATCGACCTGCACATGCACCTGGCCATCGCCATGGATGCCGATACCGCCACGGTGGCGTCGCCGGCGCGCCTGGTCCTGCTAGCTGCAGGCTATGCGCGCCAGCTGCTCGATGCCGGCGTGACCAGCGTGCGCGACGTCGGCGACAACAGCGGCGTCACCTATGCACTGCGCGATGCCATCGCCGCCGGCCAGGTGCCGGGGCCGCGCATCTTCGCCGCCGGACGCATCGTCTCGCGCAGCGGCGGCCATGGCGCCCGTCAGGCGGCACCGGGCGAGATCCCTTTCGAGCCGGCGCGCTGCGACGGCGTGGAGTCCTGCCGCCGCGCCGTGCGCGAGGATGTCGAGGCCGGATCGGACTGGATCAAGCTGACCGTGTCGGGCTCCGGACGGGCTGCCGCCGGCCGGGCCGACTCGCCGCCGGACATGTTCGAGGACGAGGTGCGCGCCGCGGTCGCCGCCGCCACCCAGGCCGAGCGGCCGGTGGCCGCGCATGCACACGGTACCGCCTCGATCAACCTCGCACTGGAGGCGGGCGCGCGCACCATCGAGCACGGCACCTACTTCGATGCCACCTCGGTGCGCCTGTTCCGGCAGCAGCACGCCTGGATCGTGCCCACGGCTTTCGTGGCCGACTTCGTCGGCAGCCAGCTCGAGCGCTTCGCCGGTGGCCCCGACGGCAAGGACCGCGAACAGCTGCGGCGCTGGGTGGAGGACGCCAAGCGCACCCCGCTGCGCGCCTGGCGCGCCGGCGTGCCCCTGGCCCTGGGCACCGACGCCGGCCCGAGCTTCGGAGCAGACGCCACCGCACGCGAACTGGCGCTGTACGTCGCCGCCGGCGTGCCCGCCCGGGAGGCCCTGCGCGCCGCCACCGCCGGCAATGCCGCCGCGCTCGGACGGGACGACCTCGGCCACCTGCGCGTGGGCGCGCTGGCCGACCTCATCGCCGTCGACGCCGATCCCGCCGCGGACATCGCCACCCTGCGCGCGATGCGTTTCGTCATGAAGGACGGCGACATCGTGCGGGCAACGGACGCGGCGCGCTGAGGCGATCGCCCGGTCCGCCGCCGCCCGGAGCGTGATCCGGCGCACGCCACGGGTGTCGCCCAGCGCCGCGTTCCGCGCATCGCGGCGGCGGATTCAGTTGGGGTTGCCGGCCCGCGCCTAGCCTGCGATCGGCGCATCCGACGCGCTCATCCAGGGGAATCCCCGTGAACAAGTTCCTTCTCGCCTCAGCCCTCATCCTGGCCAGTGCGGGCGCCCGCGCGCAACCCCTGGACGCGGGACTGCGCCTGTCCGCGGGCGGCGACGGCGCGGCCAGGCTGGCCCTGCAGGCCGACGGCCGCAGCGGGGTGCTGCGCGTGTCCGCCCACTTCGACGTCGATCTGCCCGTGCGCGACAGCGCCGAGGCGCACGACAAGGGGCGCTGGTACGAGGGCGAGATCCGCATCGACGGCAAGCCCTGTTCCGGTGCGCGCGCGCGCCTGCACGCCGACCAGGGCATGGCGCAGGGCCGCGCCAGCACCAGCTGCAGCATCGGCATCGGCGCCGATCGCGCCGTGCAGGTCGAGGCGGTGGTGCTCAAGGCCGAGGGCGTGGCGCGCGACGAGGTGCGCGTGAGCCTGGCGGCGGAGAAGCTGCCGCAGTAGGCGCCTGCGCCGGCCGCCGTTGGGCGCTGCGGCCGGCGCAGGATAGTGGCGGCGGCGGCGGAGCCGACAGGCTACACTCCGCCGCCATGCTGAAGATCGATACCCACGCCCACATCCTGCCGCGCGACTGGCCCAACCTCGCCGAGAAATACGCCGACGACCGCTTCCCGGTCATCGTGCACACCGACGGCCGCCACCGCATCTACAAGGACGGCAAGTTCTTCCGCGAGATCTGGCCCAATACCTGGGACCCGCAGCTGCGCATCGACGACTACGCCCGTTTCGGCGTGCAGGCCCAGGTGATCTCCACCGTGCCGGTGCTGTTCTCCTACTGGGCCAAGCCGCACCAGGCGCTGGAGCTGCACCGACATCTCAACGACCACACGGCCGAGGTCTGCCGCGCCCATCCGCGCCACTACGCCGGCATCGGCACCGTGCCGCTGCAGTCGCCGACCCTGGCCATCCAGGAGATGGAGCGCTGCGTGGAGCAGCTGGGCCTGGCCGGGGTGCAGATCGGCTCGCACGTGGAGGACTGGAATCTCGACGCGCCCGAGCTGTTTCCCTTTTTCCAGGCCGCCGCCGATCTTGGCGCCGCCATCCTGGTGCACCCCTGGGACATGATGGGCAAGGACAGCATGCCCAAGTACTGGCTGCCCTGGCTGGTCGGCATGCCGGCGGAACAGTCCCGCGCCGCCTGCTGCCTGATCTTCGGCGGCGTGCTGGAACGCCTGCCCGGCCTGCGCGTATGCCTGGCGCACGGCGGCGGCTCCTTCCCCTACACCATCGGGCGCATCGAGCACGGTTTCCGCATGCGCCCGGACCTGGTCGCCACCGACAATGCGCGCAGCCCGCGCGAGTACTTCCAGCGCCTGTTCTTCGACTCCTGCGTGCACGACCCACAGGCGCTGCGCTACCTCATCGACGTGGCGGGCGCCGAGCACGTGATGCTCGGCACGGACTACCCCTTTCCGCTGGGCGAACAATCGCCCGGCAGCGGCATTGCCGCACTCGACCTGGCCGCACCGCAGCAGCAGCGCCTCTACCACGGCACCGCGCTGGATTGGCTCGGCCTGCCCGCCACCCGTTTCGCCTGACCCGGAGGTTGCATGTCCGCACTGCGTTCCCTGTTCCTCGCCGCCCTCGCCGGCGCCGCGCTGCCCACGGCCGCGGCCGATTATCAGCTCAACGGCGGCATCGTGCGCTTCAGCGCGCCGGCGGATTGGGCCGTGGCCATGCAGATGAGCGAGGGCAATCCGCAGGTGGTCGCCTTCGCCGTGCGCGATCCGGCGGCCGAGGGCACCGACGAGGGTCCGCGCGTGTCGGTCACGTCGCGCCGGCTGGACGACGCCGCCGCCTTCCAGGCCCTGGTGAACGGCGCCCTGGACAAGGCGCGACAGCAGAGCGGGTACGAGCAGGACAAGGACAACGCGGACAGCGCCAGCCTGCGCTTCTACGCCAGCGAGGGCAAGGCGCGCTACCACTACCGCGAACACTTCTACTACAAGGCCGGCATCGGCGTGCAGTTGCGCTGCACGCGGCCGGTGCTGGACAAGACCAGCCCGCAATGGACGGCCGACTTCGAGAAAGGCTGCGACCAGATCGCCGCCTCGCTGGCGAAGTAGGCCCATGGCGCTGAACGGTCAGGACGAAGCCGAGGCGCTGGCGCGCGACGCCGCCGATCCGCTGGCGCCCTTCCGCGGCGAATTCCTCGTGCCACCGCACGGCAAGGGCGAGCAGGTCTACCTTTGCGGCAATTCGCTGGGCCTGCAGCCACGCGCCACGCGCCAGGCCCTGCTGGACGAGCTGGACGACTGGCGCGATCTGGCCGTGGAAGCGCACTTCCGCGGCCGGCATCCCTGGATGCCCTACCACGCCGAGGTGCGCGACCACCTCGCCGAGCTGGTCGGCGCCCAGCCCGGCGAAGTGGTGGCAATGAACTCGCTCAGCGTCAACCTGCACCTGATGATGGTGAGCTTCTACCGTCCGACGGCACAGCGGCCGGCGATCCTGATCGAACAGGGCGCATTCCCTTCGGACCGCTATGCCGTCGAGTCGCAGATCCGTTTCCACGGCTTCGACCCGGCCGAGGCGCTGATCGAGCTGGCGCCGGACGAACCGGGCGGCACCCTGTCCTTCGACGCGATTGCCCGCGCGCTCGATACGCACGGCCCGCGCATCGCCCTGGTGCTGCTGCCCGGCGTGCAATACCTCACCGGCCAGGTGCTGGACCTGCGCGCCATCACCGAACTCGCCCACCGCAAGGGCTGCGTGGTCGGTTTCGATCTCGCCCACGCCGTCGGCAACGTGCCGGTGAACCTGCACGACAGCCACGCCGACTTCGCCGTCTGGTGCCACTACAAGTACGTCAACAGCGGCCCCGGCGCCGTGGCCGGCTGCTTCGTGCACGAGCGCCATGCGCTGACGCCGCGCCCACGCTTCGCCGGCTGGTGGGGGCACGACCAGGCCACGCGCTTCCACATGGGGCCGCAGTTCGCGCCCACACCCGGCGCCGAGGGCTGGCAGCTGTCCAACCCGCCCATTCTCGCCCTGGCGCCGCTGCGCGTGTCGCTGGAGATCTTCCACCGCGCCGGGCTGGGACGCCTGCGCGAGAAATCGCGCGATCTGACCGGCTGGCTGGCGCAGCTCATCCAGCGCGAGCTCGGCGACGTGCTGGACATCCTCACCCCGCCAGCGCCCGAGCGCCGCGGCTGCCAGCTCTCGCTGCGCGTGCAGGGTCCGCGCGACGCCGGCCGCGCGCTGTTCGAGCACCTCGCCGCACAGGGCATCGTCGGCGACTGGCGTGAGCCCGACGTGATCCGTGTCGCGCCGACGCCGCTGTACAACCGCTACAGCGACGCCCTGCGCTTCGTGATCGCGGTGGCGGCCTGGCGCGGGGCGCGCGGCGGCTGAGCGCGCGACAGCGGCGGGGTGTGCGCCCTTGCGTTCCGGCGCAGACTTGGCAAGAGTTCCGCGGCCGCGGGCGTTCCGCGGCGATGCCAACGGAATGCGCATGACCCAGCCCTCCTTCACCCTCGTCGGCGCCGGCCTGGTCGGCGCCCTGCTCGCCACCTTGCTGGCCCAGCGCGGCTTCGGCGTGGAAGTGTTCGAGCGACGCCCCGACCCGCGCCGCGCCGGATTCCAGGGCGGGCGTTCGATCAATCTGGCCCTGGCCGAGCGCGGCTGGCACGGCCTGCGCCTGGCCGGCCTGCAGGAGCGCATGCGCCCCATCGCGGTGATGATGCGTGGCCGCATGGTGCATGCGCTCGACGGCGCGACCAACCTGCAGCGCTACGGCCGCGACGATTCCGAGGTGATCTGGTCGGTCAACCGCGGCGCGCTCAACATGACGCTGCTCGACGCCGCCGAGGCGGCCGGCGCGCGCCTGCACTTCGGCCAGCGGCTGGAGCGGGTGGACTGGGCCACGGGCACGCTGCACCTGATCGACGAGGGCGATGGCACGCGGCGCGACCACGCTGCCCCGGTCCTGCTCGGCTGCGATGGCGCCGGTTCGGCCCTGCGCGCCGCCATGGCCACCCAGGTCGACCTCGGCGAGCGCTTCGAGCCGCTCGGCCACGGCTACAAGGAATTGCACATCCCGGCCCTGGCCGACCTCGCACCAGACCACCTGCCGGCCAACCTTGCCGCGGCGCAGGCGCGCGGCGAGCGCTTCGCAATGGAGCCGCACGCCCTGCACATCTGGCCGCGCGGCGGCTACATGTGCATCGCCCTGCCCAACGCGGAGGGCAGCTTCACGGTGACCCTGTTCCTGCCCAATACGGGCACTCCGAGCCTCGCCGCCTTGCCCGATGCCGCGGCGGTGCGCGCATTCTTCACGCGCGACTTCGCCGACGCGGTGCCGCTGATGCCGGACTACCTGGAGGATTTCTTCCGCAACCCGACCGGCCTGCTCGGCACGCTCTACCTCTCCCGCTGGCACCTCGAAGGCCGCGCCCTGCTGCTGGGCGACGCCGCCCACGCCATCGTGCCCTTCCACGGCCAGGGGATGAACTGCGGCTTCGAGGACGCGGTGGAGCTGGCCGAGCAGCTGCGGGCCGCGCCGCGCGACCTGGACACGGCCTTCGCCAGTTTCCAGGCCCGGCGCAAGCCCAACGCCGATGCCATCGCCGCCATGGCGCTGGACAACTACGTAGAGATGCGCGATCGCGTCGACGATGCCGATTTCCTGCTGATGCGCGCCTTGGAGCGCGAGCTGGCCGCCCGCCACCCGCGGCATTTCGTCCCGCGCTACGCCATGGTCACCTTCTCGCGCCTGCCCTACGCCACCGCGCGCGAACGCGGCGACGTGCAGGCGGACATCCTGCGCCGCGCCACCGCCGGCAAGCGCACGCTGGACGAGGTCGACCTCGCCGCGGCGGACCATGCGGTGCGCGCGCGCCTGGCGCCGCTGCCGGCCGCATGAGCAGCACGCCGCCCAGCGACAGCGCCGAGCGGGTGCGCAGCCTGCTCACCTTGTACCGTGCCTCGCGCTACGACGCCTGCCTGCCCGACGGACGACGCGCCGTGCTGGAAGTGGGCTGCGCGCCGGATCCCGCGCTGCGGCCGTGGCTGGGCGACGCGCCGCTTGCCGCCTACCTCACCGCCTGCAATCCGCGCTCGAGCGCCCTTCCCGCTGCGCAGAACGCGCGCCTGCTGGCGCAACTTCGGCGCGAGCTGGATGCGGCCGGGCTGCGCTATCTCGGCGGTGACGGCTACCTGCCTGGCGAGCAATGGCGCGAACCCAGCGTGCTCGTGGCCGGCCTGGCGCCGGACGCGCTCGACGCCCTGGTTCGCCGCTACGCGCAGAACGCCATCCTGGTGGTGCGGCCGGGCCAGCCGGTGCGGCTGCGTCTGTACCGGCCCGACTGGCGCGCGCTGACACCGGATGCGGCGGACCTGGAATGGGCCTGAGAACGACGCGGCCGAATGCCGCGCTGCGTGGCGGCCGCCGGGGCGCGCGGTTAGCATGGTGACCGGCATGAGCATCCCCGATCCGATCGACGCCCCGCCCCTGTTGGAGGCGCGCGGGCTGACCTTCCTGCGCAACGAGGAGCCGATCTTCGGCCCGCTGGATTTCGCCCTGCGCCCCGGCGAGGTGGTGCTGATGGAGGGCGACAACGGCGCCGGCAAGACCACCCTGCTCAAGGTGTTGTCGGGCCTGCTGGAGCCGGGCGCCGGCGAGGTGCGGTTGCGCGGCGAACCGCTGACCCTGGCACGCCTGTCGCACCAGGTCGCCCTGCTCGGTCACCTGCTCGGCCTCAAGCTGGAGCTCAGCGCGCTGGAGAACCTGCGCTTCGCCATTGGCCTCGGCGGCCTGCGTGCCGGCATCACGCCGCACCAGGCGCTGAAGAGCGTGGGCCTGGAGGGCTACGAGGATGTGGCCGTGCGCCAGCTCTCGGCGGGACAGAAGAAGCGCGTGGCGCTGGCGCGCCTGCTGCTGGTACCCGCTGCCCTGTGGCTGCTGGACGAGCCCTACGCCAACCTCGACCGCGAGGGCATCGAACTGGTCAACCGCCTGCTCGAGCTGCACGCCCGCCGCGGTGGCGCGGCGCTGATCACCTCGCACGGCGCCTACGCCTACACCTCCGGCACGCCGCGCCGCATCCGCCTGCGCGCGCCCGGACAGCCGGCGCAGGAGCTGGCTGCATGAGCTACGGCAGCACGGCCGGAGCCTGCCGCGCCCTGCTCGCACGCGATCTGCGCCTGGTGTGGCGCCGCCGCGGCGATGCGCTCAATCCCGCGCTCTTCGCCATCATGGTGGTGGCGCTGTTTCCCTTCGCGCTCGGGCCCGAGCCGCAGGTGCTGCAACGCATCGCCGCGGGCACCGTGCTGGTGGCCCTGCTGCTGGCCGGCCTGCTGAGCCTGGACGCGCTGTTCCGCAGCGATCTGGAGGACGGCTCGCTGGAGCAGCTGGTGCTGTCGCCGCACCCGCTGGCGCTGCTGCTGGCCTGCAAGATCGCCGTGCACTGGCTCACCACGGCGCTGCCACTGCTGGTGTGCGCGCCGCTCTTGGGCGAACTGCTGAACCTGCCGCCGGCGCTGCGCCCGGTGCTGCTCGCCTCGCTGGGCCTGTCCACGCCGCTGCTCAGCCTGATCGGCGCGGTGTGCGTGGCGCTGACGGTGGGCATGCGCCGCTCTGGTATGCTGCTGGCGCTGTTGGTGCTGCCGCTGTACGTGCCGGTGCTGATCTTCGCCGCCGGCGCCTGCAATGCGGCGCAGAACGGCCTGGCGTTCACCGCGCCGCTGCTGTGGCTCGGTGCCGGCCTGGCCCTGAGCCTGGTGCTCGCGCCGCTGGCCTGCGCCGCGGCGCTGAAGATTTCCCTGACCTAGCGCGGCGCGCCTCCGTCCGATGAATCCGCTCGTCCTCTGGTTCCACAAGCTCGGCTCGCCGCCCACGTTCTACCGCCTGGCCGGGCGCCTGCTGCCCTGGTGCTACGGCCTGGCCCTGGTGCTGGGCGCCGTGGCGCTGTACGGCGGCCTGGTGCTGGCGCCGTCGGACTACCAGCAGGGCGACGCCTTCCGCATCATCTTCATCCACGTGCCCTGCGCCTGGATGAGCCTGTTCGTCTACGCCTTCATGGCGGTGAACGGCTTCATCGCCCTGGTGTGGCGCATCAAGCTGTCGGAAACGCTCGCCATGGCGGCGGCGCCGGTGGGGGCGGCCTTCACCTTCGTGTGCCTGGTCACCGGCTCGCTCTGGGGCAAACCCATGTGGGGCACCTGGTGGACCTGGGACGCGCGCCTGACCTCGGAGTTGGTGCTGCTGTTCCTCTACCTCGGCGTGATCGGCCTGCACCAGGCCATTGAGGACCGGCGCCAGGCGGCGCGCGCGGCGGCCTTCCTTGCCCTGGTCGGCATCGTCAATCTTCCCATCGTGCACTTTTCCGTGACCTGGTGGAATACGCTGCACCAGGGCTCGACCGTGCGCCTGTTCGGCCCCTCCCTGATCGACGCGCGCATGCTGTGGCCACTGCTCACCATGGCGCTCGCCACCAAGTTCTGGTTCGCCGGCAGCCTGCTGTCGCGCGCCCGCGTCGACCTGCTGGAGCTGGAGGGCGGCAAGGACTGGGTGCGCCAGGTCGCGCTGGCCGCCGACGCTGCGCCGGCGCCGCCCCCGGAGGCCTCGGCATGAGCGATTTCTTCGCCATGGGCGGCTACGGTGCCTACGTGTGGGCGTCCTATGCCGTGTTCTTCGTCGTCCTCGCCGCCGAGGCCGTGCTGCCGCCGCTGAAGCGGCGCCGCGTGCTGGCCGGGCTGCGCGGCAAGTGGAAGCGCGCCCAGCGGCGCGAAGGAAGCGCCCCATGACCCCCACGCGCAAGCGCCGCCTCATCGTCGTCAGCCTGGTCCTCGCCGCCGTCGGCGTGGCAGCGGGCCTGACCGCGCTGGCCCTGCAGCAGAACATGACCTACCTGTTCACGCCGAGCGAGGTGAACGCGGGCAAGGCGCCGCCGGCCGCGCGCTTCCGCCTGGGCGGCATGGTCAAGGCCGACTCCCTGCGCCGCAGCGGCGATTCGCTGCGCGTGGAGTTCACCGTCACCGACGGCGACGGCGACACGCCGGTGGAATACACCGGCATCCTGCCCGACCTGTTCCGCGAGAAGCAGTCGGTCGTGGCCACCGGCGCGATGAGCGGCGGCCGCTTCGTCGCCACGGAGGTGCTGGCCAAGCACGACGAGAAATACGTGCCGCGCGACGTGGCCGAAGCCATGGCCAAGGCCCACGCCAAGCACCAGGTACCGGCCGAGAACCCAGCGAGCGAGCAATGACCCCCGAACTCGGCCAATTCGCCCTCATCCTGGCCCTGCTACTGGCCCTGGCGCAGTGCGTGCTGCCGCTGCTGGGCGCCTGGCGCGGCGACCGCGCTCTGATGGCGGTGGCGCGGCCCGCGGCGGCAGGCCAGGCGGTGTTCGTGGTGGCGGCCTTCGCCATCCTCGTCGCGTGCTTCCTCGGCCAGGACTTCTCCGTCGCCTACGTCGCGCAGAACTCCAACCTGCAACTGCCCTGGTACTACCGCATCTCGGCCGTGTGGGGCGCACACGAGGGCTCGCTGCTGCTGTGGGTGCTGATCCTGAACCTGTGGACGGTGGCCGTGGCGGCGCTGAGCCGCCAGCTGCCCGAGGCCTTCATGGCGCGCGTGCTCGGCGTGCTGGGCTTCGTCAGCGTCGGCTTCCTGCTGTTCACCCTGATCACCTCCAACCCCTTCGCGCGCCACCTCCCGGCGCTGGCCGATGGCAACGATCTGAACCCGCTGCTGCAGGATCCTGGGCTGATCCTGCATCCGCCCATGCTCTACACCGGCTATGTCGGCTTTTCCGTCGCCTTCGCCTTCGCCATGGCCGCGCTCCTCGGCGGCCAACTCGACGTGGCCTGGGTGCGCTGGGCGCGCCCCTGGACCAATGTGGCCTGGGCCTTCCTCACGGTCGGCATCGCCCTGGGCTCCTGGTGGGCCTACTACGAGCTCGGCTGGGGCGGCTGGTGGTTCTGGGACCCGGTGGAGAACGCGAGCTTCATGCCCTGGCTGGTGGGCACGGCGCTGATCCATTCCCAGGCCGCGACCGAGAAGCGCGGCAGCTTCCGCGCCTGGACCCTGCTGCTGGCCATCTTCGCCTTTTCGCTGTCCCTGCTGGGTACCTTCCTCGTGCGCTCGGGCGTGCTCACCTCGGTGCACGCCTTCGCCAGCGATCCCAAGCGCGGCATGTTCATCCTCGCCTTCCTCGGCACCGTGGTCGGCGGTTCGCTGCTGATCTACGCCCTGCGCGCGCCCAAGGTGGCCGGCGGTGAACCCTTTGCCGCAGTGAGCCGCGAGACCGCCCTGCTCATCAACAACCTGCTGCTGACCTGCGCCGCGGCCATGGTGCTGCTGGGCACGCTGTACCCGCTGATCGGCGAGGCGCTGGACGCCGGGCGCATTTCGGTGGGACCGCCCTACTTCGGCTTCATGTTTCCGCTGCTGATGGCGCCGCTGGTGCTGCTGATTCCCTTCGGTCCCTTCCTCAAATGGCGCCAGGGCGACTGGCGCGCGGCCCTGGGGCGGCTGAAGGTCGCCTTCTATCCCATGCCTTTTGCCCTGTTGCTGGGCCCGGCCCTGGCGCCCGAGGGACCGCTGCCGTGGAAGGCCTACCTCGGCATCGTCGCCGCGCTGTGGGTGGGGCTGGGCATCGCTCTGTACGCCTGGATGCGCTGGCGCACCGCACCGGCAGGGCGCCGCTACACGCCCGAGATGGGCGGCATGATCCTCGCCCACCTGGGATTCGCCGTGTTCCTGATGGGCGTGCTCACCACCGAAGCGACGGGCGTGGAAAAGGACCTGCGCTTTGCTCCCGGGCAGAGTGTGACCATCGCCGGACTCGACTTCCGCTTCGAGGGCGTCAAGCGCGCGCAGGGTCCGAACTGGATCGCCGACTCCGGCACCGTGGTCGTGTCCAGGAATGACCGCGTGATCGCCACGCTCAATCCGCAGAAGCGCCAGTACCCGCGCGGCCAGGTGCAGACCGAATCGGCCATCGACCCGGGACTGGCGCGCGACCTCTACGTCGCCCTGGGCGAGCCGGTGGGCGAGGACGGCGCCTGGGCGCTGCGCGTATACGTGAAACCCTTCGTGCGCTGGATCTGGCTGGGCGGCCTGCTCATGATGGTCGGCGGCTTCCTTGCCGCTGCCGACCGCCGCTTCCGCGTCGGCGGGGCAGCGCGAACCGATGCCGCTCCGGCGCTGTCGCAGGGAGCTCCCGCCACTGCCGAGGCGTCCGCCTGATGGCCCGTCTGCTGCCCTTCGTCCTGTTCCTGGGCCTGCTCGCCCTGCTCGGTTTCGGCATCGCCTGGAACAAGACCCACGACCAGCGCGAAGTGCCTTCACCGCTCATCGGCAAGCCGGCGCCCGCCTACACCCTGCCGCTGCTCTACGACGCGCAGAAGTCGCTGTCGGACACGGCCCTGCGCGGCAAGCCCTACCTGCTCAACGTGTTCGGCAGTTGGTGCCCCGCCTGCGTGGAGGAACACCCGGTGTGGGTGCAGGCGCAGCAGGACCTCGGCATTCCCCTGATCGGCTTCAACTGGAAGGACGATCCGGCCGATGCCAAGGCCTGGCTCGAGCGCTTCGGCAACCCCTATGCACAGATCGTCGCCGACAACGTCGGCCGCGTCGCCATCGACTTCGGCGTGTACGGCGCGCCCGAGACTTTCCTCATCGATGCCGCCGGCGTGGTGCGTCTGAAGCGCGTCGGTCCGGTCACGCCCGACTACATCGAGCGCGAGCTCAAGCCCGCCATCGCCGCGCTCGGCAAGGCGGCTCCGTGAAGCGCGCCGGCGCCTTGCTGCTGTGGCTGCTGCTGGCGCCGCTGGCGCTGGCCATCGATCCTCTGCCCTTCAAGGACGCCGCCGAGGAGGCGCGCTTCCAGGCGCTGGCGCGCGAGCTGCGCTGCCTGGTGTGCCAGAACCAGAACCTGGCCGATTCCGACGCCGGCCTGGCCAAGGACCTGCGCACGGAAGTGTTCGAGCAGATGCGCCAGGGCAAGAGCAACGCCGAGATCAAGCGCTACCTGGTGTCGCGCTATTCCGACTTCGTGCTGTACGACCCGCCGCTGCGCGGCAAGACCTGGCTGCTGTGGTTCGGCCCGGCCCTGCTGGTCGGCATCGGTGCGCTGGTGGTGGCGGTCACCGTGCGCCGCCGCGCGCGTCCCGCTGCCGCTGCCGCGCCTGCTGCCGCCACCGCACCCGCCGCGGGCGAGGAGGAAGACTGGTGAATCCGCTGTTTCTCTTCCTCGCGACCGCCATGCTGCTGGTCGCCCTGGCCTGCATTGCCCTGCCGCTGTGGCGGCATGCCCGTGGACCCGGCGCGGGCGCCTCGGCGCGCCAACACGCCGCCCTGCAGCAGGCCCTCGATGCCGGCGTGATCAGCGCCGAGGAGTTCGCTGCCAAGCGGGCGCAGCTGGACGCCGTCCCCGCGGTGGCGGCGCAGACGCGCTCGCGCGCCGCCTTCGGCGCGCTGCTGGCTTCGCTCTTCCTGCTGCCGCTGGGCGCATTCGCGCTCTATCGCCTGCTCGGCGAGCCGCGCGCGCTCGATCCCGCCAATCTCAGTGCTGCGACCGAAGGCCAGCACGGTCCGGACATGGAGCAGGCGATCGCCGGACTGGTGGCCAAGCTCAAGCAGAGCCCCGACGACATCGAGGGCTGGCTGCTGCTCGGCCGCGCCTACAAGACCACACAGCGATTCGCCGAGGCGCGCGACGCGCTCAAGCAGGCCTACGACCGCGCTGGAGACAACCCCGACGTGCTGGTGGAGTACGCCGAGGCGCTGGCCCTGGCCAGTCCGACGCGCCAGCTGGAGGGCGAGCCGCGCGCCCTGCTCGAGCGCGCCCTGCGCGCCGACCCCGCACAGCAGCGCGGCCTGTGGCTGCTCGGCATCGCCGATTTCCAGGCCTCACGCTGGTCCGATGCGATCACGCACTGGCAGGCGCTGCAGGCACAGCTGGAGCCCGATTCCGAGGTCTGGCGCTCGGTGCAGACGCAGATCGATCAGGCGCGCACGAAGGGAGGCCTGTCGGCCCCGCCGTCGGCCAATGCGGTCGGTGCCGCGACCGCCGCAGCCACAGGGGCGCGCAGCAATCCGCCCGCCGCGGACGCGCCGCGTCTGACCGTGCAGGTGAGCCTGGCCCCCGAACTGGCCGCGCAGGTGGCGCCCGACGACGTGCTGTTCGTGTTCGCCAAGGCCGCCAGCGGCCCGCCCATGCCGCTGGCCGTGCAGCGCCTGCGCGCGGCCGACCTACCCACCACCGTGGTGCTGACCGACGGCATGGGCATGATGCCCAGCATGACGCTGTCACAGTTTCCCCAGGTGGTCGTCGGCGCACGCATCTCCAAGTCGGGCAACGCCATCGCCCAGCGCGGCGACCTGCAGTCGCTGTCGGCCCCGCTGGACGTGCACCGCAGCGAACCACTCCCGCTGCGCATCGACAGTCGCGTGAACTGATCCTGCCGGATGGCGCATGCCTCCCCGGCACGCGCGCAGTCGACGCGGCGCCCGGTGGCGTCGGACCGGCAGATCCCGCTCGCGCAGCGCTGGCGCGGCGGCGCCGCACTGCCGGCGCTGCCGCGACGACGGTCGCCTGCGGCATGGCGTCCTGCGCGCCCGGAGCACACTCGTCCCAGCCCATTTCCGCTGCGGCAATGCGCCACAGCGCGGGGCTGCGGCAATCCGCCCCGGCGCGTTGATCCACGTCAAATGATGCAATGCGCCAATCCCGGACACTGCGCCGGACCATTCCTGGGGATCGCCGCATGCACGACGTCGCCACTTACAACGACCGGGTCGTCCGCCAGTTCACGTACGCCACCATTCTCTGGGGCGTCGTGGGCATGCTGGTGGGCGTGATCATTGCCGCTCAGCTCGCCTGGCCGGCGCTCAATTTCGACATACCCTGGCTCACCTACAGCCGCCTGCGCCCGCTGCACACCAATGCGGTGATCTTCGCCTTCGGCGGCTGCGCGCTGATCGGCACGGCCTATTACGTGGTGCAGCGCACCTGCCAGGCGCGGCTGTTCGGCGGCCGCCTGGCCGAGTTCACCTTCTGGGGCTGGCAGGCCGTGATCGTCGGCGCGGCCATCACCCTGCCGCTGGGCCTGACCCAGGGCAAGGAATACGCCGAGCTGATCTGGCCGCTGGACGTACTGATCGCCATCGTGTGGGTGGCCTACGCCGTGGTGTTCTTCGGCACCATCGCGCAGCGCCGCGTCAAGCACATCTACGTGGCCAACTGGTTCTACGGCGGCTTCATCCTGGCGGTGGCCCTGTTGCACATCGTCAACAGCCTGGCCATCCCCGTGAGCTGGACCAAGTCCTACCCGATCTACTCCGGCGCCGTCGACGCCATGGTGCAGTGGTGGTACGGCCACAATGCCGTGGGCTTTTTCCTCACCGCCGGCTTCCTCGGCATGATGTACTACTACGTGCCCAAGCAGATCGGCAAGCCGATCTACTCCTACCGCCTGTCGGTGGTGCACTTCTGGGCACTGATCTCGGTGTACATGTGGGCCGGCCCGCACCACCTGCACTACACCGCCCTGCCCGACTGGGCGCAGTCGCTCGGCATGGTGTTCTCGCTCATCCTGCTGGCCCCCTCCTGGGGCGGCATGATCAACGGCATCATGACCCTGTCCGGCGCGTGGCACAAACTGCGCGACGACCCCATCGTGAAGTTCCTCATCGTGTCGCTGTCCTTCTACGGCATGAGCACCTTCGAGGGACCGATGATGTCCATCAAGACCGTCAACGCGCTCAGCCACTACACCGACTGGACCATCGGCCACGTGCACTCCGGTGCGCTGGGCTGGGTGGCCTTCATCTCCATCGGTTCGGTCTACTCGATGTTCCCGCGCCTGGTCGGCGCCGAGCGCATGCACTCCACGCGCGCGATCGACCTGCACTTCTGGATCGCCACCATCGGCGTGGTGCTGTACATCGCCGCCATGTGGATCGCCGGCGTCATGCAGGGCCTGATGTGGCGCGCCCTGAACAGCGACGGCACGCTGACCTACGCCTTCATCGAGTCGGTCAAGCAGACCTGGCCCTACTACGCCACGCGCTTCGCCGGCGGCGTGCTGTTCCTCACCGGCATGCTGGTGATGGTGTGGAACACCTGGAATACCTGGAAGGACGCGCGCGCCAGCAATCCGGAACTGCCGGTGGTGCCGGTGCCGACTGCCGTGGCCGCCTGAGGAACGCCCCATGATCAAGCACGACAGGATCGAGAAGAACGTCACTCTCATGGCCATCCTGATCGCCGTGGCGATCAGCTTCGGCGGCCTGGTGGAAATCGTCCCGCTGATGTTCCAGGCGCAGGCCATCCAGCCGGCGCCGGGCGTGACCCCCTACCCGCCGCTGGAGCTGGCGGGACGCGACATCTATGTGCGCGAAGGCTGCTACGGCTGCCACTCGCAGCAGGTGCGCACGCTGGAGTCGGAGGTGCAGCGCTACGGCCACTACTCGGTGGCCGGGGAATCGGTGTACGACCGCCCGTTCCAGTGGGGCAGCAAGCGCACCGGTCCGGACCTGGCGCGCGTCGGCGGCCGCTACTCCGACGACTGGCATCGCGTGCACCTGACCAATCCGCGCGATGTGGTGCCCGAGTCGAACATGCCGGGCTATCCCTGGCTGAGCAACGCCCTCATCGATCCGGCCGACGTGGAGGATTCCATGCGCGCGCTGCGCCGGCTCGGCGATCCCTACTCCGACGCCGACATCGCCGGCGCCCGCGCCGCGGTCACCGGCAAGACCGAGATGGAGGCGCTCATCGCCTACCTGCAGGGCCTCGGCGCGCGCGTGAAGTTCGACGCGCCCCCGGCTGCGGTCGCGGCGGCACCGACCGCTGCGGCGGCGAAGGAGTGAGGCCATGCTGAGCGGCATCATGACCGCCCTGCTGATCGTGCTGTTCCTCGGCATCGTCGGCTGGGCCTGGAATCGCGAGCGGCAACAGGACTTCCACGATGCGGCCCTGCTGCCGCTGGAAAACGACCACGAGCGGACGCGCACGCCATGAGCACTTTCTGGAGCCTCTTCGTCATCTTCATCACCGCCATCAACCTGGTCGGCCTGGCCTGGCTGCTGTTCGCCACCGCGCGCAAGCCGCCGGCGGGCAGCCAGGAGGGCGCCACCACCGGCCACACCTGGGACGGCGACATCACCGAATTGAACAACCCGCTGCCGCGCTGGTGGCTGGGCATGTTCATCCTGACCATGGTGTTCGCCCTGGCCTACCTCGCCCTGTATCCGGGCCTGGGCAACGTCGCCGGCAAGCTGGGCTGGACCTCGCAGAAGGAAGTGGCCGATCACGTCGCCGCGACCAATGCGAAACTGGACAAGCTGTTCGCCCGGTTCCGCGACCGTCCGCTGGCCGAGCTGGCGCGCGACCCAGAGGCGCTCAAGGTCGGCCACAACGTGTTCGTCAACAACTGCGCGGCCTGCCACGGCTCGGACGCGCGCGGCGCCAAGGGCTTCCCCAACCTGACCGACCGCGACTGGCTCTACGGCGGTGATCCCGACTCCGTGCTGGCCAGCGTGCAGAACGGCCGCGCTGGCGCCATGCCCGCGCTGGCCGCGGCCCTGCCCGACGGCGGCGTGGCGCAGGTGGCCAACTACGTGCGCTCGCTCTCCGGCCTGCCGCACGATGCGGCGCTGGCAGCCCTCGGCAAGCCCCGTTTCGAAACCATCTGCGCCGCCTGCCACGGCCCCGAGGGCAAGGGCAATCCGGCCCTGGGCGCGCCCAACCTCACCGACGAGGTGTGGCTCTACGGCGGCAGCCTGGCGACGATCGAGGAGACCATCACCCAGGGCCGCAACGGCAAGATGCCGGCCTGGATGAACCTGCTCGGCCCCGACCGCACGCGCCTGGTCGCCGCCTGGGTGCTGGCGCAGTCGGCGAGCGCGGCCACGCCCCCCGCCCCGCCGGCGGCGGGAACGCCCTGACATGGCGACCTACCAGCCGCCCCCCGGCGCCCTGCGCGCCGAGCCCCCGGAGCCGCCGGCGAGTCCCCTCGCCGCGCGGCTCGGCGCCGTGATGTGGCCCTCGTTCTTCGCCGCGGGCGTGGCCACCATGGTGTTCTTCGCCGTGGTCGATCCGACCGAGCTGGCCGCCATCACCTGGCCGCAGTGGGACATCTCGCGCGAAGCCGGCTACACCCTGGGCTTCTTCATGTTCTGGGCCTGCACCCTGTCGGCCTGCAGTTTCACCGCGCTGCTGCTCGATCCGCCGCGGCGCCCGCGCCGGGAGCCGACCGCGCAATGAGCCGCCGCATCCCCGTCCAGGTCGTCGCCGACGGCGACCTGCTGTACGCCAAGCAGCCCAAGGTCTACCCGCGCGAAATCGACGGGCGCTTCCAGCGCCTGCGCACCGCGGCCGTGTTCTGGCTGCTGGGCATGTTCTACGTCTTCCCCTGGATCAACTGGGGCGGCCGCCAGATGGTGCTGTTCGACCTGCCCGCGCGCCGCTTCTACGTGTTCGGGCTGACCTTCTGGCCGCAGGATTTCTATCTGCTCACCCTGCTGCTGATCACCGCGGCGATCAGCCTGTTCTTCTTCACCGCCGTCGCCGGACGCCTGTGGTGCGGCTTCGCCTGCCCGCAGACGGTGTGGACCGAGGTGTTCCTGTGGATGGAGCGCTGGGTCGAGGGCGACCGCAACAAGCGCATGAAGCTCGACGCCGCGCCCTGGACGCGCGAGAAGATCCTGAAGAAGACCGCCAAGCAGGCGCTGTGGATCGGCTTCGCCGCCTGGACCGGCTTCACCTTCGTCGGCTTCTTCACGCCCATCCGCGAGCTGGCGCGCGAAATCGCCGCCCTGAGCCTGGGCGGCTGGGAGATCTTCTGGATCGTCTTCTACGGCTTCGCCACCTACGGCAACGCCGGCTACCTGCGCGAGCAGGTGTGCAAGTACATGTGCCCCTACGCGCGCTTCCAGGGCGCGATGTTCGACCGCGACACGCTGATCATCAGCTACGACCCCGCCCGCGGCGAGCCGCGCGGTGGACGCAAGCGCAGCGTGCCCGACGTGGCCACGCGCCAGGCCGCGCTCGCCGCGCCGCTCGTCGCCGGCGAAGCCGCGCCGGCCTGGCCCGGCGCCGACAGCCTCGGCGACTGCGTCGACTGCGAAGCCTGCGTGCAGGTCTGCCCCACCGGCATCGATATCCGCGACGGCCTGCAGTACGAGTGCATCGCCTGCGCCGCCTGCATCGACGCCTGCGATGCGGTGATGGACAAGATGAACTACCCGCGCGGGCTGATCCGCTACACCACCGAGAACATGCTGCTGGACGGCAAGCCGCGGCGCGTGCTGCGGCCGCGCACGCTGATCTACGGCGTCATCCTCAGCGCGGTGGTGGCGGCCTTCCTGATCGGCGTGGCCACGCGCACGCCGGTGCTGGCGGAGATGATGCACGACCGCAACGCCCTGTTCCGCGAAACCGCACGCGGCGACATCGAGAACACCTATACCGTGCGCCTGGTGAACAAGACCGACGCCGCGCTGGAGCTGCGCCCGCAGGTGCACGCCGACGACGACCTGGCCATCGAGGATCCGCGCCCGCTGCGCCTCGCGCCCGGCGAGGTGAGCCAGCTCGCCCTCACCCTGCGCGCGCCGGCCGACAAGGTGGAGGGCAAGCAGGCGGTGGAGCTGCGCTTCCTTGACGCCGAGGGCCGGGCCGTCGCGCGCGCCCGCTCGCACTTCTTCGCGCCGCACGAACGCGAACACGACGATGACCACAAGAGGCACTGACATGGGCAAGCGCTGGTACCAGGTGCCGGAAACCTGGCTGATCCTGGCCCTGCTGGCCAGCGCGGTGTTCGGCTCCTTCGGGCTGATCGCCGCGGCCGTGGAACACCCCGATCCGGTGGTGCTGGACCACAGCGGCCCGGTGCCCCCGCCGCATCCCGCCAGCAAACCCTGAGGCATCGGTGGCCGAACGCTGCTTCCACTGCGGTGAGGCGATCGCCCCGGGCAGTGCACTGACCGCGCTGCAGGACGGCACGCCGCGCGCGGTGTGCTGCATCGGCTGCCGCGCGGCAGTGGAGTGGATCGAGGGCCTGGGCCTGGCCGACTACTACCGCCTGCGCAGCGAGCCGGCCGCGCGCGCCGAGGCCGCGGCCGACTTCAGCGCCTGGGACCGCCCCGCGCTGGATCGCCTGTACGTGCGCCGCGAGGGCGACCAGGCCGAGGCCTGCGTGCTGGTGGGAGGCCTGCGCTGCGCCGCCTGCAGCTGGCTGATCGAGCGCGCCCTGGGCGCGCTGCCGGGCGTGGCCGAGGTCAGCGTGAACCCGGCCGCGCGGCGCCTGCGCCTGCGCTGGGAAGCGGCGGTCACGCCCCTGTCGCGCCTGCTTTCCGCGCTGGCGCGCCTGGGCTACACCGCCCACCCGTTGGAGGCCGGCGCGATCGATTCGATGGCGCAGCGCGAGCAGCGCACGGCGCTGAAACGCCTGGTCATCGCCGGCCTCGGCATGATGCAGGCCATGATGTACGCGGTGGCGCTGTACGCCGGCGCCTTCGAAGGCATGGACCCGCTGACGCGCGACTTCTTCCGCTGGCTCGGCTTCCTCGTCACCACACCGGTCGTGCTCTATTCCGCGCAACCGTTCTTCGCCGGCGCACGGCGCGAGTTGGCGGCGCGGCGCCTGGGCATGGACGTGCCGGTCGCCTTTGCCATCGCCCTGGTCTACGTCGCCAGCCTCGCCGAGGCGCTGCGCGGCGGCGGGCAGGTGTACTTCGACTCCGCTGCCATGTTCACCTTCTTCCTGCTTGGCGGCCGCTACCTGGAGATGCGCGCGCGCCACCGCGCCGCCGACGTGGTGGACGCCCTGGCGCGCCTGCAACCGGCACTGGCACAGCGGCGCACGGCAACCGGCGCGGAGGAGACCGTCGGCGTGCACGAGCTCGTGCCGGGCGATGTGGTGCACGTCGCCGACGGCGCCACCGTGCCGGCCGACGGCGAGCTGCTGGATGAGCGCTGCAGCGTCGACGAATCCATGCTGAGCGGTGAGTCGGCGGCGCGCGCCCGCCGCCGCGGCGACACCCTGCTCGCCGGCAGCGTGCTGGTACAGGGCCCGGCCCTGCTGCGCGTGACCCGCGTCGGCAGCGATACCGTGCTGTCGTCCATGCTGCGCCTGATCGCCCGCGCCGGCGCCGAACGCCCGCGCGTGGCGCGCGAGGGCGAGCGCCTGGCGGCGGGTTTCGTCGCGGCCGTCCTGGCGCTGACCCTGATCACCGCCGGCGCCTGGCTGTGGTTCGATCCCGCGCGCGCCTTCCCGGCGGCGCTGGCGGTGCTGGTGGTGGCCTGCCCCTGCGCCTTCGCCCTGGCCGTGCCCACGGCATTGACGCGCGCCCTGGCGGTGCTGGCGCGCCAGGGTGTGCTGGTGGTGCGCGCCGACGCCCTGGAACGTCTGTGCCGGGTGCGCCGCGTGCTCTTCGACAAGACCGGCACGCTCACCGAGAACCGCCTGGAACTGCTGTCCGTCGTGTGCGCCGCCGGCGTGACGCGCGAGCAGGCACTTGCGCTGGGCGCCGCGCTGGAGCGCGGCAGCCGGCACCCGCTGGCCTGCGCCCTGCGCACCGCCGCAGAAGGCATGACGCTGCCGCCGGCGCAGGACCTCGAAGCCATCGCCGGCCAGGGCGTGCGCGGCACACTGGGCGCTGAGTCCCTGCGCCTGGGGCGCGCCAGCTTCGCCCTCGGGCCCGGCGCCGCCGACGACGGCAGCGTGGTGCTGGCCGGTGCGCACGGCGAAATCGCGCGCTTCCAGCTGCGCGAGCGCGTGCGCGGCGAGGCCGCGACGACGCTGCAGGCGCTGGCGGCGCAGGGTATCGCGCTGGAGATCCTCAGCGGCGACGCCGCCGAACGCGTCGAGGCCGTGGCGCGGCGCCTCGGCGTCGCCACCTGGCACGCGCGACAGACGCCGCAGGACAAGCTCGCCCGTCTGGACGTGCTGCGCCGCGGCAGCGAGGGCGTGGCCATGGTCGGCGACGGTGTCAACGACGCCCCTGTGCTGGCCGGTGCGGACGTCGGCATCGCCCTGGCGGGTGCCGCCGAGCTGTCGCAGGCACATGCCGATCTGGTGCTAGGTGGCGATCGCCTGGACGGACTGCTGCAGGCGCGCGCGGTGGCCCTTGCCACGCGCCGCGTGATGCGCCAGAACCTGGCCTGGGCCATGGCCTACAACCTGGGGGCCGTGCCATTGGCCGCCCTGGGTCTGGTACCGCCGTGGCTGGCGGCGATCGGCATGTCGCTGAGCTCGCTCGGCGTGCTGCTCAATTCGCTGCGCATCGCCGCGCCGGACTCGCGTCCGCAGGCAACGCCGGTGGTAGCCGGCGCCGTGCAGGAGGTCACCGCGTGAACATCATCCTGGCCCTGATCCCGCTCAGCCTCGTCCTGCTCGGACTGGGCATCTGGGCCTTCTTCTGGGCGGTGAACCACGCCCAGTTCGACGACCTGGACACACCAGGGCTGGCGCCGCTGGTGGAGGACCGCGCGTTGCCGCCGGGTGCAGCCTCCCCCGCTGCGGCGGAATCTCCGCCCCCCGCGGAATGAGCGACGCCCTCGGTTTCGGCACGGCCCTGCTGCTCGGACTGCTGGCCAGCGGGCATTGCCTGGCCATGTGCGGCGGCATCAGCGGCGCCCTCGCCTACGCCGTGCCGCGTGATGCGCGCGGCCGCGCGCCGCTGCCGCTGTTGCTCGGATTCCAGTTCGGCCGCGTCGGCTCCTATGCGCTGATCGGCGTGCTGTTCGGTGGTCTGGGCGCCGGCCTGATCCGCCTGCTCGATCTCGACGCCGTGCGCCTGGGCCTGCGTGCCCTGACCGCCTTCACCCTGCTGCTGATCGCCGCCAGCCTGCTCGGCTGGCTGCGCGATCCGAGTTTCGGCCTCGGCACGCGCGTGTGGCGGCGCCTGTCGCCGCTGGCCCGCCGCCTGCTACCCGTACGCCACGCCGGACAGGCGCTGGCGCTCGGCGCCCTATGGGGCTGGATGCCCTGCGGACTGGTCTACTCGGTCCTGCTGCTGGCCTGGCTCAGCATGGACCCCTGGCGCAGCGGCGCGCTCATGGCCGCCTTCGGCCTGGGCACCGTCCCCGCCCTGCTTGCCGGGGCCTGGGGCGCGGCTCGACTGGCCCATTGGGGCGGACACCTGCCTTTGCGGCGCGCAGCCGGCTATGCCCTCATCGGCTTTGCCGCCCTGACCCTGGCCGGCCCGTGGCTCGCGTCGGTGCTGGGCTGGCCCCTGCTGGCCTGGCTGCCCTTCGACTGCCATCCCACGCCGCGCTGACGTCCGCAGCGCGCCGCGCGGCGACACGCGCGAAGGCGGCGCTCAGCCGCCGGCGTAGCGGCGTTGGTGCGAGGAGGGGTCGTGCTCGTCAGTCTCGCCGCAACGCGTGCACAAGGCATGGAAGTCAAGAATGTGCACTTCCTTGTTCTTCACCGCGATGACGCCGTCGTGGGCGAGGCGGGTGAACAGGCGGCTCACCGTCTCGACCACCAGGCCCAGGTAGTTGCCGATGTCCTGGCGCGACATGCCGAGTTGGAACAGCGCCGGGTCCAGGCCCAGCCCCGCGCGGCGATCGGCCAGGCTCTTCAGGAACGAGGTCAGGCGCTCCATGGCCTGGCGCCGGCCCATCATCGCGACGTGCTGCTGCCCCTGGGCGAACTCGCGGCCGATGATGCGGTACAGCTGCCGCTGCAGCGCCGGCACCTGCGCCGCCACCGCGTGCAGGCGGGCGAAGGGCACTTCGCACACCGAGGCGCGCTCCAGCGCTTCGGCAGTGCACAGGTGGCGGTCGCGGTCGAGGGCATCCACGCCGACGATCTCGCCCGGCAGGTGGAAGCCGAGAATCTGCGCACCGCCGTCGGGCAGCACCGTGTAGGTCTTGAAGGAGCCGGCGCGCACCACGTACAGGGCGCGGAATGGCGCGCCTTCGTGGAACAGGGTCTTGCCGCGCTCCACCGGCGCGCGCTTCTCCACCAGGGCGTCGATGCGGCGCAAGTCTTCGGCACCGACGCTCGCCGGCAGACACAGCGGCTCCAGCGCGCAGTGGGCGCAGGACTCGCGGCGACGATCGGGCATCAGGGGCGTGACAGGCTGGGTCATGGCGCGCTCGTCCTGAAGTATCGCACGCATTGTGCCATTTTCCGGCGCGATGCGGCGGGCCGCCGCAGGTCTTGCGCTGCACCATGGCGCCCGTGTGGGGCAGCCCGCTGCGCACCTAGGACCACTCGGCGCGGCGTTCTTCCTGCGCCAGCGTCGCCATCGCCGCACGATAGTCCTGCATGAAGGCCTCGCGCGAGCCGGCATAGCGCAGCGCGGCCCCGACCCACACATCGAGGAAGAACGGCACCAGGACGGCTTCGCCCTTGGGCAGGGCCTTGCCCAGGCCGTGCAGGAAGATGGGCACCACCGGCACCTCGGGATGGCGCTCGGCCAGGCGCGCCAGCCCGCTCTTGAACTCGGCCAGCTGCTCGGGCTCGCCGCGCGAGCCCTCGGGGAAGAACAGCAGGATTTCGCCGCGCGCCAGGGCTTCGCTCACCGGCGCCAGCAGGTCCTCGTCGTCGCGCTCGCGCTTGCGCTTGAGCGGCACGATGCCCACCACCCGGGTGGCGAACCACGCCAGCAGCGGATTGCGCAGGAAATAGTCCGCCGCCGCGACCGGCCGCACCCGGGGCAACAGGCGCAGCGGAAACAGACTGATCAGCACCATCGCGTCGAGATGGCTGTTGTGGTTGGCCGCCAAGATCGCCGGCCCGGCTGCGGGCAGGCGCTCGCGATGGCGCACGTTGAGCCCCAGCACGACCAGCACCACGGCGCGCACGATCACGCCGTACCAGAGATAGCGCAAGAACAGGGCCATGGTCGGGTCGGAGCACTCGCTAATGGGCAGGCGTCGAAGGCACGCGCGCCGTGCCTTAGAAGTAGAAATATTTCAGGAAATGGAAGTACAGCGGCGCGGTGAACAGCAGGCTGTCGATGCGGTCGAGGATGCCGCCGTGGCCGGGGATGATGCTGCCGGTGTCCTTGATGCCCAGATCGCGTTTCAGCGCCGAGATGGTCACGTCGCCGACGAAGCCGCCGAAGCCGATCATGAGGCCCACGGCAATGGCGTGGTTCGGCGTCAGCGGCGTCAGCACCGGCGCCAGCAGAAAGGCCACGAGGGTGGTGGACAGCGCGCCGCCGAGCAGTCCGGCCACGGTTTTCTTCGGGCTCACCGTCTCGATGACCTTGCGCCGCCCCAGAGTGCGACCCCACACGTACTGCAGCACGTCGTTGAGTTCGGTCAGCAGCACGACGAACAGCAGCAGGGCCGCACCATGTGCCTGCACCGCACTGCCTTCGGGCAGCACCAGCAGGTAGGCCAGGTGCGACAGCGCAAACACCATGGTCATGAGGCCCCAGTGCAGGGTGCCGACCGCCCGCAGGAAGTCCCTGGTCTCGCCCTGCAGCACCATGCGCATGGGCACGAACAGGAAGCACCACACCGGGATGAACACCAGGAACATGTGGTACCAGGCCTGGCCGATCCACCAGTACTGCAGCGGCACGGCCAGATACACCCAGAACAGCACGCGGCGGTCGGCACGGCGCGTGGGAATCAGCGACAGGTATTCCTTCAGCGCGAGGAAGGACAGGAAGGCGAAGAAGCCGATGGCGACGTCGCGCCGGATGGCGATCGCCACGGCGAAGATCGCCACCATCCACCACCAGGACTGCACGCGCGCGGCCAGCTCCGCGTGTTTGCCGGCGCTGTCGCCGCGGCGCATCAGCCACACGATGACCGAGGCCAGGCCGAGCAGGCCGAGGATGCCGCCGAAGATCCACTGCACCTGCACCGGCACCCACAGATTGGGGATCCATTGCGTCACTGGGCGATCTCCCGCAGGGCCTGGCGGGCCCGGTTGATGATGGTGAGGGCGGCCAGGATGACCGCCAGCCACAGCAGCCAGTGGAGCCACGCGCCGGCGGCCAGGCCCAGGCCGAGCAGCAGACCAAGCAGGCCGAACAGGAAGGCGCGGTCGCTCTTGCCCAGCGGGCCGTCGTAGCGCCGGCTGGCGCCGATCTGCACCCCGACCACGCCCGTCATCTCGGCGATGACACCGAGCAGGACCAGCAGCACGAGGGGCAGCGGTGGAAACTCCGGACGCAGCGCCAGCGGCAGGTAAAGGCCGGCATCGGCCAGCACGTCGCCGAGCTCATTGAGCACGGCGCCGAGTTTGGACGCCTGGCCGTGCTCGCGCGCCAGCATGCCGTCGATGGCATTGAGTGCCATGCGCAGGAACAGCCACAGCGGCAGCAGCAGCAGCACGCGCGGCGTGGCCACGGCCGCCACCAGCGCGCCGACGGCGAGGGAGAGTCCCAGCGCGGCCAGCGTGACCTGGTTGGCGGTGGCGCCCGCGCCGGCCAGGCCGCGCACGAGCGGACGCAGCAGCGCCTGGAAGCGCGGCTTGATGTCGTAGATGCTGGGCATGTCCCCCTCGGTGCTGGTACCGCGGCCGACACGGCTCACGGAACCTGCGCATCCTAGCCGAAGGCGCAGGCGCCGCGGCAAGCGCGCGGCGGCGGGCGCGCGGAGCCTTGGAATGCCCGCCGTCGCGCATTACCCTGCCCGACTCCGCGGCGTGCGCCGCGCGCACCGATGTCCGCATGGCCGACGCCACCCGCTACTTCGACCTGCCTTCGCCCTTCGAGATGAAGCGCGGTGGAACCCTGAACGGCGCACGCCTGGCCTACGAAACTTGGGGCGAACTCAACACCGCGCGCGACAACGCCGTGCTGATCCTCACCGGCCTGTCGCCGGGCGCCCACGCCGCCTCCAGTGCCACCGACCCGGCGCCGGGCTGGTGGGAGGGAATGCTCGGACCGGGCAAGCCGATCGACACCGATCGTTGGTTCGTGGTGTGCGTCAACACGCTGGGCAGTTGCAAGGGTTCCACCGGACCGGCCTCGACCAACCCCGCGACCGGGCAGCCCTACCGCCTGGACTTCCCCGACCTCACCCTGGAGGACGCTGCCGACGCCAGCTTCGCCCTGGTGCGCAGTCTGGGTATCGAACGCCTCGCCTGCCTCATCGGCAATTCCATGGGCGGCATGACCGCGCTCGCCTACCTGCTGCTGCACCCCGGCAGCGTGCGCAGCCACATCAGCGTATCCACCGCGCCCCAGGCGCAACCCTTCGCCATCGCCATCCGCTCACTGCAGCGCGAGGCGATACGCCTGGACCCGAACTGGAACCAGGGGCACTACGACGACGCGCGCTACCCTGAGGCCGGTATGTCGATCGCGCGCAAGCTGGGCGTGATCACCTACCGCTCAGCCATGGAATGGGTCGGACGCTTCGCCCGCATCCGCCTCGACCACGACCAGCGCGACGACGATCCCTTCGCCGCCGAATTCGCCGTGGAGTCCTACCTGGTCGGCCACGCGCGCAAGTTCGTCCGCAGCTTCGATCCAAACTGCTACCTGTACCTGTCGCGCGCCAGCGACTGGTTCGACGCCGCCGAATACGGCGGCGGCCACGTGGACGCAGCGCTGCGGCGCGTCGACGTGGAGCGCGCCCTGGTGATCGGCGTCTCCACCGACATCCTGTTTCCGCTGTCGCAGCAGGAACAGATTGCCGACGGTCTGCGTGCAGCGGGGGCGGAGGTGACCTTCGTGCCGCTGGACAGCCCGCAGGGGCACGATGCCTTCCTCGTCGACATCGAGCGGTTTGGCGCCGCCATCGGCGCCTTCCTGCGCCGGCTGTAGAGCGCCCCCACCGCGGCGCAGAAAGCGCCACGGCGGCGGCGCTGCTAGACTGCCGCCACCTTCCACCTCGCCCGCGCTGCCATGCTTGCCGTCGATTTTCCCGGTTCGCGCCGCCTCGTCGAGGCGCTCGACAAGGCCATTTGCCGCGACTGCCCGACCGAAATCACCGACCAGTTGCGCCACAGCCTGTGCCGGCTGATCCGCGATCCCGAGGTGCGCCTGCCGGACTGTGTGTTCGAGGTCACACCCGGTCATTACGCCCGGCGCGAGCTCTACCGCAGCCAGGAGCACGGCTACAGCGTGATCGCCATGACCTGGGGCCCGGGCCAGGGCACACCCATCCACGATCACTCCGGCATGTGGTGCGTCGAAGGCGTTTGGCACGGCATGCTGGAAATCACCCCCTACGAACTGGTCGAGCAACGCGACGGTCGTTTCCGCTTCGAATCGCGCGGCACCATGAACGCAGGGCCCGGCTCGGCCGGCAGCCTGATTCCGCCGCACGAATACCACACCATCCGCAATCCGAGCAGCGACGAACTCGCCGTCACCCTGCACATCTACCGCGGCCCCATGACCTGCTGCTCGGTATTCCGTCCCGCCGACGCCACCTGGTTCGAGCGCGACGAGCGCCAGCTGGCGCTCGACCGCACCCACTGAGCAACTCCCGCACCGTCCCGCCGATGCCGCTGCTGCGTGTGCTGCTGGTGCTTGCGCTGAGCGTGGTGCCCGTCATTGGCGTCTATACCCAGGGCTGGTCCGTCGCCAGCGCCCTGGCCCTGTACTGGATCGGCAACGTGCTCGACCTGCTGGCCACGACGTTGATCATCGGCCTGCACTGGCGCTGGACGCGGCGCCGCGGGCACTGGCGCACCACGCAGGTGGGCACCCTGCGCCGCGGCCGCAATGGCGTGGAGACACCCCTGCTCGCCCATTCGCTGCTCGCCGCCTACGCCGGCAGCGCGGGGGCCTTCACCGCCGTGCACGGTCTGTTTGTCGGCGGTTTCCTCTACCTCGCGCGGCAGAACTTCGCCGCCGACGGCGCCTGGCGACTTTCCCCGGACGAGCTGCAGCGCGGCACCCTGTGGCTGCTCGTGCCGCTCGCCCTGCAGTTGCTACCGGCCCTGGCCGCGCTGCGCGCGTGGCCGTTCGCCCAGGTGAAGGCGCTGGCGGATGCGCAGCGCCAGCGCGTGGTCGTGCTGCACCTCACCCTGGTGGTCGGCGGCGCAGTGTTCCTGTTCGGCCGCTCTGCCTACGGCTTCCTGTGGACCATGGCGCTGTTGAAGATGCTGGCGGACCTTGCCGCCGGCGCCCCGTCGGGCGGCGCAGCCATGAGCGCAGGCGCGGCCGCCGAACGGGCGCAGGACGAGGAGGTGGTACCGCCCGGGGTCGAGCCATCGGGCTGAGCGCGCCGACACGCTTCCAATCGCGCCCCACGCCGCTATACTGCGCGCCGGTTCTCGCGGCCGGTGTGGCGGAATTGGTAGACGCGGCGGACTCAAAATCCGTTTGTGGCGACACAGTGTGGGTTCGAGTCCCTCCACCGGCACCATCGAGAGCCTGCAAGTCGCAGGAAAACCCGCGCCCGGCGCGGGTTTTTCGTTTCGATCCCCGGCACGCCCACGCCACTGGCACGCCCAGCGCTAGCGCGGCGGCGCGCCCTGGCTGGCCTACGGTGCCGGCAGCGGCTGGCTGCAGTTTTCCTGGTACAGGCGCAGTGCCTCGGGCATCCATTCGTTCAACTGGCGGATGCGCGTCTCGCCGCTGGGATGGGTGGAGGCGAACTCGGGGGGGCGCTGGCCACCCTGCTGGCCCATGCGCTCCCACAGGCGCGGCGCCTCGCGCGGATCGAAGCAGGCCGCGGCGGCGAACAGCAGTCCCATGTGGTCCGCCTCGGATTCGTGCTCGCGCGAGAAGGGCAGCATCAGTCCGTACTGCAGGCCGGCGCCGAGCGCGGCCATGACCATCTGCTGCTGGCGCGGATCCATGTCCGAGGTCGACATGCCGGCGGCCACCGTGCCGATCTGCACCAGCTTCTGCTGCGCCATGCGCTCGGCACCATGGCGGGCGATGGCGTGGGCGATCTCGTGCCCCATGACCACGGCCAGCGCATTGCCGTTCTGCACCACCGGCAGGATGCCGGTGTAGACCGCCACCTTGCCGCCAGGCAGGCAGAAGGCATTCGCCTGCTCGGACTGGATCAGGTTGAACTCCCAGGCGTAGGTGTCCCAGTGCGCATCCGGAGCGAGCTTGCGCGCCGCGGCGACGATGCGCTGACCGATGCCGCGCACCTGGTCGACTGTCTGTCCGGACGCCACCACCTGCGATTCGCGCAGCACTTCCTGGTAGGACTGGAAGCCCAGCTGCGCCTCCTGCTCCGGCGAAATGTCCACCAGCTGCTTGCGTCCGGTGACCGGCACGGCCTGCTGGTGGCTGAAGTAGTAGTAGCCCATGTAGAGCGCGGCCAGCACCAGCACCCACCAGCGCACGCCGCCGCGGCGCTGGCCATAGCTCGAAGCGGAATCACCGAAGGGGCCCATGTGCGTCTCCCGTCACCGCGCAGCCGGCGCGCGCAGCATAGCGCGGCGCCCCGCGCGTCGGTCAGCACCCGCCGCCGCGCGTGTCCAGCGCAGGCCTACAGGTCGCGGGCGACGCGGAAGCCGACGCGCGCGCTGCGCGTCTCGCTGCGCGCCGACAGGCGGAAGGCCGAGCGCACCTGGTCCGGATCGCTGCCCCAGGAACCGCCCCGCACCACGTGGCGCTCGCAGCCCGGATTGACCCAGGCACTGGCGTCGCGCGGCGCGCGGATGAAGTTGTCGTGCCAGCAGTCCGCCGTCCACTCCGAGACGTTG
>Ga0208826_1000667_pt1 | contig 33897 bp, 41 predicted proteins | sample AD_UKC115_MetaG_FD_184451 | JGI IMG/M metagenome (GOLD analysis project Ga0208826, IMG submission 184451) | Active sludge microbial communities of municipal wastewater-treating anaerobic digesters from Hong Kong - AD_UKC115_MetaG (SPAdes)... | ecosystem: Engineered > Bioreactor > Anaerobic >...
CACGGTGCGCTGCCACATGGCAGGATCACCACTGAAAATAGGATCACCGCCGAAAGTGGATGCACTACCGAATTCATTATAGGCCGACTGCAGATCGTTCAAGATGGTTCCGAACACCTTTTCCTGGCTGTCATAAGCAGGCGAGAAAATAGCGTCAGACTCACCTTTCACAGCTTCTGAACAGGGAATGTCGCCCATCTGCATCGTCAATCCGTAATAGACGTAGGCCTGAATGAAGTGGTCCAAGCCACGATAGGCATTCTTCGTTGCGTCTGAATAGGAAGCATTGGCCTCGGCCAGTTCCACCATCTTCTTCGAATCGGTCAGAATGGTGTAGTTAGAGAAGCTGCCTCTTTCAAACTTATTATAAAGCCACCATTCCATGTGCTCCGTGGAAGAGGTGGATTTGACGATCCACGAATCTCCGAACAGCCATTTGCTGGCATCGCTCGTCGTATTCTGCAGGATAATCTCCGTCGCAAGGAAGTCAGGCGTAACCGTCGTTGGCGTATCCGGATTCAAATTTATATCGTCCATGCTGCCACAAGATGACAGCGCCGATAAAAGCATCAAACTATATATTAATTTTTTCATGACTTTTGATGGATTACAGGGTTAGATTAATATTAAAGCCTAAATATCTTGCCGTAGGCGAGTTCAGATTCTCCAGTCCACGATCGGGATCCGAGAACTTGAATGCCTTCGTCCACATCAACAGATTCTGAGCCACAAAACCGACAACAGCATTCTTCATCAGTAATTTATGAGCCCACTCTGTCGGCACCGTATAATTAAGTGCCACTTCACGCAGCTTGATAAAGGAAGCGTCTTTGATGTTCTGTCTTGCCTGATGATCCCAAGGGTTCTCGTTATAGACCGTCGTGTAGCTCTGATAAGAAACAGCTACGTCGTTCGGTGCGAATACACGGTTATCAGAAAGGACCTTTCCGTAAGGATCGAACGTCGCCGTACCACTGACGACCTTCGAACCCTTACCGATATAATTCAGCTTGTGGTTGACGACCTCGTCATATCTCCATTTGTTGTCACTGTCGGGATGTGCTCCGGATTGCCACATGGCCTGTTCCGTCCATGAATACATCAATCCACCGATACGCCCGTCAAGAGAAACATTCAAACTTAAATTCTTGTATGTCAATCTGGAGGTAAAGCCCAGATATACTTTAGGATCTTTATAACCCATCACAGTCTGGAAGTTGTTCTTAACCGGAAGACCTGCCTGATGAACAATATTCCCGTCGTTATCGTGTACCCAATCCGTCATAAAGAACTTGTCATAACGTTCACCCTTTGCCTTTCTCGGATCCTGAGAACTGTAAACCGGATCGAGTTTATTGTAATACCAATGCCAATAGGATGCGTTGAACGTAGCTTCCCATTGGAAATCTTTCGTCACAATCGGTTTTCCGGTTACGGAGAACTCCATACCTTTTTGCTTCAATTCCTCATCGGTATTGGTCGTAATGTACTCGGAACCTGAAGACAGCGAAATAGGCGCACTGATCAGACGATCGTAACGAAGGCGTGTGAAATAGGTGTAATCAAATCCTAAACGGTTGTTGAAGAAACGGAAGTCCGTACCGAACTCATAAGAGCGTTCTGTCTCCGGCTTCACATTCGGATCACGCAAAGATGTAGGATAGGTAGCTGTTGACAAACCATTCCAAACATCGGTCGTTACATCATATACACGGTTCGTTTCATATACATCCAAATCCTTCTTGGCGATGGTCCAAGAAGCTCTCAGTTTCCAAAAGTCAAGGACATTCTTGAACGGATTATAAAAGGCCGTTGGAAGAATACTTCCTGAAACAGAAGGATAGAAATAGGATCTGGAGGAAGAGGGCAATGTGGATGACCAGTCGTTTCGTCCGGTCACATCCAGATAGGCTGCATCTTTCCATGAAAAGCCCAGTTTACCATACACACTGTACAACACTTTTTCCTTGATGGTCTTGCTTACCCCCGGTCTTTCAACCGAAGCATTCAAAGAATAGAATCCCGGAACGGAAAGTCCGCCACGCGTATAGGAGTCAAAATTGGTATTCTTGTACCAATAAGAAGAAAGACCGGCGATGCCGTTGATGCCAAAATCTTTGATCTTGTAGTTACCATTCACGATCAAATCGTTGTTAAAGCTGGATCCGATGTATTGAGCATATTCGTAATATCCTCTTCTCTGACCGCTGTCTCCAACAGATTGACGACGTTCTTCCGTATTCGTAAAAGTATCATAACCGGTACGATACATCACGGACAAATCTTTCATGATGTCATACGTCAGCGTTGCATTGGTATTGAACAGGTCATTGTCCTGCTTGTCGATTCTCTCATTGACAATATACCAGGGATTATCATACCAAGCTTCAAAAGGCCAATTTTCCTTCTGATCTTTGATCTTCCAATAGTTCTTGAAATCACGTATGTCATATTCGGTGCCGCCCCAAACCAGCATATTGTAGAAGATATTACCATTACCGTAGTTTACCTTAGGCATATTGGGCGCTTTGTCTTTCCTATAGGAGAAACTTGCATCCAGTTTGAACTTATTATAGGTAATGTTTCCTCCGCCGTTAATCATGTACTTGTCCAACTTCGTGTTGGGATATTCACCCAATTGATGTATCTGCGTAGCAGAAACGCGGAAGCCGCCAAGTTCTCCAGACTGAGAGATGTTGACGTTGGTATTGGTCAGCAAACTTGAACGGAGGAAATTGGAGAGGTTGTTTTTACCTTTGGAAAGCAAAGGCATCGATTTTACGGTCATGGTTTCAGGATCATACTGTTCCACTTCATGCCCGTCCATATAATCACCCCAAACATATCCGCTGTTGTATTCGAGCTGTCCGTAATTACCGGTGCTGTATGAAGATTGAGCTTTCGGCATCTTCAGATAACCGGCACTGAACATCGTATTATTGGATACATTGACTGTGAGACTTCCCTTCTTGCCGCTCTTCTTGGTGGTGATCATGATAGCACCGCCACGTCCACGGACGCCGTACAATGCAGATGCCGTTGCACCTTTCAATACATCAATGCTCTCGATATCTTCAGCTGAAAGATCGCTCAACGTCATGTTGCCATAAGCCACACCATCGATAACGACGAGAGGCGTTTCACCACGTAGGGCGAGTGTAGGTTTCTCAGAGATCTCGGAACTGTTGCTTACGGAAAGTCCGGAGATTTTACCGGTCAAACTGGAAGAAACATCCGTTCCTTTTACAACCTGCAAATCACTGCCGCTCACTTTCTGAACGGAGTATCCCAAGGCTTTCTCTTCACGTTTGATACCCAATGCCGTTACGACAACCTCGCTCAGAGTCTTGGAATCTTCCACAAGGACAATCGACAGATTCTGCTGTGAACCCACTGCAATATCCTGTGTCAGATAGCCGATATAGGAAAACTGCAAAGTTGATCCGGAAGGAGCGCTGATGGAGAACTTGCCATCCATGTCCGTAATGGTACCATTGGTTGTACCTTTCACAACGACATTGGCTCCGATCAATGGCTCACCTTTCGAATCCTTAATGATTCCGGTCACTTTTCGATCTCTCTGCTGCTGTACAGACTTGACTTCGTCGTTCCTCTTTGCTTTCGAAGCCTCTTTCTTCATAAGCATGATGTTGCTGCCTTCCATGGCATAGACGACATCCGTGCCCTCGAAAAGCGTGGAGAGGACTTCACCGACGGTCTTGTTGACAGCTTTCACTGAAACTTTTTTGTTCAGATCGATGTTGGCATTGTTCACAAACAAATAATCCGTCTGTTTTTCGATCTCATTCAAGACGGTCCTTGTCGGCACATTCTGCTTGGCAATAGTAACACGTGCCATTTGAGGAAAGACCGGAGATGCGAAAACACTTCCGATAAATAAAAAAAGAGTAACAATTGTTAGTTTCATAATTCGATCCACTTTTCTTGAATATGGGAATAATTCATATAGTTCCCTAATACAATTTTTTTTCATAATTTTGTATTGAACAGTTAGTTAGTACTTGAAATAAGGATATCACGTATTGACATGTTTATTGGGAGGTGCTGGTACCATCTCCCAATTTTTTACTTGTTTTTTATATCATAGGCAATTGCGTTTTTTTAGTCTGACAATATTAGATTGAATAGTTAACAAAGTCATCACTAATTGATGACAATCGTATTGCTGTCATCATCTTTAGTAAAGGTAAACTTATTACTAAGCTGAAGCACTTTGAGAGCGTGCTCTATTCCGTCATTGATACGGAACTTACCGGAATACCGAGAATCTGACAATGTTTTATTATGAATCACTATCTTCACATCGTAATAGATTTCCAGTTTATTGATCAGATCTTCAATCGTCTCATTGGAGAAATAGAAGATGCCATCTTTCCATTGGTAGTAGTTGAAATCAGGAATAGCGCTGACAACAATCTTATTTCCAATCTGTACAGCCTTTTCATCAGGCTTCAAAAGCACGGCTGAAGACAATCCCATGCCCGATAGCTCAATGGATCCTTTTAATAATGAGGCTTCAAAATAATGGGTGTTGCTATATGCTTTGACATTAAACTCCGTACCTAACACACGGATATCATATCGATTTGTCTTGACGATGAAGGGATGTTTTGCATTTTGTTTGACCATGAAATAACCTTCACCATCCAGTTCAACCTGACGCAACTTTCCGAGAAATTTACTGGGAAACTTTAAGTTTGAACGTGAGTTCAACCAGACTTTCGTACCATCGGAAAGAGTCAATTCCGCGCGCTGGCCTGAAGGCACGACCAACTGTTGCATCGATACTGTTTCGGGTTTGCTAAGGAAATAGTACGCGCCCAGCACACCGATAATGAGTACAGCGGCTATCTTGACTACCTCTTTGAAGATATGAGATGTGAATGAAAGAGTGCGACTCCGTCCTTTGCATGCATCATTCCATAGCGAAATATCATAGAGCTTATGTAGCGATTGATACTCCTTAACGTTGGCAGGATCTTCCTCCAACCAGCGAGCCACTTTCTCCCGTTCTTCATCAGAGACAGTGCCTTTCACATATCGCTGCAATAACTCTTCGTCCATACATCCGTTTTACCATAAGACACACGAAGAGAAGAAATCCCTAAATCAATGGGAAGATATTTTTACGAAATTAGGAAGAAGAAAAGAGGAAGATAATCTTTCAAGGCAATTCGAAGTGCCTTTAGGGCTTTTGTAATGTGATATTCCACTCCTTTTTCTGAAAGTTTTTTTGCCAGCGCAATCTCTTTTACAGACAAGCAATCATAGCGGCTCATTTCAAAGATCTGCTGTGTAAGTGGCGGCAATGATTTTATCGTTTGAGCGATTATCTTGTGAATTTCTATAGAAAAAATTTCCTGCGGATCGCAAGACTCCAACGTATTAATCCGAATATCAATTTCACGATCATAACTTTCTGAGACATTAGTAATAATATCCTGATGCAGTCTTTTGTTGCGAAGGCAATTGAGCGAACGATTCTTAATGATAGTAAGGAGGAGCGCAGGAGAGGCCGTTGTTTCATCTTTTCGTAACACCTCCCAATATTTGACTAAGGAATCCGAAGCAACATCTTCCGCATCCATCTCATCATGCAAATAAGACAGAGCGAATAAAAAACATCTGCGATAATTCTTTTCGTATATCTCTTTAAAATCGACGTGCTTCATATCAGATTTTTACAAAGATAGTGTTTTATCTATTATTGACGCTATTCAAATACGTATCCAAGGATCTGATTTTATACTCGGGTACTATCCAAGTAACTGTTCAAAAGCCTAAATTCCTGCTTGGACGTTACCTGATCACCTTTTTACTCTTATTTGATTAAAATGGGTTGAGCCATCTGATAGAAACACTATATGAGATTTATGAAAAAAAGGACCATGCGAACGAATCACATGGTCCTTTTGCAATATAAAAAATTAGTCTGCTATTCTTTTGTATCTTCAGCCTTCGGAGCTTCAGCTTTTGGAGCCTCTGCTTCAGGAGCAGTAGCTTCAACTGCAGCAGTAGATTTTTTACGAGAACGTCTTGTCTTTGCAGCCTTCTTAACGGTAGCATCCTTCTTCATGTTCTCATCATAGTCGACGAATTCAATGAAGCACATGGAAGCATTATCGCCCAAGCGATTGCCAGTTTTGATGATACGAGTGTATCCACCCGGACGATCTGCAATCTTCTGAGAGATCTCTTTGAATAACTCCGTAACAGCAGCCTTGTCCTGAAGATCGCTGAATACGATACGTCTTGAATGAGTTGTATCCTCTTTAGACTTCGTGATAAGCGGTTCAACAAACTTGCGAAGTGCCTTAGCTTTAGCCGTTGTGGTAAACAGTCTCTTACTCTTGATAAGAGAAGCCGCCATATTGCAAAGCATAGCGTCACGATGCGTATTTGTACGACCCAAATGATTGATTTTTCTATTATGTCTCATCGCTAAAATTACTCTTTATCTAATTTGTATTTTGAAATATCCATACCGAATGAAAGGTTCAAGCCTTCAAGGAGTTCATCAAGTTCAGTGAGAGATTTCTTACCAAAATTGCGGAACTTCAACAGATCATTCTTATTGTACTTAACCAAATCTCCCAATGTCTCCACATCAGCTGCCTTCAGGCAGTTCAATGCTCTTACAGAGAGGTCCATGTCGGCCAGCTTGCTCTTCAGCAATTGACGCATGTGAAGGATCTCCTCATCGAATTCCTCATTATCACCCTGATCAACCGATTCGATTGAGATTTTCTCATCAGAGAAAAGCATAAAGTGATAAATAAGAATCTTTGCAGCCTCTTTCAAAGCCTCTTTCGGATGGATGGAACCATCAGTAGAAATTTCAAGAATAAGCTTTTCGTAATCTGTCTTCTGCTCGACACGATAGTTTTCGATAGAATACTTCACATTACGAATAGGTGTAAAAATAGAATCTATTGCTATGACATGAACATCAGCATTGGGATCTCTATTTTCGTCAGCTGGTACCCAACCACGACCCTTGTTAATGGTCAATTCAATCTGAACATTTGCACTTGGATCAAGGTGGCAAATTTCAAGATTAGGATTTAAAACAGAGAATCCTGTAAGCTGTTTGCCAATATCGCCGGCTTTGAACACTTCCGTTCCCGAAACCACAATACTTACTTTTTCATTCTCCATGTCATCCACAATACGTTTGAAACGAACTTGTTTCAAATTGAGGATAATGTTGGTTACGTCCTCTTTTACGCCCGGGATTGTATCAAACTCGTGCAATACACCGTCTATTTTAATAGATGTAATAGCAAAACCTTCAAGTGATGACAGAAGAATACGACGCAGAGCATTACCGATAGTAATGCCATAGCCGGGTTCCAACGGACGAAATTCGAATTTACCGAAGAAATTGTCCGCTTCCAACATTAATACTTTATCGGGTTTCTGAAATGCTAATATCGCCATGGAAATCAAATTAATTATTTAGAATACAATTCTACAATCGATTGCTCTTTAATATTTTCAGGAATGTCAGCTCTTTCAGGCAAATGAAGATATTTGCCACTTAAAGAATTCTGATCCCATTCGATCCAAGGATACTTGCTGTGATTGAAACCTGCCAAAGCATTCTCAACGACTTCAAGCGATTTGGACTTTTCACGTACACCGATAACCTGTCCAGCTTTTACAGAATAGGATGGGATGTTGACAACTTCACCATCAACAGTGATGTGACGATGAGAAACCAACTGACGAGCAGCAGCTCTTGTAGGAGCTATACCCATGCGGAATACGAGGTTGTCAAGACGGCTTTCAAGAAGCTGAAGTAAAACCTCACCGGTAATACCCTTAGAACTTGAAGCTTTCTCAAAGAGATTTCTAAACTGTCTTTCGAGAACTCCGTAAGTATATTTAGCTTTCTGTTTCTCACGAAGCTGATTGCCATACTCAGAAGTTTTTCTTTTTCTAGAGTTACCGTGTTGTCCAGGAGGATAGTTCTTTTTAGAAAGAGTCTTATCCGGTCCGAATATTGCTTCACCGAATTTGCGAGCAATTTTTGTTTTTGGTCCTGTATATCTTGCCATTTTATTTTTGTTTTAAATTTTCTGTCAGTGGATCAGAACTTGTGCAGCCGCGATTACAGAGATTGGAAGGTTCAAATGTAATCTATTCACAAAATTCAGCTCCTTCATAAGAAAAAAATTATACTCTTCTCTTTTTAGGAGGACGACAGCCATTGTGTGGCAGCGGAGTAACGTCGATGATCTCAGTTACCTCAATTCCGGCACCATGAATTGTTCTGATAGCAGATTCACGTCCATTGCCTGGTCCTTTAACATAAACTTTAACTTTACGAAGTCCAAGATCATAAGCTACCTTGGCACAATCCTGAGCTGCCATCTGGGCTGCATAGGGAGTGTTCTTCTTAGAACTTCTGAAACCCATTTTGCCAGCAGAAGACCAACTGATAACCTGGCCATCGCTGTTTGCCAGAGAAACAATAATATTGTTGAAAGAAGAATGAATGTGCGCTTGACCGAAAGCATCAACCTTAACGACTCTTTTCTTCGCTGCGACTGTTTTCTTTGCCATAATAATCTTATTTATTTAGTAGCTTTTTTCTTATTTGCAACCGTTTTCTTCTTACCCTTGCGAGTTCTTGCATTGTTCTTTGTGCTCTGACCTCTTACAGGAAGACCTACACGATGACGAACACCTCTATAACATCCAATATCCATCAGACGTTTGATATTCATTTGAACTTCTGAGCGAAGGTCACCTTCAACTTTAAACTCAGAGCCAATAATCTCACGTACCTTTGCAGCCTGTTCATCTGTCCAATCCTGAACCTTCAATCCTGGGTCAACTTCAGCCTTCTCCAAAATTGTCTTTGCAGCACTACGACCGATACCATAAATATAAGTCAAGGCGACTTCGCCTCTTTTGTTTTGCGGCAGGTCTACGCCAACTATTCTTATTGCCATACTTACTTATAATTTTTGCAAATTTACTAATTTAACCCTGACGTTGTTTAAACTTCGGGTTTTTCTTGTTAATTACATACAAGCGTCCTTTTCTTCTGACAATTTTGCAATCAGGTGTACGCTTTTTCAAAGAAGCTCTTACTTTCATATCTCTATTTTTTTATTTATATCTAAAAGCAATTCTACCTTTCGATAGATCATAAGGAGACATTTCAACTCTTACCTTATCTCCTGGAAGAATCTTAATGTAATGCATTCTCATTCTTCCGGAAATGTGAGCGGTAATCTCGTGACCGTTCTCCAATTCAACTCGAAACATTGCATTTGACAATGCTTCGACTATAACTCCATCTTGTTCAATTGCTGACTGTTTAGCCATATAAATCAATTTAAATTACTTTTCTTATTTAGCACATCTTCTAAAAAGTCAAATGAAGATAATATTTGAGGACCTTCTGGACGAATAGCAATGCAATGCTCATAATGTGCAGCCCATTTTCTATCGCGAGTCCGTATGGTCCAACCATCTTTTTCCATAACAACGGATTTACTTCCCATATTAATCATCGGTTCAATGCAAATACACATTCCCGACTTCAATAAAGGACCACTTCCCTTTCTTCCGTAATTGGGGACATCAGGAGATTCATGCATGTCATGACCAATTCCATGACCTACCAATTCTCTCACAACTGAATAGTGACGGCCTTCACAGTAATTTTGTACTGCATGTCCAATATCACCGATTCTATGTCCAACAATTGCATTCTTTATTCCTTCAAAGAGTGATTCTTTAGTTGTCTGCAATAAACGTTTCACTTCGTCTTTCACTTCGCCCACACAAAATGTAAAGGCTGAGTCTCCGACAAAACCGTTCAAAACAGTTCCACAATCGACCGATATAATATCTCCTTCCTTGAGAAAAATTCCAGAAGAAGGAATACCATGAACGATCTGTTCATTAATTGAAGTACATATCGAATTTGGGAAACCACCGTATCCCAAGAAAGCAGGTTTGGCACCGTTGTCACGTATAAATTCTTCGGCTATATGATCAAGCTGAAGCGTTGAAACCCCCGGAGATATATGCTTGGCAACCTCGCCAAGTGTTTTACCTACAAGTTGATTGGCTTCACGCATCAACTCAATTTCTTCATCCGTCTTCAGAAAGATCATCTATTAATAAGCAGCAATCGAACCTGTGCGGCCTTTAATTCTTCCTGATTTAAGCAAACCGTCATAATGGCGCATCAACAAGTGGCTCTCTACCTGTTGCAGGGTATCCAACACAACGCCGACGATGATCAACAAGGAGGTTCCACCAAAGAACTGGGAGAACTCTTGACTGACACCTGCAATTCTTGCGAAAGCCGGCATAATGGCGACAATAGCAAGAAAGATTGCTCCTGGCAGTGTGATTCTATCCATGATCATATCGAGATAATCTTTGGTTTGCTTACCTGGTTTGATACCTGGTATAAAGCCATTGTTTCTCTTTAAATCATCAGCCATCTGAGTAGGATTGATCGTGATTGCAGTATAGAAATAGGTGAAGACCAAAATCAATATTGCAAAGACGAAGTTGTACCAAAATCCGGAGTTATCCATAAATGCAGCCCAGAAAGGACTTTGATTACCTTGTGAAGAGAATCCTACAATAGAAATAGGGATAAACATGATTGCCTGAGCAAAGATGATAGGCATAACGTTTGCAGCATTTACCTTCAAAGGAATGTATTGACGGGCGCCTCCATATTGTTTGTTACCAATGATGCGTTTTGCATACTGTACAGGCACCTTACGGGTTCCTTGTACAAGCAGAATAGCACCTGCCATAACCAACAAGAGGAACAACATTTCAAACAGGAACATCACCAGACCACCAGTGCGTTCACTTGTTCTAGAAACGAATTCCTGGAAAAGTGAATGAGGGAGACGAGCAATGATACCAATCAAGATGATGAAAGATATACCATTACCAACACCCTTATCCGTTATTCTTTCACCCAGCCAGAGAATAAACATACTTCCGGCAGCAAGAATAATGGTAGATGAAATGGTGAACATGATACCTGCGGGCAGTGAAGCACCGGCAGAGCGAAGTTGCACACTAAGGTTGATCAAATAAGTCGGTCCCTGGAAAAGCAGAATCAGTACGGTCAGATATCTGGTCCACTGATTGATTTTCCTACGACCGCTTTCACCCTCACGCTGCAGCTTCTGGAAAGAAGGAACAGCAATAGCGAGCAACTGCATGACGATGGATGCGGAGATGTAAGGCATGATTCCCAATGCAAAAATAGATGCATTAGAGAAAGCACCACCTGAGAACATATCCAATAAGGCCAACAAACCGCCTCTCGTCTGCGCCTGCAATGCAGTCAAAGCACTAGGATCAATACCGGGAAGAACGACGAAGGTTCCAAAACGATAGATAGCTACGAGTAAAAAAGTAGTTATAAGACGTTTTCTAAGATCCTCGATCTTCCAGATATTTTTTATTGTATCAATCGCTTTCATAACTTAAATTTTAACAGCTGTTCCACCGACAGCCTGGATAGCTGCTTCTGCACTCTTTGAGAAAGCATGAGCCTCTACATCCAATTTAGCAGTAAGTGTACCCTTTCCAAGAATCTTAACCAACTGTGAAGAAGAAATAAAACCTGCATCTAATAATTCCTGAATACCGATCTTCTCGAGATTCTTGTCTTCAGCAAGTTTCTGAAGGGTGGAAATATTGATAGCTTTATATTCTACACGGTTAATATTCTTGAAACCAAATTTAGGTACACGTCTCTGAATTGGCATCTGGCCACCTTCGAAACCAATTTTGTTTTTGTAGCCGGATCTTGACTTGGCACCTTTGCTTCCGCGAGTGGAAGTACCGCCCAATCCAGAACCTGGACCACGTCCGATTCTTCTTCTTGAATGGGTAGAACCCTCTGCAGGTTTTAAATTTGATAAATCCATATTCTGATAATTTATTTATTTACCTATACTTATTTAACCACGGAAACCAAATGTTTCACTTTCTCCACCATGCCTAAAATAGCAGGAGTATCTTCGTGCTCAACGACATGGTTCATTTTCTTTAATCCCAGAGCATCCAGAGTTCTCTTTTGATCCTTCGGACAATTGATTCTGCTTTTAATCTGTTTAATTTTAATTGTTGCCATATTCAATTCCTCCGATTATCCTTTAAAAACCTTTGTAACATCAACTCCTCTGTTCTGAGCTACATTAAACGGACTTCTCAACTCGCCAAGAGCAGCTATTGTAGCTTTTACAAGGTTATGAGGGTTAGAAGATCCTTTTGATTTAGCCAAGACATCCGTGATACCTACACTTTCAAGGACGGCACGCATAGCACCACCGGCCTTAACACCCGTACCTGTAGAAGCAGGACGAATAATCACATGTGCACCACCAAACTTAGCTTCCTGATCGTGAGGAATGGTTCCTTTGAATACAGGTACTTTGATCAGATTTTTCTTAGCTGCTTCAACACCCTTAGAAATAGCTGTTGTTACTTCACCAGCTTTACCAAGGCCCCAGCCTACAATGCCATCTTCGTTTCCAACTACTACGATAGCAGCAAAACTGAATGTACGACCACCTTTCGTAACCTTAGTTACACGATTAATCGCTACCAGTCTGTCCTTCAACTCTATGTCGTTGGTTGATTTAACTCTATTATTTACCATCTTCATTAAAATTTAAGGCCGCCTTTACGTGCAGCATCAGCCAATTCTTTAATTCTTCCGTGATACAAATAGCCATTTCTATCGAAAACGACTGTTGCAACACCAGCTTCGATTGCTTTCTTCGCCAATTCGTCACCGACTTTAGCTGCAATTTCCTTCTTAGGCGCCTTCAATTCCATCTTTAAAGAGGAAGCGGAAACGATAGTCTTACCTGTCGTATCATCTATTACTTGAGCATAAATCTGCTTGTTACTTCTGAAAACAGTAAGACGCGGACGTTCAGTAGTACCGGAAATTCTTCCCCGGATACCTTTCTTTATCTTAATTCTTCTTTCAATCTTCGTTGTCATGATAATTCCAGTTTACTTAATTATTTAGCAGCCGTCTTACCTGATTTTCTACGAATCTCTTCTCCAACGAACTTAATACCTTTACCTTTATATGGTTCGGGCATTCTGAACGAACGGATTTTAGAACATATCTGACCGATCAACTGTTTGTCGGCAGATTCGAGAATAATAAGAGGATTCTTATTGCGCTCGGTCTTTGTTTCGACCTTTACCTCTTTCGGCAACTGCATATAGATATTGTGTGTATATCCCAATGAAAGATCAAGTACCTGACCTTCATTATTTACACGATAACCAACACCAACAAGTTCAAGTTGTTTCTTATAACCTTCAGATACACCTACAACCATATTATGGATGAGTGCGCGGTAGAGTCCGTGCATCTCACGGTGGATCTTATCATCAGTCGGACGAGTCAGCGAAACAACACCATCCTCGATCTTAACTTCGATATCCGGGTTAACTTTTTGTTGGAGTTCACCTTTGGGACCTTTAACGGTAACGACATTGTCTTTGATAGAGACAGTAACGCCGGCCGGAACCTGAATTGGTAATTTTCCTATTCTTGACATTTTACTTACCTCCTATCAATAAACATAACATAAAACTTCGCCACCAATCTTCAGCTCACTAGCTTCCTTGTTTGTCATAACGCCCTTAGAAGTTGAGAGAACCGCAATACCTAAACCGTTCAATACGCGAGGCATATCTTTATAACCCGTGTATTTACGCAAACCTGGAGTAGAAACTCGCTGGAGTTTCTTAATAGCACTCACCTTGTTAGCAACATCGTACTTCAAGGCGATTTTGATAGTCCCTTGGGGACCATCATCTACAAACTTAAAATTAAGAATGTAGCCCTTGTCGAAGAGAATCTTTGTGATTTCCTTCTTTAGATTTGACGCAGGCACTTCCACAACTCTGTGTTTAGCCTGAATTGCATTACGCAATCTGGTCAAATAATCTGCAATAGGATCTGTCATATATATTAAAAATTAAATTGATCCGGTCTATCCGGACAATATTTAAATAATTTACCAACTTGCTTTTCTAACACCCGGGATTAATCCATGAGATGCTAACTCTCGCAATTCTATACGTGAGATACCGAACTGACGAACGTATCCTTTAGGACGACCTGTAATCTTGCAACGATTGTGCAAACGAACAGGAGAAGCATTTTTGGGAAGCGCCTGTAAAGCCTCATAATTGCCCTCTTTCTTGAGCTGAGCTCTTTTAGCGGCATATTTAGCTACAAGTTTCTCTCTTTTAAGCTCGCGAGCTTTTAATGATTCCTTTGCCATAACTTACTTAGTCTTTTTTTCATTTTTAAAAGGCAATCCAAATTCTCTCAACAGAGCATAGCCTTCTTCATCTGTTTTCGCAGAGGTCACAAAGGTAATATTCATTCCCATAATTTTTGTTATCGAATCGATATTAATTTCAGGGAAAATAATCTGTTCACGAATGCCGAGCGTATAATTTCCTTTTCCGTCTAACTTACTTTCAATACCTTTAAAGTCACGGATACGAGGCAAAGCGATACGTACAAGTTTCTCAAGGAACTCATACATCTGCTCTCTTCTCAGAGTAACCATAACGCCGATTGGCATCTTCTTACGTAATTTGAAATTGGAAATATCCTTTTTAGATATGGTGGCTACAGCTTTCTGACCGGTAATAGCGGTTAATTCACTAACAGCTACATCGATGATCTTCTTATCAGCAGAAGCCATACCTAAACCTTCATTTACAACTATTTTCTTCAACACCGGTATCTGCATAGCCGATGAATAGTTGAATTCTTTCTTCAAAGCAGGAACGATTCTGTCCTGATATTCTTTTTTAAGATTGGCAGTATTACTCATTATTTAATTACCTCCCCTGATTTTTTAGAATAACGAACTAAAGAACCTTTCTCATCCAATTTGCGTCCGATACGAGTCGGTTTTCCTGATTTCGGATCAAGAACATTCAAATTAGAAAGATGAATAGGTGCTTCCTTCTTTGTAATTCCTCCCTGAGGACTTTTAGCATTGGGCTTGGTATGCTTTGATACCATGTTGATACCCTCAACGATAGCGCGTCTTTCACTGACGAGCACTTTAAGCACACGACCAGTTTTACCTTTATCTTCTCCGGCATTTACAAAGACCGTATCGCCTTTTTTAATATGTAATTTACTCATTACCTTTAGATTTACTTTTTTAAAGCACTTCAGGTGCAAGTGAAACAATCTTCATATTTGTTGCACGGAGCTCCCTTGCAACCGGACCAAAGATACGGCTACCACGGATATCACCTCCTGGATTCAACAAAACACATGCGTTATCATCGAAACGAATATAAGAACCATCCGTACGACGAACCTCTTTTTTTGTACGAACGATGACAGCTTTAGAAACTGCACCCTTCTTAATATCACTTGATGGGATTACGCTTTTGATTGCAACCACGATGATATCACCTACTGTTGCATAACGTTTTCTGGTTCCGCCTAAGACACGGATACACAAAGCCTCACGCGCGCCACTATTATCAGCGACTACTAATCTAGTTTCTTGTTGTACCATGTTTACTTAGCTTTTTCAATTATTTGAACCAATCTCCATCTCTTTGTCTTGCTCAGCGGGCGGGTTTCCATAATTTTTACGGTATCACCTACATTGCATTCATTTTTCTCATCGTGAGCGTGATATTTTTTTGTCTTGCTGACGAACTTGCCATAAATGGGGTGTTTTTCCTTCCATTTAATTACAACCGTGATGCTTTTGTCCATCTTGTTGCTGGTTACCACGCCCGTTCTTTCTTTTCTTAAATTTCTTGTTTCCATCGAGCTTATTTATTATTAAGTTCTCTTTGGCGCAATTCCTGCTTCATGCGCGCAATGTTTCTACGCTGCTGCTTGATTTGAGCAGGATTATCCAAAGGAGAGATGCTGTGGTTGATCTTCTTTTGGTTATAAGAAACGACCTCTGCATCAATTCTCTCGCGCAACTCTTTATCGCTTAATTCTCTTACTTCTGCTATTTTCATGACGGTCACGAATTTTGATTTTGAATGTCATAATCACGTCTGACTACCATTTTTGTGGTAACAGGCAATTTTTGTGCTGCCAAACGCAGAGCCTCCTTAGCGACTTCGAAAGATACACCTTCGACTTCGAATAACATACGACCGGGAGCAACCGGCGCAACAAATCCTTCGGGATTACCTTTACCTTTACCCATACGTACATCCAAAGGCTTCTTTGTTATAGGTTTATCAGGGAAGATACGAACCCAAACCTGACCTTGGCGCTGCATGTAACGAGTTACAGCAACACGAGCGGCCTCAATCTGGCGTCCCGTAATCCACTTCATTTCTAACGACTTTATACCAAATGATCCGAATGCCAACTGATTGCCGCGCTGAGCTTCGCCCTTAATACGGCCTTTCTGTGACCTTCTAAATTTGGTTTTTTTAGGTTGTAACATTGCTTACTGAATTCTAATGTTTAACGATTAGTTCTTTTTCTCTTAAAGTTTCTGTCTCTTCTTTCACCATTGTTATCACCTCTACGAACAGAGTCTTTCGTTGCGGTGAAATTAGGAGCAAGATCCTTCTTTCCATAAACTTCTCCACGGCAAATCCAAACCTTAACGCCAACCAAACCCACCTTTGTCAGAGCCTCTGCCAAAGCATAGTCGATATCAGCACGGAATGTGTGAAGTGGAGTTCTACCTTCCTTGAACATCTCAGAACGAGCCATTTCTGCACCATTCAAACGGCCAGAGACTTGTACCTTAATGCCTTCTGCGCCCATGCGCATTGTGGAAGCAACAGCCATCTTGATTGCACGACGATAAGCTATCTTTCCTTCCAATTGACGTGCGATATTGTTGGCAACAATAACAGCGTCAAGTTCGGGACGTTTAACTTCGAAGATATTGATCTGAACATCCTTATCCGTGATTTTCTTCAACTCTTCTTTCAGCTTATCTACTTCCTGTCCGCCCTTACCAATGATAAGACCTGGACGAGATGTACATACAGTGATCGTAATCAGTTTGAGCGTACGCTCAATAACGATACGAGATACACTGGCTTTTGATAGACGAGCATTCAGATATTTGCGGATCCTACTGTCCTCAAGAAGAGTGTCACCGTAATTCTTTCCGCCATACCAATTGGAATCCCATCCACGGATTATTCCTAAACGATTACTTATCGGATTTACTTTCTGTCCCATCTATCAATCAATTTTGACTATCTTTTTTATTCAGTGTATCTACAAACAGAGTCACATGGTTCGAACGTTTACGAACTCTGTAACCTCTTCCCTGCGGAGCTGGACGCATTCTCTTTAATGTTGTAGCGCAATCAACGCTGACAGCAGAGATATACAGTTCACCCGTTTCGGCTTTCCGTTCATTTTTCTGCTCCCAGTTAGCAATAGCTGAACGAAGCAGTTTTTCTACTTTAGCTGAAGCTTCTTTATTAGAGAACTTCAAAATACCAAGAGCTCTGAACACTTCCACACCACGGATCATGTCTATAACAAGACGCATCTTACGTGGAGAAGAAGGAACATTACGCAATTTAGCGAAACTCTCAGCTTTTCGAGCTTCTTTTCTTGCTTCAGCTGATATTCTTTTTCTAGCACCCATTTTATTCGATTCTTTTTTATTTCAGATTCTTCTTTCCCATGTACACACGGCATCAATCTTTTTTGTTGCCAGCATGACCACGGAATGTACGAGTGGGAGAAAACTCTCCCAGCTTGTGGCCGACCATATTCTCAGTAATAAAGACGGGGATAAATTTATTCCCGTTGTGCACAGCAATAGTATGGCCTACAAAATCCGGCGAAATCATTGAAGCTCTTGCCCAAGTCTTGAGAACAGCCTTTTTACCTGCTTCATTCATTGCGAGAACGCGGTTTTCAAGCTTTACATCAATATAAGGGCCTTTTTTTAACGAACGACTCATAGTTTTCTAATTTAAGCGGATTTATTTAGTTCTTCTTTCAATGATATACTTCGACGAATGCTTCTTCGGAGCTCTTGTCTTCAAGCCCTTTGCATACAAACCGTTACGAGAACGGGGATGTCCGCCGGAAGCACGTCCTTCGCCACCACCCATTGGGTGATCAACAGGATTCATAACGACGCCACGGTTGTGTGGACGACGACCTAACCATCTAGAGCGACCAGCTTTACCGGATTTCTCCAAGCCGTGATCTGAATTGCCGACACTACCGACAGTAGCCTTACAAGCAGCTAAAATCTTACGTGTTTCACCTGAAGGCATCTTAATAATTGCATAATCGCCTTCCTTTGAAGTCAACTGAGCAAAAGCTCCAGCAGAACGCACCAATTTGGCGCCCTGACCCGGACGAAGCTCAATGTTATGGATAATTGTACCAACAGGAATATTTGCCATTGGCAAAGTATTACCTATTTCAGGAGCAGCTGTACTGCCTGAAAGCACTGTTTGGCCAACTTCCAGTCCGTTCGGAGCGATGATGTAGCTCTTTGCTCCGTCGGCATAATACAACAGTGCAATACGTGAAGTACGATTCGGATCGTATTCAATTGCTTTAACTGTTGCGGGAACGCCATCCTTGTTTCTCTTGAAGTCGATCAATCTGTATTTGCGTTTGTGACCTCCACCGATATAACGCATAGTCATCTTACCGGTATTGTTACGTCCGCCTGTACTTCTCTTACCAACTACAAGAGACTTTTCTGGTGTATTCTTTGTGATAGTGTCGAATGCACCAATAATCATGTGTCTCTGCCCTGGTGATGTGGGCTTTAATTTACGTATTCCCATTTCTATTATTAGATATTACTAAAGAAATCAATTGTTTCTCCCTCTTTCAAAGTGATGATTGCCTTCTTATAAGCATTCATCTTTCCTTTGATAACACCTGATTTTGTGTAACGGCTCTTTTTCTTGCCGGGATAATTGATAGTATTCACGCTTACTACATGAACATTGTACATATCCTCTACGGCTTTTTTAATCTGCTGTTTATTAGCATCAGGTGAAACTCGCAAACCATAACGGTTAGAGATCTTCTCTGTAATCTTTGTTAACTTTTCAGTAACAATCGGTTTGATAATAATTCCCATTGTTCGTCCCTCCTTATGCTTTTAAAAGTTGATCAATAGCAGCAATAGAGCTTTCTGTAAGGACAAGTCTTGCAGAATCCATTACATTGTATGTATTCAATTCAGAAGCCTGAATCACATTAACCTTCTGAAGGTTACGTGCAGAAAGACATACATTATCATTTTTCTGTGATAAAACCATCAGAATCTTCATATCATCGAGCTTAAGATTCTTTGTAAAAGCAACAAATTCTTTCGTCTTCGGAGCTTCAATATTCAAATCTTCAACTACAACGATAGCATTATCTTTAGCTTTGTATGCAAGAGCTGAATTACGAGCCAAAAGTTTGACTTTCTTATTCAGTTTAAAACTATAATCACGTGGTTTCGGACCAAAGACACGAGCACCACCATGCAGAAGCGGAGAGTTGATATCACCACGACGGGCACCACCACCACCTTTCTGACGGATCAGTTTTCTTGTACTTCCTGAAAGCTCACTTCTCTCTTTAGATTTGTGAGTTCCCTGTCTTTGATTAGCCATAAACTGTTTAACAGCCATGTAAATTGCATGGTCGTTCGGTTCAATAGCGAAGATATCGTCGCTCAACGAAACCTTTCTGCCGGTATCTTCTCCCTTGATGTTATATACGCTCAGTTCCATTATTTTTCTATTAATAAGATTGAACCATTGGCACCGGGAACGGAGCCTTTTACCAACAAAAGATTGTGTTCCGGCATAACCTTTATCACCTGTAAGTTCTGAACAGTCACCCGTTCATTTCCTAACTGTCCTGCCATACGCATTCCTTTGAATACAGATGCAGGGTAAGAACATGCACCGATACTACCTGGTGAACGCTGACGGTCACTCTGACCATGAGTCATCTGGCCTACGCCACCAAAACCATGACGTGTAACAACGCCCTGGAAACCTCTACCTTTAGATGTGCCGCAAACGTCAACGAAAGCAGCATCCTGCAAATAATCCACAGTGATTACATCACCGGGTTGATGTGCAGTTTCGAAATTTTTGAACTCGGCCAAGTATCTCTTGGGAGTCACTCCTGCCTTTTTCAGATGTCCCAACTGGGGTTTGGTGAGGTGCTTTTCCTTGTCATCTTTGAAACCAAGTTGAACAGCCTCATAACCATCTTTCTCGACAGTTTTGATTTGAGTGACTACACAAGGACCCACTTCGATAACAGTGCATGGAAGATTTTTTCCCTCGGCACTGAATACGGATGTCATTCCGATTTTTTTTCCTAATAATCCTGGCATTTCACTAAATATTTAAATAATTACTACACTTTAATCTCTACTTCAACACCGCTCGGCAATTCGAGTTTCATCAAAGCATCAACAGTTTTAGCCGTTGAGCTATAGATGTCAATCAATCTCTTGTAGGAAGAGAGCTCGAACTGTTCGCGAGACTTCTTGTTTACAAAAGTAGAGCGATTCACCGTAAAGATACGCTTATGCGTTGGCAGAGGAATCGGTCCACTTACGACCGCGCCTGTCGTCTTTACGGTCTTTACAATTTTCTCGGCAGATTTATCCACCAGAGAGTAATCGTAAGACTTTAACTTAATTCTGATCTTTTGGCTCATATCTTATTAGTTTATTCAATTTATTTGATCAAATCGACGCGTCCCTGAACTTCCGTCAACACCTGTTTAGCGATGGTAGAAGAAACCTGGGCGTAATGAGAGAATTGCATTGAAGAGGTTGCACGTCCTGAAGTGATGGTACGTAAAGCAGTTACATAGCCAAATGTTTCAGCCAATGGAACAGTTGCTTTTACAATACGTGCACCTGTACGGCTTGATTCCATACCTTCAACCTGACCACGACGTTTATTGAGATCGCCGATAACATCACCCATACTTTCCTCAGGTGTTACAACTTCGATCTTCATAATCGGTTCCATCAGAACTGGACCTGCTTTTTCAGAAGCATTTTTGAATGCCTGCAAAGCAGCGATTTCGAATGAAATCTGATCTGAGTCAACGGGATGGTAAGAACCATCAATCAACGTGACTTTAAGTTTATCAAGAGGATAGCCGGCGAGAACACCATTCTTCATAGCTTTCTCAAAACCTTTCTGAACGGAAGGAATGAATTCCTTCGGAACATTACCACCCTTTACCTCATCAACAAACTGAAGTGCTCCCTGGAAATCTGCAGGTGCTGGTTCAATACGAACGATGATATCTGCAAATTTACCACGACCACCAGACTGTTTCTTATAAACCTCTCTCAGTTCAACAGGCTTGGTGATAGCTTCCTTGTAAGAAACCTGAGGACGACCTTGATTACATTCAACCTTGAACTCACGGCGGAGACGGTCGATAATAATATCAAGGTGCAACTCACCCATACCACTAATAACGGTCTGACCTGTTTCCTGATTGGTCTGTACACGGAAAGTTGGATCTTCCTCCGCCAGTTTTGCCAAGCCATTGTCAAGTTTCTCCAGGTCGGCCTGGGTTTTCGGCTCAACAGCTACTCCGATAACGGGATCAGGGAATTCGATAGATTCAAGAGTAATGGGGTGTTCCTCAGCACATAATGTATCACCGGTTCTGATATCCTTAAAGCCTACTGCAGCACCAATATCACCGCAACCTAAAGCCTCGATAGGATTCTGTTTATTAGAGAACATCTGGAACAATCTGGAAATACGTTCCTTTTTGCCTGAACGTGTATTCAGGACATAAGAACCTGCAGGTATAGAACCAGAATAAACTCTGATATAGCAGAGACGTCCTACATACGGATCCGTTGCAATCTTGAATGCCAAACTACACATCGGGTCCTCGAATACGGGACGACGTGACAGAACGACAGAAGAATCTGAAGGATCCGTACCTTCGATGGCCGGTGTGTCTTCAGGACTTGGAAGATATGCGCAGACAGCATCAAGCAGTGTCTGAACACCTTTATTCTTAAAAGATGATCCGCAAATCATCGGGCTGAGCTTCATGCTAATTGTTGCATTACGCAAAGCACGTTTAATCTCCTCTTCCGTAATAGTAGAAGGATCATCGAAATATTTCTCCATCAGAGCATCGTCTGATTCAGCCAATGTCTCGAGCATTTTATCGCGATACTCTTCTGCTTCACTCTGAAGATCTGCAGGAATATCTTCAATATCATACTCAGCGCCCATCGTCTCATCATGCCAATAGATAGCCTTCATAGCGATCAAATCTACAACACCCTTGAATTTCTCTTCAGAACCGATAGGAATCTGAATAGGACAAGGATTTGCACCTAAGATTGCTTTCACCTGACGGCATACTTCAAAGAAGTCTGCACCAGAGCGGTCCATCTTATTTACATAACCGATACGAGGAACATTATATTTGTCTGCCTGACGCCAAACGGTTTCAGACTGAGGCTCAACACCACCGACAGCGCAGAATGTTGCAACTGCACCATCCAATACACGAAGAGAACGTTCAACTTCAACAGTGAAATCAACGTGCCCTGGGGTGTCAATCAAATTAATCTTATATTTATTACCTGAGTAATTCCAATAAGCTGTTGTTGCAGCTGAAGTAATTGTGATACCGCGCTCTTGTTCCTGAGCCATCCAATCCATCGTGGCAGCTCCATCATGCACCTCACCGATTTTATGAGTCAAACCGGTGTAGTAAAGAATACGTTCAGAAGTCGTAGTCTTACCTGCATCGATATGCGCCATGATACCGATATTTCTGGTGAATTTCAGCCGCTCGTCTGTTGTTGTTGCCATCTTTACTTCAGCTTAATTAAAATCTAAAATGAGCAAATGCACGGTTTGCTTCAGCCATGCGGTGCATATCCTCTTTACGTTTGAAGGCGTTACCCTGATTGTTGTAAGCATCAACAATCTCAGCCGACAGCTTGTCAGCCATCGTCTTGCCACCACGTTTACGTGAGAATATGATTAAATTCTTCATTGAAATTGACTCTTTACGGTCGGGACGGATTTCAGTAGGAACCTGAAAAGTAGCACCGCCGACACGACGTGACTTAACCTCAACCTGAGGAGTGATGTTGTCAAGAGCAGCTTTCCAAATCTCCAAAGCTGACTTTTCTTCGTTAGGCAATTTTGCCTTAACAGCGTCCAATGCAGCATAGAAGATAGCAAATGCTGTATTCTTCTTGCCGTCATACATCAAATGGTTGACGAATCTCGTCACCTTCACATCACCATAGACTGGATCCGGGAGGATCTGTCTCTTTTTTGGTTTTGTTTTTCTCATTGTCTTAATAAATTACGTTTTTGTTCCTTGGTTGCCTTCATTGTCTTCAACGGTTCCGCCGAACCATTTACTCAACCTATAGCCTGTTCCAAATAACTCAAACCAGCTTGTAATACAAAATTTTTAGTTTCTCAAATTTTCTGAAAAGGAATCATCTTACTTCTTAGCGGAAGCCTTCGGTCTCTTTGCCCCGTACTTAGAACGACGCTGTGTTCTTGCGTTGACACCAGCCGTATCCAAAGTTCCACGAACAATGTGATAACGTACACCTGGAAGATCCTTCACACGTCCACCACGTACAAGCACGATTGAGTGCTCCTGCAGATTGTGACCTTCTCCCGGGATGTAAGAGTTAACCTCTTTGCCATTGGTTAAACGTACTCTCGCCACCTTGCGCATTGCAGAGTTCGGCTTCTTAGGCGTTGTCGTATATACACGTACACATACGCCACGTCTTTGTGGGCATGAATCAAGTGCAGGTGACTTGCCTTTAATCGTAAGAGTTTCCCTTCCTTTTCTAACTAATTGCTGAATTGTAGGCATTTCTTCTTATTTTTAATCTATCTTGATAATATTCTTTTTTGTTCGGACTGCAAAGATACAACTATTTTCCATAACCACAACCTTCGCTATGATTACTTTTTCGTCTACTCTGCGCGAAAACGCGGCAAAGTTATTCCATTTTCATAGGATTCATCTCTATACAGACGAATAATTTTATTGTTATTATAAATAATTAACAAAACGATTTCTTTCAATAAGAACTTGATCGCCTTCTGTGATTCAATCTTTCGGTCAATTTCTCTGTTCAGCGGACTTGAATTCCATTGACCTTGGCAATTTCGATTACAGTCATTTGAAACTATAAATATTGAAATCTGCGTTTATGACAATAGTCATTTTATTAAATATCAATAGACTTTCTCAATAGTGATAAAGAGCATGGAAATCAAAGCTCTTTTTTCATCATTCCAGCTTAGGAAATCATTTTTCTTCGGTTATACGTATATATAGATGTATAAGCTACTTGAAACGCTTATCAAGTTCCTCATCCGAGATAAGCGTGATAATGGTTTGACCGTCAGGTGTCAAATTGGGATTCGCACAAGAGAAAAGATCGGCGATAAGTTGATCTATCTCTTCCGACATCAATTTCTTTCCGACTGGAATAGCAGCCGAACTGGCCATAGAAAAGGCTATTGATTCAGCTATTTTACGAGTCGCATTTAACTCTGTTTCAATTGTCTGTGCAACAATATCCTTAAGAAGCGAAACAGCATTGACTCTACCCAAGCCATTGGGCAATCCATTTATTGACCATTTATCATCGCCCAAGTCTTCGAGAGCAAATCCAGCACCTTGCAGATCGGATAAGATAGAGCGCAACGTAATGACTTCCGAAGACGTAAATTCAATCACTTCCGGAAAGAGTTCCTGTTCGACAACGCCTTCTCGTTTGGAGACCATAGCCAAGAATCGGTCATAAAGGATACGGAAATGTGCGCGATGCTGATCGATGAAAGCCAATCCAGAACCTAAAGCGGTTACAATATATTTCCCTTTGTATTGATAATTCTGAATGGACAGGGCTTTAGCGGAAACGAATTCCGTATCGTCATCGAATGTCAATGATTCTTTATGAGGCTGTTCCTCTTGCATCTCCGGTTTCCGAAGTTCATTTTTTTCAGCGGTAAAACTTTCGTACAGTTTTTCCCAATCGAAGCCCTTGGTTTTAGATTCCTTCTTCGTATTAGCAAAAGGAGAATAGGTAGGATCAACTTGTATCGGCGGAAGCGAATTGGTGACGTTACGAGAGGAGGAATTATAAACAGGAATACTTTTCAAAGATGCATTTGTCTCTGAATCCTGAAAATCTATTGTGGGAACGGCGCTCTGTTTAGCCAATGCTTCTCTGATGCAAGCCACCAGAATCTGACGGATAGGAAGTTCATTTTCAAACTTAATCTCGGTCTTTGTCGGATGGATGTTCACATCGATCTCAGACGGGTCAAGCTGGAAATAGATAAAATAGCCCGGACAATCACCCTCAGGAATCAGTCCTTCAAATGCCTCCATTACTGCTTTGTGAAACATCGAATGTTTCATAAAACGTCCATTCACAAAGAAATATTGAAACGCACCACGACGGCGAGCCGCATCTGGAGTAGTTACATAGCCGGAAATAGTAGCCAGAGAACTTTGGGCATTAATATTGAGAAGCTTGTCATTAAGTGACTTTCCGAATACATTCAGAATGCGTTGTCTCTGCACAGACTGCGGAAGATTCAGAATCTGTGCACCGTTGTGAATGAGAGTGAGATTCAAATCAGGATGAACAAGAGCGACTCGTTCGAACTCAGTGATAATATTACGAAGCTCGACTTCGTTCGATTTCAAAAATTTTCGTCTTGCCGGTACATTAAAGAATATGTTCTTCACCTGAAAATTACTGCCTTCGGCACAAGCATCAGGCGTACATCCTTCCATCTTTGAACCCGTAAAGCTGAGCGAAGTACCGATCTCAGCTCCATGTGGTTTGGTACGAAGTTCGACTTGAGACACGGCAACAATTGAAGCAAGTGCTTCGCCTCTGAAACCCATCGTATGCAATGCGTAGAGATCATCCACCGTAGAGATCTTGGATGTGGCGTGTCTCTCAAATGCCAACACAGCATCTGACTCCGACATTCCTTTGCCATCATCGATGACCTGAATCAACGTCCTTCCTGCATCCTTTACAACAACTTGAATGGTATGAGCATCAGCATCGACAGCATTCTCCATCAGTTCCTTAACGACGGAAGCTGGTCTTTGGATCACCTCTCCTGCCGCTATCTGATTGGCTATGTTATCGGGTAAAAGATGAATAATGTCGCTCATGCCAATACAATCACTTGAGGAAGAGATACCAAAAGATGACAAACAAAACAGCAATAATCACAGCCAATCTCACATTTCTCGTATTACGGCTGCGAGATTCGTCACCGCGATCGATACTGCGTTTCAGGTGGGACGTCCCTTCTACGAACGAACCTTTAATCTCAGTCTTATATTCTTCAAGTGATTCCTGTCCGTCATCCATTCCCATCTCTCGTTTGATCTTTCGAACTCGTTTATCGATTTCCTCCTTATGAGGATCCCAATAGATAGGTTTGTGATCAAACTGACGCGGGTGACGCGGATTGTAGAATGATGAAAATAGTGCCATATCTGTTCTTATTTATACTAATTTTCTGCTAATGTACGAATTTATTGCTTCTCTTGGGCTTTTCTGCCGCTTTCTTCTTCACAGCCTTGAAAACATCTGCTGAACTGAGCGGTCTCAGATAATCATACCAATAAAAATCCTTTAAGGTCTTATCCGCAAGAGTCAAATCCGGAATAGGAGTTAATGACCCCACAGGATTAGGCCAGATCTTCAGCTTATCAAGTTTATTGTCCTTCAGCCATATCGTCAGGAATCCACTTTGAGTCTTATTCAGTCCCACCATGCTTCCATCCTTCTCAGCGGGATAAAATATGGATTCCGCGCTGCCTGAAACTTCTATCTGGTTGACTGTTTTCCCATCGAAATAGGCTTTCAGATCATCTCCCTTTAACTGATTATAAGACGCCGTATCCACCTGTGCGATGGCAAACGCATATCGTTTCACATGAACATGATCTACGGTCGTATCTCGGAAATAGACTTCTATCGTATCGCCGTACAACTGATATTGATCGTTCCATAAGACAGGATCGTCAAACATCCTAAGGACAGAATCCTGCGTCTGGAACATCATGGAATCACAGACTCCCTGTAGATCACTTCTGTAAAAGCGAACGCCTCGATATGCATATATATCTCTTTTCGTCGAGTCGATCGTAATCAAACGCAATGTATCCGCATGAAGATAAAGCGTATCGCCTTGACTGTATTCTCTCAACAATGCACTGTCAGTTGCCATCGCATAATCGGTTTTCTCATTGTAAAAACCATACTGACCTTCCAGCTTCGCCTTCTTCACGGTATCTTCCAGGATCATATTTCCATGAACTTCACCCGTTCCTTCTCCTTTATTATAATAAATAGTATCGCCGGTCAATGTTCGCGAGCCGGAGAAAACAATGGAACGATCCAACAACGCTGACGTGTTTTTCTGTGTATCGTACCAGCCTCTCGAAGAATAGACGGTTCCGCTATCAGTAGCAATGACGGACGGCCCTAAGATAGTCGCTATCTTGGTAATCGTATTATAATGGAGCGTATCCGAATAAAGAGTGAAATCAGGATTGTCAAGACGAACACTATCATTGAATTCACAAAGTTTGGTTTCCGGAGAATACTGTCCATAATAAGAAGAGAGCTGATTCAACGTATCCACGATTAAACCGCCATCGAAATAATAACCGATATTAGGAAGCCGTTCGTAATTCAAACTATCCGTAAAGAGCGTAACATCGCGGTCAACCATGCGGACATTCTCGCGAAGATAAGCAATACGACTATTTCCATCATAGAAAAGATAATTTCCATATACAAACAACGTATCGCCCTGCGTCATTTTTACATTATTGAAGGCTTCAAAGGAGTTACTTGCTTCGTAGAAGAAAGCACTATCACAATGCATATACGCATTGTCGTGACGGAAACATACATTACCCGTCAAGATCTGTGCATCAGGATTCAAGAGTTTGTCGTAAGAGAGAAGGTCAGCATGTTCAAGGTAGACCTTAGTCAATTTCTTATTGTGTCCCTTACCTTGTTTAGCTGCAGCTTTATCCGATTGCTTCTTGGCTGCTTCCTGAGCTTCTTCGGTAGGCTTTAAAGAAGCTTGTGTATCATCAATAACCGGATGTTTCTTTGTACCTTCTTTAGGTGCATATTTCTTTGGATTCTGCAACAGATTGTTTTGCGGTAAGTTCTGTGGTTGCGGCTTCGCTTTTACCTGAACGTTTTGCTTCAGATATTGGTGAGGATTGACGTACATCGATCCTTCGGCAAAGACCCACGCCGCCAGAACACACAGGATAACAACAAGTGTTGACTTGAATCCACCTTTCATTTCTTAATCCATCCGGGATATTTAAAATCACAGTTCTGCCAGCCGTCCGCTATGCGCACGTAGGTCGTCTTCTGTTTACTTAAGATCCAATTCTGAAGGAGCTGGTTGCGTTTCTGCGTTTCGACCATCGTTTTGATGGCTTGGTAGTCGTCTGTCAGATTCGCTACATGTCCTTCGGTACGTGCTTTCAGTTTTACGATAGCTACAACCTCCTGCTGTTTAGACGTAATCATAGAGAAAGGACGAGAGATCTCTCCTACTTTCAATGTATCAACCACTTTGCCTATCTCCTGAGGAAGCTCCTGCATCTCGAATTTAGGTGTACTATAGTTCTCACTTTCGTAAGACTGGTTAACCATCAAACCTTTATTATTACGTGTGTCTTTATCTGCAGAAAGATAGGTAGCAGCCTCTTCAAAGTTAAATTTGCCATTGTTGATATTCTGATAGATCGAATCCAAACGAGAGGTTGCTTCAGTCATCTCTTTTTCGGAGACTTTCGGTTTCAAAAGAATATGACGGACATTGATACGGTCACCCCGTTTTTCTATCAGCTGAATAATGTGATAGCCATATTCTGTCTGAACGATCTGCGATACTCGTTTCGGATCCGTAAGGTTGAATGCCACATTGGCGAACTCGGGGAGCAACTGACTCTTGCTCATGAAGCCCAATTCACCGCCTCGAGCTGCTGACTCAGGATCTTCTGAATAAAGTCGGGCCAGCGTTGAGAACTCCATCTTGCCGGATGTTGCCTGTTCTGTAAAATCACGCAGGCGGGCCTTGATGGCGTCAGTCTCTTCAAAAGGGATCTGTGGTTCCAAGGTAATAATTTCTACTTGAACCTTAGTCGGAATATTTGGAAGACTGTCTTTCGGCAGATCATTATAATAATTGCGGACATCTGATGGTGTGAGCTTGATATCGCCTACAAGATTATGCTGCAGTTGCTGGATGATCTGCTGTTCTTCAACCATATCTTTACGTTCCTCTTTGATAGCTGAATACTTCTTGCCGAAATACTCTTCGAGTTTCTCTTTGGAACCGATCTGGTTCGTTGCGTAGTTCATCCATTGCTCAACACTCTGGATAACGGAACTTTCGCTTACTTTGATACTATCCAGCTTTGCTTGGTTAAGATACAGTTTTTGAACGGCGAGCTGTTCGGGAATGATGCAATATGGATCGCCATCGAAGCGTTGACCTTCATTTTGCATATAGAGACGTTGTGATTCCACATCTGAACGAAGAATCGCATCATCACCAACCACCCAAACGATCTCATCAATGACATTCTCCTGTGCGAACATAGAGATCGTACAAGAGACCATAAGCATAATGAACAAAACCTTTTTCATCATCAGATTCTTTTATTATTTCAAACTGCGGCGTGTTTTTTAAGCCGCGAATCAACCTCATCAAGATCATTTCATTCTCATATTGCCATGAGACGGCCGTCAATTACCCAGTTTGTCGAGTAATTTCCAATTGACGACTACAGGATACTTCTCTGTAAGACGTTTCACCCAAGCCTCCTCAGCCTGCTTCTGTTCTGCAGCAGGTTTGCTCCAAACTTCTCTATTGCTGACATCGAACAGAAGAATGCCGTCGCGGTATTCCTGCATGAGGAGATCAAACTCCGGATGATTCTTCTTCATGTTGGCCTGCTCTAGAGAAACGCACGACTCATGTAAATATAATGAATAAACATCTTTCAAAAAATCCCCAGCATACGTCTTAGATGAGAATGGGAAACGGAACACGTAGGATGTGAAATCCTTTTGTGAATAGGTTTTGCCACCTATCTCAAACAAAGGTTTGTTCATGTTCGTTACCTTGCTTTCATACGTTCCGGATCCGGGGAAGCACGAATCAGCCGCTGCTACTAATTCTTCAAAAGCAACGGGATAGGCTTTATATCCATACTCCGACTTCTTAGCTTCATCAAACGAGCGATTCATCTCAAAGCCCCAATCTCCTTGGCGCATTTTCTCTGAAAGGGCCTCTTCGGAGTCCTCAAAAGAGGGACGCGGATTGCGAGCGACCAACTTAATGATATGATAACCCACTTTAGATTCCACCAATCCGGACACATCGCCTGGCTGCTTCAATGAGAATGCAGCCATTTCAAACGGGAGAATCATCTCTCCATGATTGAAAGGATTGATCAATCCTCCGTTCTTGGATGAATTCGAATCATCTGAATATTCTTTGGCAAGTTCTCCAAAGTCACCTCCAGCCTTAATCTTGTCAAGTACCTGCTGCGCTTTGGTAAGGGCAGCAGCTTTAGCCTTTTCGGTGGAATCCTTAAACAGGACCAGAATATGTGCCACCTGGATCGTCCCTTCATTTGCACTACGACCAGAGACGCGCATGATATGATAGCCGAGCGGTGAACGGAAAGGTTTGGATATCGCTCCAACAGGAAGTGTGAAAGCTACATCTTCAAATGATTTCACCACTTGCAGAGGTTGAAGAGCACGCACGTTCTCGAAAACGACATGTTCCTTATCGGACGCCATTAACTCTTTTCCTACTGTTTCTAGTTTTTCTCCCTTCTGCAAACGATCATAGACTCTCATCGCATTCTCATAGGCAGAAGCCGTGTCTTTAGCAAAAGTCTGCTGAGGGAGCTTGTAAAGGATATAACTTAAATCCACGAGATCCTTACCGCGCTCATATTCGCTACGAACAACGGCATCCTCACCGTCTTTATCAGACAGGAAACCGGACAGCAGCTGGTCATGATAAACATTCAATTCATTACGGAAAGCAGCTGTTGTATCAACCCCCTCGGACTCAGCTTGAGCGACCTTCAACTTGAAGATCTTGAAAAGCTCGACATATTCCTTCACAGACTTCTTGTCTTGGATGTTCACTTCGCCATTCTTCTGAGCGATATAGAGAAACTCCGACAAAGGAATCCGTTTACCAGCAATAGTCATCACTGTTGAATCCTGATCTGCTGCATGAATACTCATGGACATTCCGGCCAAGAGTAATGCAGACAAGAACCACTTTTTATAAGACATTTCTTTCATCATAATCTAACACCTTGCAAAAATACATAAAACTAACGCTATGCTCTTAGCAAAAGTGTACTTAACCAATAAATTAAAGTTTTTTAGGTTCTGAAAGGCGAACATCTTTCTTTCGAAAAGGACAATTTTTCAAGTAATGCCGCTGAAAAAGAACCCAAACTTCTATAGCATTATTCCGGACGACTATAATTAGGCGCTTCCTGCGTAATTGCCACGTCGTGCGGATGACTTTCAAGGACACCGGCATTGGTGATGCGCGTGAAACGTGCCTTGTGCAATTCGCTGATATTGTGTGCGCCACAGTAACCCATTCCGGCTCTCAAGCCACCGACCATCTGGAAAATTACTTCGTACAAAGTGCCTTTATAAGGTACGCGAGCCGTAATTCCTTCAGGAACCAGTTTCTTGGCATCGTCCACATTGTCCTGGAAATATCTATCCTTCGAGCCTTTCTGCATGGCTTCGAGAGAGCCCATTCCTCTATAGGATTTAAACTTTCTGCCATTGAAGATGATTGTTTCGCCCGGCGACTCTTCCACTCCTGCTAGCAGCGAACCCATCATCACGGAATATCCTCCAGCAGCAATAGCTTTCACAATATCTCCGGAATAGCGAAGTCCACCATCGGCAATCAGAGGAATACCACTTCCTTCCAACGCTTTTGCTACGTCATAAATGGCCGAGAGCTGTGGGACACCGACACCTGCAATGATTCTCGTAGTGCAAATCGAACCAGGACCAATGCCGACCTTTACAGCATCCGCTCCTGCATCTGCGAGATAACGAGCCGCTTCGCCTGTGGCAATATTTCCGACGACACAATCAATGCCCGAGAACTGACGCTTGATCTCCTTGAGTACATCAACCACGCCTTTCGTATGGCCATGCGCCGTGTCAACAACCAAAGCATCTACGCCTGCTTCCACTAAAGCCGCTACACGTTCGAAGGTGTTGTAGGTAACGCCGACACCGGCTGCTACACGCAAACGTCCTTTCGAATCCTTACAGGCTGTAGGCTTATCCTTGGCTTTTGTAATATCCTTATAGGTGATCAATCCAACCAGTTTGTTGTGCTGATCTACAACTGGAAGCTTCTCTATCTTATACTTCTGCAGTATCTGGGCAGCCTTTTCCAAGTTGGTGGAAGGATCGGTTACGACCAGATTCTCTTTGGTCATCACCTCATCGATCAGGCGATCCATGTTCTTCTCAAAACGAAGGTCACGATTAGTGACAATGCCTACAAGATAACCACCTTCGTCAACGACGGGAATACCTCCGATCTTATAGTCGGCCATCATCCTGAGTGCATCTGCGACGCGCTTTCCTTTGGAAATGGTTACGGGATTGTAGATCATTCCATTCTCAGCTCGTTTCACACGTTCCACCTGACGAGCCTGTTCGGCAATGGTCATATTTTTATGGATCACGCCGATTCCACCTTCGCGGGCGATGGCAATAGCCATAGGCGCTTCAGTCACCGTATCCATTGCGGCCGAAACCATGGGAATGTTCAGAGAAATATTACGTGAAAACTTTGTCGTCAAATCGACGTTTTTTGGAAGTACATCCGAATATGCGGGAATCAAGAGGACATCATCGAAGGTCAGTCCGTCCATTACCACCCTATCTGCAATAAATGACATATAAGTGCTGTTTAAAATTTATTGCGTGCAAAACTAATCAAATATTGGCGAAGTAACAAATTATTTTGAAGCTCACTTTCCGAAACGAAAGCCACTGAGCAACATAGTGAACAACGCTGTGCAATTCAACAACGATAAAAATCGTGTAAAAACTACATTCCCAATCTTGGAATTCACTTTTCACCGTTGTTTTATTGAATTCCTAAATGGAACAGTCCTTTTGTTTGTTGTAAAGGATACAACAAAAGCGTTTGAACTACTTTCAGCAAGAACCGTCCCTATGTAAATCGCGCAAACTTTAGTTACCCATTTCAGAGAGGAACTTGATGCGAACCAAGCGAATCTCATCCTCCGTGTAATCGCCGCCAAGTTCTTCGATGGCTTTTTCAAGGTCATCACTCTCGGCCGTTTTGAAGTAGTCGTAGATATCGTTCAGATGATCGTCGTCCATCACATCGTTCAGGAAGTAGTCAATGTTGATACGCGTTCCGGAATAGACGATGGCTTCAATCTCATCAAGCAACTCGGAAAATTCCAGATCGTTGCTGTCGGCAATCTCATCGAGGGCCACTTTGCGGTCGATGCGCTGGATGATGGAAACCTTCAGTTTCGATTTGTTTGCAACCGTACGGACACGAAGATCTTCCGGTCGTTCAATCTCATTTTCCTCGACATGTTTTTTGATCAGTTCCACGAACTCCTTGCCGTAACGTTTTGCTTTCCCGGCGCCTACGCCAGGGATATTCTGCAACTCTTCCAAAGTGATCGGATAGGTCGTA
>Ga0208826_1000671_pt1 | contig 33852 bp, 27 predicted proteins | sample AD_UKC115_MetaG_FD_184451 | JGI IMG/M metagenome (GOLD analysis project Ga0208826, IMG submission 184451) | Active sludge microbial communities of municipal wastewater-treating anaerobic digesters from Hong Kong - AD_UKC115_MetaG (SPAdes)... | ecosystem: Engineered > Bioreactor > Anaerobic >...
ATCAGAAACTGACCGGTTTTGATTCCGGCGCCGACGACTACATGGTGAAACCATTCGCATTGCAGGAACTCGAAGCGCGCCTGTCGGTGCTCGCGCGTCGCGGCAAGGGCGCGCAGACGCGTGTCCTGCAAGTGGCCGATTTGACCTACAACCTCGACACGCTGATCGTCACGCGCGGTGAGAAGTCGATCCAGCTCAATCCCATTGGCCTGAAATTGCTGCAGAACCTGATGGAATCGAGTCCCTCGGTGGTCACCCGTCAGGAACTGGAAACCCGCGTCTGGGGCGAAGAGTTGCCCGACAGCGATTCCTTGCGCGTTCATATCCACGGCCTGCGCGCGGCGATCGACAAGCCGTTCGACAAACCCCTGATCCAGACCCGTCACGGCATCGGCTATCGCATGGTCGATCCCGACGCGGCGGCGAACTGATTGCCCCGCGTTCGCGCCGTGCGCGCTCCGGACGGCTTGCGTTGCGCGCACGCATCGCCCATTCTTCGGCGCGCATGAAACCAGGCAAATTCCATCGGCGGCTGCGCAGTCGCATCATCGTTTCGTTCGCCTTGTTCGGGCTTGGACTGACGGCGTTGTTCGCCATCGCCACGATGTACATGCGCTCGCGACTCGAAGATCAGCTGGTCAACAACAATCTCGCGCGCGAAGTGAAAAGCTTCGTCGACTTCAAGCGCGAAAATCCCGACCCGAACGCGCCGTTTCATTTCAGCGGCTACGACGCCGACATCAAAAGCGCGAAGTATTTCGCCAACGTCCCCTTCGAGCGCCGCCAGTACGACAAGACCGGTGTGTATGAGATCGAAGAAGCCGGTGATGAAGGCAAGGTTCGTCCGTACAAATTGGCGGTGTACAAGGACGACGACTACTGGGCGTTTCTGCGTTTCGATGTCAGTTCGCAGAAACTCAGCGAGCGCCAGTTGCTGACCGCACTCGGCGCCAGCGTGCTGCTCTTCGCCGTGTTGTCGCTTTTGATCGGCAATGGCTTGTCGCGGCGCGTGATGCGCCCGGTCACCGAGTTGGCGCAGCGCATCCGCACGTTGCGCCAGACCGGCAAACCCGAGCCGCTCGCGCTGCATTTCGCCGACGACGAAGTCGGCGAGCTGGCGGTGGCTTTCGACGACTACGCCAAACGCATCACCGCCATCGTCGTGCGCGATCGCGACTTCAACGCCGATGTCAGCCACGAATTGCGCACGCCGCTGGCGGTGATTTCCGGCACTACCGAGTTGTTGCTGTCCTCGGACAAGCTCGACGACAAGATTCGCGAGCGTCTCAAACGCATCGAGCGCGCGGCCAAGCAGTCGACCGAGTTGACCAATGCGTTGCTGCATCTCTCGCGCAGCGAACGCAGCGCGCCCAACGACGGCGAAACCACCGACGTCGCCAAGGTCGCCGAGCAGGTCATCGACGTCTACCGCTCGCACATCGGGCGAAAACCGATCGAGGTGCGCCTCGTCGTCGATCAACCGATCGAAGTGGTTGCACCGTCGTCGGTCGTCGCGGTCGCGCTCGGCAATTTGATCGGTAATGCGTTCAAGTACACGCAGAAGGGCGATGTGATCATCACCATCGGCGCCGGGCGCGGCATCGTCACGGTCGAAGATTCCGGGCCCGGCATCAAACAGGAAGACGCGGACAAACTGTTTCAGCGCGGCGTGCGCGGCGAATCGTCCGAAGGCACCAAGGGCGCCGGGCTCGGCCTCGCCATCGTCATTCGTCTGTGCCAGCTTCACGACTGGCGCGTAAATCTCGCCCCGCGTCCGCAGGGTGGTGCGGTGGCTACGTTGGACTTTCGCTTGCGCACGTAGCGGCGCGGGTAGTCGCACTCTTACGCAAGCACACGACCATCGTCGATACGTACGACGTGCCCGTCGAGCGCGGCGACATCGTCGGGATCGTGAGTGATGACGATCATCGGCACATCGAACTCGCGGCGTACGACAAGCAGTTCCGTGCGCAGGCGCGCGCGCAACGATGCGTCGAGCGCAGCGAAGGGCTCGTCCAGCAGCAGAAGGCGCGGTTTCGCTGCCAGCGCGCGCGCGAGCGCGACGCGCTGGCGCTGGCCGCCGGAAAGTTCGTGCGGCTGGCTCGTGGCGAGCGTGTCCAGCGCGAAGCGTGCGAGCAAGGCGTGCACTTCCGTGGGTGCCGTGCGCGGGCTGAACACGGTTTTGCGAGAGACTGAAAATGCCACATTCTGTAAAACGTTCAAATGTGGAAAAAGCGCATAGTCCTGAAATACATAACCGATGCCGCGCCGCCGCGACGGCAGATCGATTTCCCGCGTCGAGTCGAACAGCAGCGTCTCGCCGAGACGAATGTGGCCGCGTTCGGGTCGCGTCAGCCCGGCGATGGCGTACAGCGTCTGCGTCTTGCCGGCGCCCGACGGGCCAAACAGCACGGTGACATCGGCATCGCTTGCGAAACGCACGCCGAGATGGAATTCGCGCCCGCGCCCGCGCAGCGTGTTGGCGATGTCGACGTCAATCCGCATCGCAGCCTCCGCGTGCGCCGCGACGCAGAATTTGCGCGGCCAGCACGAGCGCGATCAGGGCGACGACGAGCGAGACGAGCACGAGCGTCTGCGCGGTGGCATCGTCGCCGGCCATGACGGCGTTGTAGATCGCGATCGACAGCGTTTGCGTGCGACCGGGCAGGGAGCCTGCGACCATCAACGTTGCGCCGAATTCGCCCATTGCGCGGGCAAAGGCGAGCAGTACGCCTGCGCCGATGCCGCGCCAGGCCAATGGCAGGCTGACGCGAAAAAAAATGGCCGCCGGTTTCAGCCCCAACGTTTGCGCCGCGCGTTCCAATTGCGGATCGACGTCGGCGAAGGCGGCGCGCGCCGCCCGCAGGATCAGCGGGAAGGCGGCGACGGCGGCGGCGATGATCGCGCCTTGCCGGGTGAAGATCAGGCTGATGCCGAAGGTGTCGTGCAGCCAGGCGCCGAATGCGCCGTTGCGGCCAAGCATCACGAGCAGATAGTAGCCGAGCACGGTCGGCGGCAGCACCAGCGGCAAGGTCAGCAGCGACTCGATCGCATCGCGCGCGATGTCTCGCCGTCGCCCAAGTGCGTGTGCGACGGCCACGCCGGGCACGCCGGCCAGCAAGGTAGCCAGTGAAGCCACTTCGAGCGTCAGCCAGAGCGGGGAGAGAACGTCCACGTGCGATCAGGGCGCGATGATCGGCTCGAATCCATAGCGCGCCAGCGTCGCTCGACTTTGCGGGCTCGTCAGAAAGCGCACGAAGTCGCAAGCGGCGGGCTTGCTTGCACAATCGCCGATGGCGGCGGCGGGGTAGCGTACCGGTGTCGCCGTCGGCACGCGCAAGGCAATGGCGACGGCTTTCGCCGCGATGGCGGCATCGGTGGCGTAGACGAAACCCGCTTCGGCCTCGCCGCGCGCCACGTAATCCAGCGCCTGGCGCACATTCTGGGTTTGCACCAGTTTGGGTTGTAGCGAATCCCAGAGGTTCGCGGCGACGAGCGCCTGTCGGGCATAACGTCCGGCGGGAACTGTGTCGGGGTTGCCAACCGCGATGTGGGTGAAACCGGGGCCGGCGAGTTCGGCCAATGTCATCGGCAAAGCGTGCGCCTTCGGCACGATCAGCACCAGCACATTGCCGGCGATGTCGCGACGCGAAGTCGAATCGATTCGACCCGACGCCGCCGCGCGATCCATCGTCGCTTCGTCGGCGCTGGCAAACACGTCGACGGGTGCGCCTTGCTCGATTTGTTTGAGCAGCATGTCGGAGGCACCGAAGTTAAGGCTGACACGCGTGCCGGCATGCTGCGCTTCGTAAACATGGGCGATGCCGGTGAAGGCCTGGGTCAGGCTGGCGGCGGCGGAAACGACGATGTCTGCGGCGTGCGCCGACGTCAGTCGTAGCGCGGCGACAAGCCAAACCGCGAGGTGGAGAAGGCGGACGCGTTGGTGCGAGACGCAAATCATGGAAGCAGTCGTCGAGGGCGAGCGGCGACTATATCGCGCAAGGGTACCGCTGACGAGGCGCATGGTGATGCCGTACTCGCTAATGTGCGAGCGTGCGGTGAAATTTTTCGCGAAAATGCAGTAGCATCCACAACTCGATCCGCAGGAGGGGCGCCTGCGTGAAGCATCTGTCGGGAATTCGGGAGAACGTCATGCTTGCCATTACACGGTGGGTCGTCGCATTCGCGATGCTTTTGGGCACCACATCAGCGTTCGCGCAGACGTATACCTATTCGGTGTATGTCGATACCGACAACAATGCCGCGACGGGTTGCGCGGTCACGCTGCCGAACGGATCGTTCACGGGTGTGGAGAGCGTACTCACGGCAACGGTCAATGCGGGTTCGCCGCCGACGGTCGCCTCGGTCACGCGCAGCACGTGCAGCGCGGGCAGCTTCGGTGCAGCGGTGAGCGAAGGCGTGGGCGCAGTCAGCGTCGGCGCCGGCACGGGTGGAACGACCTCGATCGAACTCGGCGATGCACTGGCCTCGCTCGGCGCATCGCCGACGCAGACATTGCGCTTCTATGTCGTTAGCCGCAGCGCCGCCGGCGACGATGTGTTGCTGACGACCAACGGCGATCCGGCCGGGTCGCCGATCGTGCTCGCGCTGACGCAATTCGCACCCGTGCCTGCGCCTTATGCGGGTCTGCCGACGCTGTTGTTGCTGGGCGGAATCCTGCTGCTGTTCGGCTCGCGCGCGGCGCGGCGTAAAACCATGAAACGCTTGATGCTGGGGTTGGTGCTCGTCAGCGGCGTGGCCGGGGCGGGCATCTTCAACTGGAACCTGGTGTCGATGCTGGCCACCGACCCCGCTGGCGATACCACCAGCGGCGAATCGGCGCTCGATCTACGCTATTTTTACGCCACGCTCGGTGGCTCGACCCTCGAATTTCGCCTCGATGTCGCCGGCAACCTCGCCATCGTGGCGCCGCCGGCAGTGACAAGCATCGCGCCCACCGCGGGCCCGTTGACGGCGGGCACGAGCGTGATCATCACCGGCACCAATTTCACCGCCACCACCGCAGTGAAATTCGGCGGCACCAACGCCACGATGTATACGATCAACAGCGCAACCCGAATCACCGCGACCGCGCCCGCAGGCGGCGCCGGTACGGTGGATGTGACTGTCACCACCGTTGCCGGCACGAGCGCCACCAGCGCGGCGGATCAATTCACCTATGTCGCGCCGCCCACTGTGAGCGGTGTTGCGCCAACGGTCGGCCCCACCTCGGGCGGCACGACGGTCATCATCACCGGTACGAACTTGTCGGGTGCGAGTGCGGTGAAGTTCGGCGGCACCAACGCCGCGGCGTACACCGTGAACAGTGCAACGCAGATCACGGCGACCTCGCCTGCCGGCGCTGCCGGCACGGTGGACGTGACGGTGACGACTGTCGGCGGCACCAGCGCGACCAGCAGCGCGGATCAGTACACCTACACCCCGGCACCGGCGGTGACGGCGATCAACCCGACGTCCGGCCCGACAGCGGGCAACACGACGGTGATCATCACCGGCAGCAATTTCAGTGGCGCGAGTGCGGTGAAGTTCGGCGGCACCAATGCCACAACGTACACCGTCAACAGCGCAACCCAAATTACCGCGACCTCGCCCGCCAGTGCGGCTGGCACGGTCGATATCACGGTGACGACGGTTGGCGGCACCAGCGCCACCGGCGCGCCGGATCAATTTACCTATGTTGCACCGCCGACGGTGACGGGCATTGCGCCGACGGCGGGCCCGCTGGCGGGCGGCACGAGCGTGACCATCACGGGCACGAATTTGACGGGTGCCAGCGCGGTGAAGTTCGGTGCAACGCCGGCGGGATCGTTCACGCTGGTGAGCGCGACGCAGATCATGGCGACGGCGCCGGCGGGCACGGGCGTGGTCGATGTGACGGTGACGACGGTGGGCGGCACCAGCGCCACCGGCGCGCCGGATCAATTCACCTATGTGCCGTTGCCAACCGTCACCGCGATCAATCCGACGGTCGGCCCCACCTCGGGCGGCACGACGGTCATCATCACCGGTACGAACTTGTCGGGTGCGAGCGCGGTGACGTTCGGTGGCAACAACGCCGCGTCGTACACCGTGAACAGTGCAACGCAGATCACCGCGATCTCGCCCGCCGGCGCGGCGGGTACGGTGAACATCACCGTGACAACGATGGGTGGCACCAGCGCGACGAGCAGCGCGGATCAGTACACCTACACCCCGGCACCGGCGGTGACGGCGATCGCGCCGGCATCCGGCCCGACGGCGGGTGGCACGACGGTGGTTATCACCGGCAGCAATTTCAGCGGCGCGAGTGCGGTGAAGTTCGGTGGCAACAACGCGGCGTCGTACACCGTGAACAGTGCAACGCAGATCACCGCAATCGCGCCCGCGGGCGCAGCTGGCACGGTCGATGTGACGGTGACGGCGGTGGGCGGCACCAGCACCACCGGTGCGCCGGATCAGTACACCTACGTTGCGCCGCCGACAGTGACGAGCATTGCGCCGACGGCAGGCCCGCTGGCGGGCGGCACGAGCGTGACCATCACGGGCACGAATTTCAGCGGTGCGACGGCAGTGAAGTTCGGCGGCACCAATGCCACGGCGTTCACGGTGGTGAGCGCGACGCAGATCACGGCGACGGCGCCGGCGGGCACGGGCGTGGTCGATGTGACGGTGACGACGGTAGGCGGCACCAGCGCGACGAGTTCGGCGGATCAATTCACCTATGTTCCGTTGCCCACGGTCACGGGCATTTCGCCGACGGCTGGCCCTCTGGCTGGCGGCACGAGCGTGGTCATCACCGGCACCAATTTCAGTGGTGCGACGGCAGTGAAGTTTGGCGGCAACAACGCCACGTCGTACACCGTGAACAGCGCGACGCAGATCACCGCGACCTCGCCCGCCGGCGCGGCGGGCACGGTCGATATCACGGTGACGACGGTGGGCGGCACGAGCGCGACGAGTTCGGCGGATCAATTCACTTATGTTCCGTTGCCGACGGTCACAGGTATCAATCCGACGACGGGCCCCGCCTCGGGCGGCACAACGGTGGTTATTACCGGCAACAATTTCAACGGCGCGAGTGCGGTGAAGTTCGGTGGCAACAACGCGGCGTCGTACGTCGTGAACAGTGCAACGCAGATCACCGCAATCGCGCCCGCGGGCGCGGCTGGCACGGTCGATGTGACGGTGACGACGGTGGGCGGCACCAGCGCCACCGGTGCGCCGGATCAGTACACCTACGTTGCCCCGCCGACAGTGACGAGCATTGCGCCGACGGCAGGGCCGCTGGCGGGCGGCACGAGCGTGACCATCACGGGCACGAATTTGACGGGCGCCAGTGCAGTGAAGTTTGGTGCAACGCCGGCGGGATCGTTCACGCTGGTGAGCGCGACGCAGATCACGGCGACGGCGCCGGCGGGCAGCGGCACGATCGATGTGACGGTGACGACGGTAGGCGGCACCAGCGCGACGAGTTCGGCGGATCAATTTACCTATGTGCCGTTGCCGACGATCACCGCGATCAATCCGACGGTCGGCCCCACCTCCGGCGGCACGACGGTGATCATCACCGGTACGAACTTGTCGGGTGCGAGCGCGGTGACGTTCGGTGGCAACAATGCCGCCGCGTACACCGTCAACAGCGCAACACAAATTACTGCGACCTCGCCGGCCGGCGCCGCAGGCCCGGTCGACATCACGGTGACGACGGTCGGTGGAACCAGCGCGACCAGCGCAGCGGATCAATTCACCTACACGCTGGCACCGGCGGTGACGGCGATCAGCCCAACCGCAGGCCCGACGACGGGCGGAACGACGGTGGTGATCACCGGCAGCAATTTCACCGGCGCGACGGCGGTGACGTTCGGCGGAAACAACGCCGCGTTCACCGTGAATACCGCAACGCAGATTACCGCGACCTCGCCCGCCGCTGTTGCTGGCACGGTACATATTTCAGTAACGACGCCAGCGGGCACCAGCACCACCAGTGCCGCGGATCAATACACCTACGGCGCCGCACCGACGGCGAGCAGTTTGACCCCGATCGGTGGCCCGATCACGGGCGGTACCAGCGTGACGATTGCGGGCACAAACTTCGTTACGGGTGCGACGACGGTAACCATCGGCGGCAACGTGATTCCAGCAGGTTCAGTGACGGTGAACAGCGCCACCTCGCTCACGTTCGCAACGCCAGCCCATGCCGCCGGCAACGTGGCGGTGACAGTGTCGACGGTCGGCGGCACGAGCGCCGCCGTGCCGGGCGGCTACACCTACGCCGCGCCGCCGACGATCAGCAATCTGTCGCCGAATTCAGGCGGCACGGTGGGTGGCACCAGTGTGACCATCACGGGGACCAATCTCGCCGGCGCCAGTTCGGTCACCTTCGATGGCCTGGCCGCAACGATCGTGACCAATACGGCAACGCAGATCGTGGCGAACACGCCAGCGCACGCGCTCGGCGTGGTCGATGTCGTGGTCACGACGGCAGGCGGCACGGTCACGGCCAGCGGCGCGTTCACCTATGCCAACCCGCCGGTGGCGAACAACGATGCGTACTCGACCGTGGGCAACACCACGCTCGTGGTTGGCGAAGCACCGCCGACGACGCCCTATGTCTCGGTTTCAGGCAACGTGCTCGGCAACGACACGGGCTCCGGTACGTTGACCATCACTCTTACCCAAGGGGTGACATCGGGCATCCTCGGCCTCAACTCGAACACGGGAACCTTTACGTACAAGCCGAACGCTGGCTTCACCGGCACCGACATCTTCAAGTACACGATCACCGATTCCAGCACGCTGACCAGCGCGCCGGCCACGGTGACCATCACCGTCAGCGGTCGCGTCAAATACGTCAATGGCGCCGCGGCGACGAACGGCACCGGCGTATCGTCATCGCCGTTCAATACCTTGGCTGGCGTGACGGGCGCCTCGGGCGATGTCGTCTTCGTGCAAAGCGGTGGTTCGCCGACGACAACACCCGGCGCAATTTCGCTTGGCGCGGGCGTCACCTTGTGGGGGCAGGGCACGAGCCTGCCGCAGGTTTCCGGCATGACGATTGCCAATACCGCCGCGACGAGCAAGCCGAAACTCACCGGTGCCGTGACACTGGCCGGCAACAACATCACGGTCAGCTCGCTCGATATCGATACCTCGGCCACGTCCGGCACCACGGCACTGACCAATACCGGCACGATTACCGGCGCACTGTTGCAGAACAACGTCACGGCGAAATCGGCGGGCGCGGCGGCGGTGAATCTGAGCAACGCGAGCGGGAATTTCACCTTGCTCAGCGTGTCGGCCAGTAGCCTCGGTACGGGCAGTGGCATCGTGCTGAACACGCTTGGCGGCACGGGCTTCACCATTACTGGCGATGGCAGTACGGCGGGCAGCGGCGGCACCATCAGCGGTGCATGCAGCGGCAATCCGACCGGCTGCGGTGCGGTCACCCCGAACAATGCGGGCACGGTGTCGCTCAACTTCATGAGCTTGAGCGGCCCGACCGGCTCAGGTGTTTACGCAACCAATACGGCGCTGACCGTGGCCAATTCCTCGCTGAGCAATTTCGCCGTGGTTGGCGTGTTCATGCAGACCAGCGGGGCGACTGTCGGCAGCTTCAATATCCACGACAACACCTTGAATGGCACCAATGGCGATGCGATCCAGCTTCAACACAACAGCTCGGGCACTTGGACCGGGCACATCAAGACGAATGCCATCGGCACGCTGGCCAACGCCAAGTCGGGTTCGACGGGTGGGGATGGCATCGGCATCGATGTATTCGGTACCGGCAAGGGCATTGTCGATGTGAGCAGCAACACCGTCGTGCAGATTGGTGTGGGCAAGGGCATTTCCGCGACCGCGAGCAGTGCCGGCGCCACGCTGCAGGTGTCGCTGTTGAACAACAAGGTGAATATGCAGCAGATCAGCAGTCAGGACGGCATGACGGTGGGTTCTGCCGGCACGGTGTGTCTGAATGCCACCGGCAACACCTCAGCCGCCGCAGGAACCGCAGCCGGCACCTCGCTGTACGACATGACCGGCCTGAGCGTGCTGCAAAACACCACGTCCAGCGTATTCCAAATTCAGGGTTACGGCGGATCGGCGACCAACGATACCGCCGTGCAGACGTATCTCGCGACCAATCCCGGCGCGCCGAACAACGTTCTGTCCGGGCCGGCCGGGCCAGCCATTGCCGACCATACCAGTCAAGGCAATACCAACGGCTTCGGCACCGCCACATGCAGCACGGCACCTTGAAGACACGCAGGAGAGGATCATGAGTAGCGCCTACATCGGCGAAATCCGGCTATTCGGTTTCGGTTATACGCCCAAGGGCTGGGCGCAATGCAACGGGCAGTTGGTGTCGATCCAGCAGAATCAGGCATTGTTTTCGATTCTGGGCACCACGTTTGGCGGCAACGGCGTTCAGAACTTCGCACTGCCCGATCTGCGTGGGCGCGTGCCGATGCATTGGGGAATGGGTACCGTTATCGGCCAGGTTCAGGGGGAAGAAAACCACACCTTGCAGGTGAGCGAAACCCCCGCGCATATGCATCTTCCCGTTGCGACCAGCAACACGGCCACGGCGACCGGCCCCGTCAACAACGTGCTCGCCGCCAGTTCGCAAAATCCCTATTCGGCGACGCTGACGAATCCGGTGACGTTGCAGGCCGCAACCGTCACGCCGACCGGTGGCAGTCAGCCGCACGAGAATCGGCAGCCATATACCGTCGTCAACGCGTGCATCGCGCTCGTTGGCATTTTCCCCTCGCGCAACTAGGAGCGACGACGATGGCAGATCCGTTTGTTGGTGAAATTCGCCTGTTCGCAGGCAATTTTGCGCCCGTGAATTGGGCCTATTGCAATGGTGCCCTGCTTCCGATCGCGCAGTACGATGCCTTGTTCACCTTGCTTGGCACGACCTACGGCGGCGACGGTCAGACCACATTTGGCCTGCCCGACTTGCAAGGGCGCGTGCCCGTGCATCAGGGGCAAGGCCCGGGATTGAGCCCCTACGTCCTGGGGCAAAAGGGAGGGGTGGAGAACGTCACGCTCACCACCAATCAATACCCATCGCACACGCACGGATTCGTCGCCAGCAGCGATGCCGGCACCGCGGCGGGGCCCGGCAGCGACGTGCTCGCTGCCAGCGCATCGATCAAGGCTTACACGGATGCGCTGCCCAACGTCGGCCTGAATGCCACGGCACTGCCGCCGAGCGGCGGCGGGCTGCCGCATGAAAACATGCAGCCGTCGCTGTGCGTGAACTTCATCATCTCGCTGTTCGGCATTTTCCCTTCGCAGAATTGAGGCGCGCCATGTCCAATCCCTTTCTCGCCGAAATCAAGCTGTTTGCAGGCAACTTCGCCCCGCGCGGCTTTGCGTTGTGCAATGGCCAATTCATGTCGATTTCGCAGAATACGGCGCTGTTTTCGCTGATCGGCACGTATTACGGCGGCAATGGACAGAGCACGTTCGCCCTGCCCAATTTGCAGAGCGCAGTGCCGATCGGGTCGGGTAGTGGGCCGGGGCTGTCGCAACGCGTCATTGGCGAACAGGCGGGCAGCGCCGCAGTGACCTTGATCGCCAGCCAGATGCCCCAGCACCAACACGGCATGCAGGCCTACAGCAATCGCACCGGGGCGTACTACAACACCCCCAAGAACGGCTCGACGCTCGCCGCAAGCCAGGGCGGGCCGCTGTACGCGGCGGCCAACAGCAACCCGGTGTCGATGCATCCCGCGTCGGTAGCGCAGGCGGGCGGCTCGCAGCCGCACAACAATGTGATGCCGAGTCTGGCCGTCACGTTCATCATCGCCCTGCAGGGCGTTTATCCAGCCCGCGGTTGATCTGGAGTCCATGCCGATGAAACGTCCGATGTCGATTCCTGCATCTACGCTGCCCGTTTGCGATGCGCGGCGCCGTTCCGTGTTCAAATTCGCCGCGCTGCTGTCGGGCATCGCTCTGCTGCCGCGCGTGGCGCGTTCCGTCGCACGCATCGATGCGCCGTCGGACGTATGGCTCGCGCGTGTGGACGACGCGGGCCGTCTGCATCGCGTGCAAGGCGCAAGCGACGCGGCGGGGGCGTTTCGCTTGCGCACGCAGGCCGCCCATGCGCACAGGCCGTTCGCGCTCGATGCGGATTACGGCGATGGCATCGCGCATCGCTTTTGGTACGCCTGGCGCGGCCCCGATGGGGGAATGGCGCAGTCGCACCATGCGGCGCTGACCTGTCACGCGCAGTCGACAGGGTTGTCGTTGTCCGTCCGCGCCGACGGTCGCGACGTGCCGTTCGCGATACCGGCTGTTGCGGGGACTTACGTGCTGGCGATTGCCAACGACGGGCACGGGTTGGCGGCGCTCGACGACGTCCACTTGCTCGCCGCGACGAGCGACCGTGGGAACGACCGTTTGCGCTGCCGGAGCACGCAAGCGTCGGCGACGTTTTCTCACGTCGTTTTTTCGGTGGAGCCGCTCGCGGTCTGAGGCGTGACGAATCCGGCTCTCGATCCCGCGCGCGCGTTCGTCGGTGCGCCTTGCGTGCATGCACACGCGCTCGGCTTTCGTCCGATTCACGAGGGCGATCTCGAATTTCTCTGCGCGCTGTACGCGAGCACGCGCGCCGACGAACTCGCCCCCGTGCCGTGGTCGGCGCCGGAAAAAGAGGCATTCCTGCGCGCGCAGTTCGGCTTGCAGCATCGCTACTACCAGCAAACCTTCGTGCAGGCGGATTATCTGCTTGTCATCTGCGCGGACGAGCGCATCGGTCGCGTTTATGTAACGCGCGAGCACGGCGACATCGATCTGATCGACATCGCCTTGTTGCCGGCGTGGCGCGGTCGCGGCATCGGCACGGCGTTGCTGCGCGAGCTTGTCGCCGAATCCGAGCGCACCCGGCGCGATATCGTGTTGCACGTCGAGCCGAACAATCCGGCGAAGCGGCTGTACGCGCGCTGCGGGTTTGCGCTGGTGGAAAATCGCGGTGTCTACGATTTTCTGCGACGCACGCCGCAGGGCGCGGTCAGTTCAGAATGATTTCGTAGCGCATGCCGTCGGCATCCGGGCCAATGGGCACGGTGAACAACGCCAGTGCGCCGAGCGTGGGATGCTGATAGTCGTAGATGCCCTGTGGCAGCACGCGCGTCGCGCCGCGTTCGCGCAGGGTGAGGGCGAACGGTGGCGTCGCGCGTATTTTCGAGGCGGCGAAGCGGCGTACTTCGACGATGTCGAGCGCAATGCGTTCCTCGCCGAGCACAACCGGCAGGATCGCATCAGGCAACGTTGCGAAGTCGTCGGCGGATAGTTGTTCGAGCATCGTCGGGCATGGTGGAAGTGAATCAAGGCGGGCATGATGTCAGGTATCCCCAGTGACGCCAATACCGACGCGCCGCAGACCGTACGCGACGCCGCCCTTGCGCACGCCGACATGCTGATGCGCAGCGTGCAGTGCATTGCCGCCGATCCGGCGCTGGCGGCGAGTTTGGCCACCATCGATGAGGAAGACGCATTTGCCACGGCGTTGAGCCACGCGATGCGCGTGCGCGGTATCGCTCTCGACGTCGCTTGCGTATCGCTGCGTGAGCAACAAACCGTGTCGCTTGCGCACTGGCCTGCGGCGGTGCGCCGCAGCTGGCAGCCGATTGCACTGACGTGGGGTGCGCAGGGCGCCGAGCTGGTTTGGGCATGCGCGGCGCCCTCGCCCGACGTGCCGTTTTACGAGCAGCAGGTCATGCACTGGCGCATGCGTCCATTGAATCGCTGGCTCAAGGTGACGACGCCGATCACGTCGGCGTTCGTCGCCGAACTCGAAGCCGAGAGGTTGCCGATCAAAGGTGTGATTTTCCATCTGTCGCGCTGCGGCTCGACCCTGATCGCGCAGGCGCTCAAGGCGTGGCCCGGCGTGCGTGTCGTCAGCGAAGCGAACCTGCTCGACACAGCGATTTTTGCTGCGCGTGCCGGCCATGATCCGCACGGTCTGCTATTGCGCGCCGCCGTCGCCGCACTGACGCAGTCCTCCGGCGATGACGCCGGCATTGTGATCAAGCTCGATGCCTGGCACGCCTTGATGCTCGGCGACATCGCGACTTGTCTCGGTGCGCCGTGGATATTCGTCTACCGCAACCCGGTGGAAGTGCTGGCCTCGCATCGACGCGAGCCCGGCAAGCATACCGTGCCGGGGATGTTGCCGGACGCCTGGTTGCCGGTCGAGGCGCACAACGGCGCGCTCGCCTTGGAGGAGCACGCCGCCTGCGTACTCGGTGCGATCTGTGCGGCCGTGGTGCCGCATGCGCGTCGCGAAAACCTGGTCGATTACGACGAATTGCCGCAGGCGATTGGCGCACGCATCGCCACGCACTTCGCGCTTGCGGGCACGCCCGATGCGGCGCAGCTCGCGCGCGTCGGGCAGCGCCACGCGAAGCGTCCGCAGGCAGATTTCCACGCCGATGGCGAAACCAAGCGTGCGGTGGCGGATCGCGCGATGTACCAAAGCATCGGGCGCTGGCTAGAGGCGCCGGTTCGGGCGCTCGAAGACATCCGCACCGTGCTGCGTGGCTTGCGGTTGCCGCTGAATTGCGATCTCGCCGCTTTGCGCGCCGACCTCGCTGCCATCGCGCCGCAGGGTTGGCGCCCGCACTTCAATACGCAGTACTACGCCGGCGACTGGAGCGGCATCGCGCTGCGCGCACAAGCGCATGGGCGCTCGCCGCTCTACGCCGACCCGTCCTGCGGCGAATTTTTCGACACCGAAGCGATGCAGCGCTGCCGCTACCTGCCGCAATTTCTTGCCCAATTCGAATGCGAGATCGATTCGGTGCGCTTTCTCAAGCTCGCCGCGGGTGCGGAAATTCGCGAGCATCGCGATGCGGGTTTGCGTTTCGAGGAAGGCCTCGTGCGCCTGCATGTGCCGGTGCATACGAACGCGGAGGTCGAATTCGTCGTCGGCGGCGAGGCCGTGCCGCTGGCCGAGGGCGAATGCTGGTATCTCAATTTCGATTTGCCCCACCGCATCGTCAATCGCGGCGTGAGCGATCGCGTGCATCTGGTGATCGATGCGCGCGTCAATGGCTGGCTTGCGGCGTGGTTTGCGCGGCTGCGCGCGGAGCAGGGATCAGCCTAATCCGACGCGCTGGCAAATCGCCAGCGTGGGCTTGGCGCGGTTCAAGGTGTAAAAATGGATTCCCGGCACGCCGCCGGCAATGAGTTTCCGGCAAAGCTCGGCAACCACGTCGGCGCCGAATTCGCGGATCGCGTCGACATCGTCGCGATAGGCTTCCAGGCGCTTGGCAATCCAGCGCGGAATCTCGGCGCCACACATATCCGAGAATCTCTTGAGTTGCGAATATTGGGTGATCGGCATGATGCCCGGCGTGATCGGCACCGTGATGCCGGCGCGGCGCGCATCGTCGACGAAGCGGAAATACGCATCGGGGTTGAAGAAGTACTGGGTGATCGCGCCGTTCGCGCCGGCCTCGACCTTGCGCTTGAAGTTGGCGAGGTCGCTGTGCGCATCGTTCGACTGCGGGTGCATCTCCGGATACGCCGCGACTTCGATGTGGAAGAAGCCGTCGTGCTCGCGGCGGATGTATTCGACCAGGTCGCTGGCATAGTGGAACTCGCCGTAGCTGGCCATGCCCGAAGGCAGGTCGCCGCGCAGCGCGACGATGCGCCTGCAGCCCATCGCCTTGTAGGTCTCGACCAGCCTGCCGATCTCCGCGCGCGTGCCGCCGACGCAGGACAGGTGCGGCGCCGCGTCGAAGCCGTGTTCCTCGCGCAGATGGCGCACCGTTTCCGGCGTGTAGCTCAGCGTCGAACCGCCCGCGCCGAACGTGCAGCTCACGTACTCGGGTTTGAGCGCCTTCAATTTCGGCAGCGCCGCTTCGAGCGTGGCGCGCTGTTCGTCGGTTTTTGGCGGAAAGAATTCGAAGCTGATCGGCGTCATCGTGGCGAGGCGAAGTTTCCTGAGGGAGGCAGTATATATCTCTTTGTCGCGATGAAGCGATATTTGAATTACGTATCTGCCTCGACGGCATCGGCCCGGCGTTCGTTCGCGCGGTCGCCGCGCGTCGCGTCGCACCAGCGGAAATGCGCGGGAGTCCGCCGGCGTCGTGCATTCCGGCCCATGGGCAAGGCCGCGCAATCGCGGCACAATCGCGCAGTTGATTTTCGTGGAGGGGCGATGGCGATGCGCGGCATGCGAGTTGCGGGTGTGGTATTCGGGCTGTGGGCCATGGTTTCGCTGGCGGCGGAGCCCGCGCCACCGACGAACAAGATGGCGACCGCCGGCTTCGGCAGCGTGGCGCAGGGCCTGCGGCGCACCGCCGGCTTTTTCGACGTCTACCGCGACGAAGCGAAAGGCCGCGTCCTGCTCGGCCTGCGCGAATTCGAGCGGCCGTTCCTGATGACGACCTCGCTGCCGTGGGCGCTGGGCTCGAACGATGTCGGCCTCGATCGCGGCCAGAGCAGCGATTCGCATCTGGTCGAATTCCGCCGCGCCGGCGCGCGCGTGCTGCTGGTCGAGGACAATACGAAGTTCCGCGCGGCGACGAACAATGCCGACGAGGCGCTCAGCGTGCGCGAAGCGTTTGCCGAATCGGTGCTGTGGGCCGGCGACATCGTCGGCGAACGCCAGGGCGCGAACGGCGAAGTGCTGGTCGACGTGAGCTCGCTGCTGACTTCGGATCGGCACGGCATCGCCCAGCGTCTGAGCGAGACCAAGCAGGGCAAGTACGAGATCGACGACAAGCGCAGCGCCGCGTTGCCGGCCGAGGCGAAGAGCTTCCCCGACAATACCGAACTCGAAGCGATGTTGACGTTCAAGGGTCCCGGTGAGGGCGCGTTCGTCAAGGACGTGACGATGGATGCGCAGAGCGTCAGCGTGCGCCAGCACCTGAGTTTCGTGCGCCTGCCGGCGCCGGGCTACACGCCACGCGCCTACCATCCGGCATCGGGCGGATTGAGCGTCGGCTGGTACGACTTCGCGCAGCCGCTCGCATCCGGCATCGAGCGTCGCGTGCAGCCGCGCTTTCGCCTCGACAAGGTGGACGAAGCGGGGCACGTGAAGAAGCCGATCGTGTTCTATCTCGACCGCGGCACGCCCGAGCCCGTGCGCTCGGCATTGCTCGACGGCGCGAACTGGTGGAAGACCGCGTTCGCGAAGGCCGGCTTCGAGGACGCCTACCGCGTCGAATTGCTGCCCGAAGGTGTCGATCCGATGGACGTGCGCTACAGCCTGATCACTTGGGCGCATCGCTACACGCGCGGCTGGTCGTATGGCCAGCCGATCGTCGATCCCCGTACCGGCGAGATCATCCGCGGCAACGTCACGCTCGGCTCGCAGCGCGTGCGCCAGGACATCCTCATCGCCGAAAGCCTGCTCGCGCCCTACGACAAGGCGAACGCGGTCGCGTTGAAAAACGAAGCCGAGCAGATGGCGCTCGCGCGCCTGCGCCAGCTTGCCGCGCACGAGGTCGGCCACGCGCTCGGCTTCGCCCACAACTTCGCCGCGAGCCGGCTCGGCAACGGTTCGGTCATGGACTATCCGCATCCGCTGCTCACGCTCGGTGCCGACGGAAACATTTCGCTCGAACATGCCTACGGCGTGGGCCTCGGCCCATGGGACGATTTCATCGTCGCGCATGCCTACGACCAGTTTGCGCCGGGTACGGAGGACGCATCGCTGGCGAAGCTGCGTGCCGACATCGCCAAGGCCGGGTTTCGCTACATGAGCGATCCGGATTCGCGCAGCCCGGGCGACGCGGAGCCCGACGGCCTGTTGTGGGACTCCGGCCCAGATACCTTGAAAACGTTCGATGCATTGATGACGGCGCGGCGCAAGGCGCTTGCGGACTTCTCGATCGGCGTGCTGCCGCCCGATCGCCAGGCCGGCGAACTCGAAGCGCGTCTCGTGCCGGTGTACCTGCTGCATCGCTACCAGACTGAAGCTGTCGCGCGCCTGCTCGGCGGCGCGAGCTATGCGTATTCGCAAGCCGCGGATCGGCAGGCCGGGTCGAGGCCGGTGCCGGCGACCACGCAGCGCGATGCGCTGGCGCGCCTCGTCGCGACGCTCGGCGCGGATGACCTCGCCCTGCCCGCGAACGTGCTCGATTTGATGACGCCACCCGGCAACGACTACGTGCGCAGCCGCGAATACTTCGCGACCAGATCCGGCCCGCTGTTCGATCCGCTCGCCGCGGTCGAAGCCGCGGCCGCGCAGACCGCGCTGTTCCTGTTCGCGCCGGAACGTCTCAATCGTCTCGCCTGGCAGCATGCGCGCGATGCGCGGCAACCCGGCGTGTTCGATGTGCTCGATGCGACGTTTCGTGGAACCTGGCAACAATCGCCGCGTGACGGCTCCGCGCCCGCGGCGGCGGCGGTGCAGATCGCGGCGAACTTCGTCGTGCTCGACGCGCTGCTGCACGCACTCGACGACGGCAAATTGCATGCGCAGGTCGCGGCCGACGTGCGCGCCTCGCTGCAGCAGTGGCAGGCGTGGCTGGCGAAGCAGGGTGGCAGCGACGCCGTTGCCGCGAGCCGCGCGTCGGCCGCCGAGACGATCCGCAGCTATCTCGCCGATCCGAAATCGGTGAAGTTGCGGGCGCTGCCGACGATTCCGCCCGGCGCGCCGATTTAGCAAAACTTCCTCGTCATTCCCGCGAAAGCGGGAATCCATTTGCTTTGCTTTCAAGAGCGAAAGATCAAGATGGATTCCCGCTTTCGCGGGAATGACGGCTTTGCAAAGTTTTCATCTGCAGGGATGATCGACTCATGCACATCGTTTTGACCGACTTCGCGCGCGCGCGCCTGTTCCCGAAGGAGCGCCGCCGCAACACGATCCAGGATTGCACCCCGGAAGAATTCGCACGGCATCTCAACCAGCACGCGCCGTTCAAGCTGCTCGACGGCTATGCGCCATTCTGCAAGCTGCACGTGCATCGCAACTGGACGTCCACGCGCTGCCTGACCGTGCCGATCGGCGACGACAACCGCCATCTGTTGCGCAGCGCCTACGAAGCGCGCACGCAGGACGAACTGCCGGTGCTCGTGCGCTGGTTCGAAGGCATCGAAGCGCCCGTGGCGAACTGGCTCGTCGTCATCCTCTACAGCCGCGAGCAGCTGGCGAAGGAGGGCACGGCTATCGATGCCGACTGGGGTGTGGTCGGTTGCCTCTACACGATGGAGCCCGAGGAAATCCCGATGGCGCCGATCACGATGCTGCGCAACGCGCTCGGCGTAGACGAAGGCGGCTCGGGCGTGGCGCTCGACCGCGAGGCGTATCGGCGCAGCGTCGAATTCTGGGAGCGCAACGCGAACTGGCGGCCATAGCGGTTGCTTCCCTTATCCCGGCGGGAGGAGGGAGGCAAAGACTCAATGCCGCGTCGGCATCGCCTCCGCGCGCGGCGCGTCGGCGAACAATTCGTTGACTTCGGCCTCGTCGAACACGTAGCGGCGGTTGCAGAACTCGCAGGTGACCTGCACCGAACCCTGCTCGGCGAGCACGGCTTCGTTTTCCGCGCGGCCGAGCGAGCGCAGCATGCCGCCGACGCGCTCGCGCGAGCAGGTGCAGCCGAACGCGAGCGGTTGTGCGGCCTGCAGGCGCACGTCCTCCTCGTGGAACAGGCGCAGCAGCACCTGATCCGGCGGCAGGTCGAGCAGTTCGCCCGCCGTCAGCGTGGCGAGCAGATGTTCGGCACGATTCCAGCCGTCGGCATCGCCTTGCGGCGCACCGCCGCCGGTGGCGACCTGCTGCAGCATCAGCCCGCCGCAGCGCTGCGTGTTTGCGGCCAGCACGAGCCGCGTCGGCAACTGCTCCGAGCGCTGGAAATAGCCTTCGAAGGCGCCGGCGAGATCGCCGTGCTCGACCGGCACGAGGCCCTGGTAGCGCGTGTCGGTCACCGCGTTCTCGATCGTGATCGCGAGGCGCGCATCGGTTTCGAGCGATACGCGCGATGGCGGTTGCTCGCCGTCCCAGCGCGCGATGCCGCGCAGCTGGCCGTCGTGGGTGCAGTCGGCGAACAGCAGGCGCAGCGCACCGCTGTCGCGCAGATGGATGGCCAGGCGGCCCTCGAACTTGATCGGGCTCGTGAACAGCGCGCTCGCGGCGACGGTTTGGCCGAGCAGTTCGGCGAGCGGGCCGCTGTAGTCGCCGTTGGCGCGGATGCGCTGCCAGGCCTGGTCGAGACGCACGATCGCGCCGCGCACGCCGGCGCGTTCGAGTTGGAAGCGATGAAGAACATTGGCGAGTGCCGTCATGATGGCTCGTGTCGAATCGGCGGAATCGGAAAAGGGTTTGCGGCTGCACAGGATGCCAGTGTATGCGGGCGCGCCCCCCGGGATGCAAGAGGCGCATCGATCCGATTGACCCGAACACATCGTGTGCTTGATTTTGGGCACAAAAAAACCCGCATCGAAGGCGGGTTTGATATGCGTAACACGCTGATTTTGAGTGCAAAACTGGTGGCGATGGGTGGGCTCGAACCACCGACCCCAGCATTATGAGTGCTGTGCTCTAACCAGCTGAGCTACATCGCCAAAGGGGCGGGCATTATACACGGGACCGGCGCCACGGGTGAGTCCGTAATGCGCGTTACGCATGCCCACGGTGAGGGCGATGGTGTCGCGGGCAGTGCGGGCGAGGTTATCCGTGTACGTATCGGGGACTGCCCAATCGATGGGCCCTATTCATGAGCGGATTGCACGCGCACGGGCGTTCGATCGACAATGGCAGCATGTCGAATCGTCAATATTCCCTCTCTGATCGGGTGCTCATCGAAGCCGAGCGTGCCCTTGGTGCGGCATTCGGCTCGGCGCCTTCGGCCGTGCGGCCATCGCCGGCGACCCACGTGACCGAAGCCGATCTGCGCGAAGACGAACGTCGCCATGCGGCGGGCCTCATGCGTGTGAACCATACCGGCGAGGTGTGCGCGCAGGCGCTGTATTCCGGACAGGCTGCAGTCGCGCGGCATGCGCAGACGCGCGAACAACTGCTCGAAGCGGCGGAGGAGGAAGGCGATCATCTGGCCTGGTGTGCGGATCGGCTCGATGCGTTGGGCAGCCGCCCGAGCCTGCTCAACCCGCTGTGGTACGCGAGCAGCTTTGCGCTGGGGGCTGTGGCGGCGCTGGTCAGCGACAAGGTGAGCCTGGGTTTTGTCGTCGAGACCGAGCGTCAGGTCGAAGCGCATCTGGGCGAGCACCTGAAGACCTTGCCTGCCGGCGATGCGGCCAGCCGCGCCGTCGTGGCGCAAATGCAAGCCGACGAAGCGCGTCACGGACGCCATGCGAAAGAAGCCGGCGGTATCGATCTGCCGCCGCCGATTCCGACCCTGATGCGTTGCGCCAGCGCGGTGATGAAAGCGATCGCTTATCGTATTTGAATCGGTACGTGCCGCGAACGCGCAGCGCAATTACTTCGGCGCGCCGTCGCGCAGCCATGTCAGCACTTTTTCGCGCTCCGCGTCGGTCATCTGGGTGAGATTGCCGATCGGCATGACCCGCAGCGCGAGTTGAGATTGCATGGCCATGGTGTTGGCGAGAATATGCTCGGGCGTGTCGAGCAGTACACCCTTGGGCGGCGCAGGGAATCCGGCGAACGTGGGATGCGGTGCATGACAGGTCACGCAACGCTGCGCGATGATGCCCTGAATTTCGGCGAAACGTTGCGCAGCAGCCGTGGCATCCGCCTGGGGCGTTGCGGGCGCCGCGGTTCTGGCGTGCGGTGCCAGCGCGACCATCACCGCTGCAAGCATCGCCAAGCCGAGAACGAGCGGCACGGGCGAAGTCCTGCCGCCGCGCTCGTGCGCCTTGTGGCGCAGGACGAACCAGGTGCGGATCGCGGCACCGGCGACGCTCATCGCAATCAGCACAAGCCAGTTCCATTTCGCCCCGTAGGTCAGCGCGTAATGATTGCTGATCATCACGAACAGCACGGGCAAGGTGAAATACGTGTTGTGAACCGAGCGCTGCTTGCCGCGCAAGCCGTGGAGGGGATCGAGCGGTCGCCCTTCGGCTTTCGCACGCACCATTTCGCGCTGGCCGGGGATGATGACGAAGAACACGTTGGCGACCATGATTGTACCGATCAGCGCGCCGAACACGATGTAGGCACCGCGGCCGCTGTACAGATGACACAGTACCCACGCCGCCACGCATAACACGACCGCAACGATGAGGCCGAGCACGCGCTCGCTGCGCTGGAAGAAGAAACGGCACAACGCGTCATAGACCAGCCAGCCGCCGGCGAGAAACGCGAGCGCGATGCCGATCGCGACCGGCTTCGACAAGACCATCACCGACGTATCGATCAGATACATCTCCGCCTGCCCGAAATACAACAGGCAGAGCAGGAAAAAACCCGACAGCCAGGTCGTGTACGCCTCCCAGTAGAACCAGTGCAGCGGCTCGGGCAGCTCGGCCGGCGCTGTTTTATACTTTTGCGCATTGTAGAAACCGCCGCCATGCACGGCCCAAACCTCGCCGCCCACGCCGGCGTCGACCAACTCCTTGCGCCTGGGCGGCAGCAGCGAATCGTCGAGCCAGACGAAGTAGAACGAGGCACCGATCCAGGCGATGCCGGTGATCAAATGCAGCCAGCGGCCAAGCAGACTGGCCCAGTCGTAGAGGTAGTCGATCATGCATTGTGCTCGTGGCCCCTCTCCCGTCGGGAGAGGGGTTGGGGTGAGGGAAGAGCTTCGCATGTCGGAACAAGATTGCTCACTGGTCAGGCCTTTCCCTCATCCGCCCTTCGGGCACCTTCTCCCGACGGGAGAAGGGAAGAAATAGCGCGCAACACCGACTCGGGCGTCGCTGGAGCAGCCAAGTCGGGAATCGCGCCCGCTGCGCCGCACGCCGCGATGGCGTCGCGGATCGCGTGCAGCGTCGAAATCGCGAGCATCAGCGGTGGCTCGCCGACGGCCTTGGAGCGGTGGATCGTGTCTTCGGGATTTGGCGCCTCATCGAGGATGCGCACGTTGGCATGCCGCGGCCAGTCGCGCACCGAGGGAATCTTGTATGTGGACGGCGCGTGCGTCTTCAACTCGCCCTTGGCATTCCACCACAATTCCTCGTTGGTCAGCCAGCCGACGCCCTGCAAAAAGCCCCCTTCGATCTGACCGCGATCGATCGCGGGATTCAACGACTCGCCGACATCGTGCAGGATGTCCACGCGGGTCAACTGCGTCTCGCCGGTCAACGTGTCCACGGCCACTTCGGACACGGCCACACCGTAGGCAAAATAGAAAAACGGCCGGCCATTGAGGCGGGAGCGATCCCAGTGGATTTTCGGCGTCGCGTAAAAGCCCGTCGCGGACAGCGGAATGCGGGCTTGATAGGCCGACTGCACGAGCTGCGCAAATGTCATCCGCTCGCGTCCAATCTGCACTGCGCCGTCGACGAAGTGTACGTCGTGCGGTTCCACGTCATGCGTTTTGCAGGCATGCTCGATCAAACGTGCGCGCAGTGTCTGGCACGCCGCCTGCGCGGCCTTGCCGTTGAGGTCGGCGCCACTCGACGCGGCCGTCGCCGAGGTGTTGGGAACCTTGCTCGTATCGGTCGCCGACGTGCGCACCGCGGACAGCGGCAAGCCGAATTCGTGCGCAACCACTTGCGCGACCTTGGTGTACAGGCCCTGACCCATTTCGGTGCCGCCGTGATTGAGCAACACACTGCCATCGGTATAAATGTGTACCAAGGCGCCCGCCTGATTGAACACGGTGGCATTGAACGAGATGCCGAACTTGACCGGAGTGAACGCGATACCACGTTTGATGACCGAGTTTGCCGCGTTCCATCGTACGATTTCGGCGCGGCGCGCGTGGTAGCGGCTGGTTTTTTCCAGATCGTCGGTGAGGCGCTCGAGGATATTGTCCTCGACGTACTGCCCGTACGGCGTCACGTCGCGCGGCGCGGCGCCGTAGTAATTGCGCCGGCGCACGGTCAGCGGATCCAATTGCAGCGTGCGCGCGATATCGTCGATCGCCTGCTCGATCGCGAGCATGCCTTGCGGGCCGCCGAAACCGCGGAACGCGGTGTTGGACACCGTGTGCGTCTTGCAGCGGTGATTGAGGATTTCGATGTTCTCGATGTAGTAGGCGTTGTCGATGTGGCAGAGCGCGCGATCGTTGACCGGCCCGGACAGATCAGCGGAGTAGCCGCAGTTCGAGGCGAGCATGACCGCGAACGCGGTGATGCGACCCGTGTCGTCGAAGCCCACGTCGTAGTCGGCGATGAAGCCGTGGCGCTTGCCGGTGATCAGCATGTCGGCATCGCGTTCCAGTCGCAGCTTGATCGGGCGATTCGTTTTGCGTGCGAGTACGCAGGCCGCTGCGGCAATCAGCGCCGGTTGCGATTCCTTGCCGCCGAAGCCGCCGCCCATGCGTCGGCACTGCACGACGATGGCATGCGCCGGCAGCGCCAGCGCGTGTGCAATCACGTTCTGCACCTCGGTCGGGTGCTGGGTTGAAGCATGCACATGCAGCGTGCCGTCCTCGCCCGGCAGCGCGATGGCGATCTGGCCTTCGAGATAAAAATGATCCTGCCCACCGACCGTCATCGTGCCCTGCAGGCGGTGGGCGGCGTCGGCGAGGCTCTCGCGTGCGCGACCGCGCGCGAGAAGTTGACTGGGAATCACGAAACTTCCGGCCGCGATCGCGCTGCGGATTTCCAGAATCGCCGGCAGTTCTTCGTATTCGATTTTTGCCTTGAGCGCGGCCTTGCGCGCGACCGTCATCGACGTCGCGGCGACCGCGAACAACGGCTGGCCGGCATACTGCACCAACCCTTCGGCGAAGATCGGATCGTCGTGGACGATGCCGCCATAGTTGTTCTCGCCTGGCACGTCTTGTGCCGTCGCCACGGCAACGACGCCGGGTATTGCGAGCACGTCGGACAAATCGATGCACTTGATCCGGGCATGTGCGACGCGACTGATTCCGAACGCAGCATGCAGCGTGGACGGCGGCAGTTCGATATCGTCGAGATACATCGCGCGCCCGGAAACGTGCAGGTGCGCACTTTCGTGGCGCACCGGTTCGCCGATGCGTGCGCCGACGTCGCGTTGCGCCGGCAGGTCGTTCATGGCGATACCTCCGCCGAGTACGTGCGCAGCGCCTGCCGCGTCGCGTGTTCGCGATGGAAGCGGCGCAGCAGATTTTGCGCGCCTTGCAGCCGATACGCGGCACTGGCGCGCATGTCGGAGAGCGGTTTGAAATCGTCGCCCAGCGACTGCGCCGCCAAATCGAACGAGGCGATGTCGAATGCGTGGCCGATCAACGCCGCCTCGGCGTGTTGCGCGCGCGCAGGAATCGCCGCCATGCCGCCGAAGGCGAGGCGCGCGGCAACGATACGTTCGTTTTCGACTTCGACCGCGAACGCCGCGCACACCGCAGAAATATCCTGATCGATGCGCTTGGAAAGTTTGTAGCAGGCCACGTGCGTCGCCGCACTCGGCGTTGGCACGTCGACCGCGACGACGAACTCGTCGCGCGCCAGATCCTTCTTCATGTAGTCCAGATACAGCGCCTCGAGCGGCAGCCCGCGCGTCGCGTCGCCGCGGCGCAGTTCGACCGTCGCACCAAGCGCGATCAGCGCCGGCATCGCATCACCGATCGGCGAGCCATTGGCGATGTTGCCGACCAGCGTGCCGGAGTTGCGCACCGGCGGCGAGGCGAAGCGTTGCGCGAGTTCGGTCAATGCAGGTACGCGCGCGACGATCGCGCTCCACGCATCGGTCAATGGCACGGCAGCGCCGATCCGCAGCACGCCGTCGGCGCGCGTCTCGACGTTCTGCAACTCGCGCACTTCGCCCAGATACACGAGCGTCGGCAACTCGCGCAGATGCTTGGTTACCCACAGGCCGACGTCGGTGCCGCCGGCGAGCAGCAGTGCATCGGGCTGCGCACGCAAGGTTTGCGCGAGTTCGTCCAGATTGCGCGGGGCGACGAAGCCGGGAATCTCAAGCGCACGCTCGCGCCGCAGCGCGTGCAGTGCGTCGATGTGCGCGACGTCTTGCCCCTGCGCGCGCGACCAGCGCTGCGGAGCAGGATAGTTCGCCATCGCGCAACCCGCATCGATGATCGGTCGATAGCCCGTGCAGCGGCACAGATTGCCGGCCAGGGCATCGACGACGTGTGCGCGATTCGTGTTGTCCTGTTGCTGATACAAAGCGAACAGACTCATGACGAAACCCGGCGTGCAGAAACCGCATTGCGAGGCGTGACAATCGACCATCGCCTGCTGCACCGGATGCAGAGCGTCACCATCGATGAGGCTTTCCACGGTGACGAGTTCTTTGCCATCGATGGTCGGCAGGAAGCGGATGCAGGCATTGATCGCGCGATAGCGCATGCGCTCGCCGCCATCCGTAACGGCGGCGCCCCTGCCGCCATCGATTTCGTGCGCGACTTCGCCGAGCACGACGGTGCAGGCGCCGCAATCGCCTTCGGCGCAGCCTTCCTTGGTGCCGGTGCGATGGCGATGCTCACGCAGCCATTCGAGCACGGTGGTGGTGGGCGCCACGTCGGCGACTTCGACCACGTCGCCGTCGAGCAGGAAACGAATCGCGTTGGCTGGCGTGCCGCTCACGTTCAACTGCCGCGATACGTGGAGTAACTCCACGGGGAAACCAGCAGCGGTACGTGATAGTGCTCATCGACCGCGGCGATGCCGAAATCGATGCGCACGATGTCGAGAAATGCCGGCGCGGGCAGGGCGACGCCCATGGCGCGGAAATAATCGGCGACGTGGAAACTCAAGCTGTAGCGACCGGCACGCAGCGCGGCGCCTTCGAGCAGCGGCGCCGTCGCACGGCCGTCGTCGTTGGTGGCGAAGCGCGCAAGCCTTTCGCCGGCAAGATGCAACTCGACGTGCATGCCGCGTGCCGGAATGCCGTGCGCCGTGTCGAGCACGTGTGTGGTCAATCTGCCCATGTTTTTCCTTCGGCGGCCCGTCCGCCGTCGCGTCGTCCTTCGTCGTTGTATGCATGTGTACAAAACAATTACAGTGAGCGCAAGCGTTTCCGCAGTCGTTGTGCCGAACCCGGGAACCCGTGTCGATTTCACTTCTCCCCGTACGCAACCCTGGATTTCCCTCTCGCCAGACGGCAACTCACGAGCACCTGTCATCATGGAAAACTTCATCCGCGCCCTGCCCAAGGCCGAACTGCATCTGCATATCGAAGGCTCGCTCGAACCCGAGTTGACCTTTGCGTTGGCAAAAAAACACGGCGCGACGCTGTCGTATCCAAGCGTCGAAGCGTTGCGCGCGGCCTACGATTTCTCGGATTTGCAGTCGTTTCTGGATTTGTACTACGCCGGCGCCGACGTGCTGCGCGATGCGGAGGATTTCCACGCGCTGACCATGGCCTATCTGCGCCGCGCGCAGGCCGACGGCGTCGTCCATGCCGAGATTTTTTTCGACCCGCAGACGCATACCGCGCGGGGTATCCCGTTCGCGATCGTATTCGACGGCATCCATCGCGCGCTGATCGAGGGCGAGCGCGAATTCGGCATCACCTGGCGGTTGATCCCCAACTTTCTGCGGCATTTGAGTGCCGAGGATGCAATGCGCACGCTCGAAGAACTGTTGCCGTACAAGCAGCACTTCGTTGCCGTCGGACTGGATTCGTCCGAACGCGGGCATCCGCCGTCGAAGTTCAAGGCGGTGTTTGATCGCGCCCGCGCCGAAGGCTTGCGCACGGTCGCGCACGCGGGCGAGGAAGGGCCGCCTGCGTACATCCATGAGGCGCTGGATCTGCTGCACGTCTCGCGTATCGATCACGGCGTGCGCTGCGAGGAAGATCCCGCACTGGTCGAGCGTCTGGCACGCGAGCGCATGCCGCTGACCGTATGCCCGTTGTCGAACGTGAAGCTGTGCGTCTATCCACGCATCGAGGATCACAACCTCAAGCGGTTGCTCGATCGCGGTCTCATCGTCACGGTCAATTCGGACGATCCGTCCTATTTCGATGGCTATGTGCTCGACAACTATCTCGCCGTGCAGCGCGGCTTGAATCTGTCGCGCGCCGACATCGCCCAATTGGCGCGCCATTCGATCAACGCATCGTTTCTCGCTGCGGGCGAAAAACAGGTGTGGCTCGACAAGATCGACGTGCTTGCCGCGTAGCCATCGCGCGATCCCGCCACGGTGGCGGGATCGCGCTCACGCTCGCCGTCGTTACTGACAGGCGAGGTTGTTGATGCTGCCCAGGCGAGTCCAGGTCAAGGGCTGCGTACTGGTGCCACCTGGACCACCGTTGGTCGTTCCGTTGTAGGCGATCTTGATGTGCTGGCAATCCGGGAACGTGACCGTGATCGTGCCCCATGTATTGATCTTGTACGGGACAGCAGGCGGCGACGGCGGCGCAAAGTACCCGCCGCTGGTGTAGTACACCGGAACGTTCAGAAGTTGCGTCGTGCCGATGGGGAAATCGGTTTGCGCGACCAGCCAGAACGGCACGCCGGCACTGTTGTAGGTATACCAATAAGCGAAAAACGTGCGGTTCTGCGCATCGCGGTCGAGCACCTGCGTCACCATGCCCTCGCCACTGCCGAGGTTGGGCTGGCGCCACACGCCGGTGAGGTAGCCGTTCACCGCCATGGGGTTGAATGCGGCAGGGTAGGTTTGCTGGGTTGGGTTGTAATCGGGCACGCTGGTCGTGACCTTGCCGTTCTGGTAGCCGTTGTCGAAGCGGATCGTGAAAGCGTGATTGAGCAGGAAGAATCCGAGATTCGGATTCGGATAATTTTCGAGAACGTAGGTCGTGCTGTTGATGACCGGCGATCCGACCAACGTATCGGAAACCACGGTGTTCGGCTCCGAGGCTACGCGCACATAGTCGGTGAAGTTCGGATTGTCGAACGCGATGCTGCCCTGCGAAATGCGGATATCCGGGTATTGCGGATAAATCTTGCTGTCACCCTCGTACTGCGCCTGACGCTGGATGCGCATCAAGGTGGCGCCGACATAGCCGCCATCGGGGTTGTAGGCGGGCTGGCCGTTGCTGCCATCGAGTTTATCGCCGCTGCTGCTGCACGCGACGCGCCAGATGGTGATGGTCACATCCTCGGCACTGTCTTGCGTGCCGTTCTTCTCGTACAGCGTGACCGTGCGGCTGTACAAGGTGCCACTGGGCGTTACCGGCAGCGGCTGAATTGCGGTGGATGGATTGGGCAGCGTGTCGGAGAAGCAACTCGGCGGATAGGCGCGATAACTGTTGGAAGTCAGCGCCGTTGGCGTGACGGCCTCGATGGATGCGCCAGCCGCTTTCGCAGACACACTGCGCGGAGCGGCGAGAAGTGCGGCGCGCTGTGCCTGCACCTCGCTGAAGTCGGTACGCGAGCCAAGCAGGGACGTGGCGCTGCGATCGGCAGCCTGCGCCTGAGCGCCGAACAGGCAGGCCAAAGCGGCTGTCGCGGCGAGAGCGAGGTTCTGGAAGGACGACATGACATACTCCTGTGAGGCCCGGGGTGATCCGGGATGGCTCGGATTGTAGACACAACCGGCACGCACCGGTTAATGCCTCGTGAACACCGAAGCAGCTTGCGATAATGCCGAACGAATTCATAACGACACCCTCACATAACGCATGCCACTGCAATTCGCCGACATCGGCGCCAACCTGACCCACGAATCCTTTCGCCACGACCTCGACGCCGTGCTCGCGCGCGCGCAGGCGCACGGCGTGGCGCGCCTCGTCGTCACCGGCGCGAGCGCGCAGGGCACGCGCGATGCGCATGCGTTGGCGCTGGCGCATCCGGGCGTGCTGTACGCGACCGCCGGCGTGCATCCCCACCATGCCAGCGAGTTCGACGCCGAAACCGAAGCGTTGTTGCGCGACTATCACGCCAGGCCCGAAGTGGTCGCGGTCGGCGAAACCGGGCTCGACTATCACCGCAATTTTTCGCCGCGCGAGGCGCAGCTGTTTGCGTTCGAAAAGCAACTCGAACTCGCCGCTCGCTGCGGCAAACCGCTGTTTCTGCACCAGCGCGACGCGCACGTCGATTTTCTTGCCTGCATGGACAACGTGCGTGGCCGTATCGGCGCCGCCGTCGTGCACTGCTTCACCGGCACGCGCGAAGAATTGTTCGACTATCTCGACCGCGATTTTCATATCGGCATCACCGGCTGGATCTGCGACGAACGCCGTGGCGCGCATTTGCGCGAGCTCGTGAAACATATCCCGGCAGATCGACTAATGCTCGAAACCGATGCGCCCTACCTGTTGCCGCGCACGGTGCGACCGATGCCCTCGCATCGACGCAACGAACCGATGTACCTCGCCCATATCTGCGACGAAGTCGCACGCGACCGTGGCGAGGAGGTTGCCCTCACCGCCGCGAACGCAATGGCGACGACGCGTCGATTTTTCAGGCTCGATGGCATCGCACGCGTCGAGTGAGCTCTGTAAAGACACCCGGGATCGTGTTCGCGCGGCGCATCCGGGTGCGCGTCGGGCAGAATGCGCCGAATCGGCCTATAATGCTGCCCCCCGCGATCGGGTATCGCGGTCGCGCTTGCGCGCACGAATTCACTTTGGGAGTCATCCATGAGCATCGAAGAACTGGAAAACATCGCCCAGGCGATGGTGGCACCGGGCAAGGGGATCATCGCCATCGACGAGTCGACGGCCACGATCAAGAAGCGGTTCGACTCGGTCAAGATCGAAAACAGCGAAGAAAATCGTCGCGCTTACCGTGAAATGCTGCTGACTGCGCCCAAGCTGTCCGAGCATATCTCGGGGGCGATTTTGTACGATGAAACCCTGCGCCAATCGACCCGCGCCGGCGTGCCGTTTACCAAGGTCATGCTCGACAACGGCATTCTGCCCGGCATCAAAGTCGACAAGGGTCCGCACCCGCTCGCGGGTTTTCCGGGCGAAGTCGTCACCGAAGGCCTGGATGGCTTGCGCGAGCGTCTGGCCGAATACGCCAGGCTCGGCGCCAAGTTCGCCAAATGGCGCGCGGTGATCAACATCGCCGACGACGCGCCGAGCGGTACTTGCATCGAGGCGAACTGCCACGCACTCGCGCGCTACGCCGCGCTGTGCCAGGAAGCCGGCATCGTGCCGATGGTCGAACCCGAAGTGCTGATGGACGGCAACCACGACATCGACGTGTGCTATGACGTGACCGAAGCGACGCTGCGTTCGTTGTTCGGCGCGCTGTACGAGCAAAACGTCATGCTCGAAGGCACGATTCTCAAAGCCAGCATGGTGGTGTCGGGCAAGGATTGCCCGGATCAAGCCTCCGTCGACGAGGTTGCCGAAGCGACTGTGCGTTGCCTGAAGGCGACGGTGCCGGCGTCGCTGCCGGGCATCGTGTTCCTCTCCGGCGGCCAGACCGACGAGCAGTCGACGGCGCATCTCAACGCGATGAACCAGATCGGCCCGCATCCGTGGCCGCTGTCGTTCAGTTACGGTCGCGCGATGCAGTCGGCGGCGCTCAAGGCCTGGTCGAAGGATCTGGTCAAACACTTTGCCGACGCGCAGAAGATCGTCGTCGCGCGCGCGCGCGAAAACGGTCTCGCCGCGCTTGGACAGTGGGTCAAAACCAAGGCGGCGTGACTCCGCTGCGGCGTGCTGAATTTGCGATGAAACGGGTGCTGCGGCGCCCGTTTTCGTTTTCGGAACGGCGGTTGCCCGCACTTGTGGCCGCCACATCAGGACAGCGGAATTGCGATGCGCTGGCGCCCGGACGATGGCGGGGCGCGGGGTTCGACCGCGCGGGTCGCCGGTTCCGTCGAGCTTGCGTGTAGCATAGACGCATGCAGCCAAAAAATTCTGATACGAACAACCCGTGGCAGAACGCACGCATCAAGCCGAGCGTCGAGCGTAAACCACCGCAGGAGACGCAGCGCGCACCGCGTCCGTCGCAGGACGTGCCGACGAAGCCGTCATCCGCCTCGCGGCGCGGCGAGGAAGTCCGCGTCTACGGGCGCAACGCCTGCCTCGCCGTGTTCGCGAAGCGGCCCGGCGACGTGCGCAAGATTTATCTGACGGATGCGCGTATCGCCGAATTCAAGCCCGTGCTTGCCTGGTGCGTGAAGCAGCGGATCGGTTATCGCGTGGCCGAGAATGCGGATCTGGATCGACTCACCGACTCGCAGCATCACGAAGGCGTCTGCTTCGAAGTACGCAAGACGCAGCCGCTGTCGCTGCACGAGCTGCTGCGTGGAATTCCGCAAGCGCAGCCCGCATTGTTGATCTGGCTCGATGGCGTCGGCAATCCGCACAACGTCGGCGCGCTGTTGCGCAGCGCGGCCAACTTCGGTGCGCGCGGAGCGATCCTGCCGGCAGGCATGCCTGCATTGCCGGGCGCTGCGCTGCGCGTGGCCGAAGGCGGCGCCGAGGCGGTGCCGCTTGCGCAGGCGCGCGCGGGCGAGGATGTCTTCGAATCGCTGCACGATGCGGGCTTTGCGATTGCCGCGACCGTCCCGCGCAACGGTTGGGATTTGTATAAAAATAAACTTCCGGATCGCCTCGCGCTGATCCTCGGCGCCGAAGGCGAAGGCATGTCGGCGCGGCTCATCGCCGATGCCGACTTGCGTCTGACCATCCCCGGTACTGGGGCCGTGGAAAGTCTCAACGTATCGGCGAGCGCCGCGGTGTTGTTCGCCGAGTTCTGGCGACAGCACGTCTAGTTCGCTTCATCGGTGCCGGACGCTTTCCGGCTCCGCGCCTTGATAATTCGCCCACCGCCTGCGCGACAAGTGCCGTTCCGGTTCCCGGACGCCCTACCGTTTCAGCGCGAGCACGACGACGCCCGCACCGACCATCGCGATACCGAGCCATTCGCGCAAGCTCGGACGTTCGTCGAGAAAGGCAAAGGCGAAGATCGCCACGAGCACCAGGCTGAGTTTGTCGATCGGCGCTACCTGCGAGGCATTACCGAGCTTCAATGCACGGAAATAGCAAACCCACGATGCGCCCGTGGCGAGGCCGGACAGTACGAGGAAAACCCACGTGCGTGCGGACAACGTGCGCGGATCGCGCCATTTGCCGACCGCGCAGACGAATGCGGCGAGTACGACCAGGATCACCGCCGTGCGGATCAGCGTGGCGAGATCGGAATCCACGCCCTCGATGCCGATCTTGGCGAAGATCGCGGTCAGCGCGGCGAATGCCGCCGCGCCCAGCGCCCAGAAAAACCAGTTCGATGCGATCATCGGATGCGGTCTCGGTGGCGCGATGGCGAGGCCGCGACTATAGCGCGGCGCGTCGTTGCAGGCGCGCCACCGCGCATCCCGCCGCGACCGGACTATTCTTCGCCCTTGTCCTTCGCGAACGCGCCCGGCGCCGAGCCGAAATCGCCGACGGCCTGCGCCGCCATGTAGGTCCAGGCAGCGTAGACGGCGACGTTCTGCGCGAGCTCCTTCGGCTCGATCTTGTCGAGCGTGTCGTTCGCGGTGTGGTGGATATCGAAGTAATGCGTGCCGTCCTGCAGCAGGGTCAGCGCGGCCATGCCTTTGGCGTGCATCTGCGACAGATCGGATCCGCCGCCGCCGGGCTTCTTCTCGTCGTAGTCGACGCCGAGCGGCTTGAGCACCGCCGCGATCTGCGCGATCGCCGCGCGCGCGGCGGGTTTCACGCTGGCGCTCATGCCCCAGATCGGGCCGGCGCCGAAATCGGATTCGGTGCCGAGCACGTGCTTGCCGACTTCCGCGGCATGTTTCTGCGCATAGGCCTTGCCGCCGTACAGGCCGGATTCCTCGTTGGCGAAGGCGATCACGCGGATCGTGCGGTCGGGACGCTGCGGCATCTGCTGGATGAGGTGCGCCGCGGCCGCGGCGATGGCGACGCCGGCGGCATCGTCGATCGCGCCGGTACCGGGATCCCACGAGTCGAGATGGCCGCCGATGTCTATG
>Ga0208826_1000672_pt1 | contig 33835 bp, 24 predicted proteins | sample AD_UKC115_MetaG_FD_184451 | JGI IMG/M metagenome (GOLD analysis project Ga0208826, IMG submission 184451) | Active sludge microbial communities of municipal wastewater-treating anaerobic digesters from Hong Kong - AD_UKC115_MetaG (SPAdes)... | ecosystem: Engineered > Bioreactor > Anaerobic >...
CCTTCTATTATTAAACAACCTTCATCGTTTGTGGTTTGTAAAAATGAAACATCACCAAAATTGTTTGTTTCGTGGAAAAATGGAGTAGGAATTCCTTCCTATCAATGGTTTTCAAACACTTCAAATTCAAACACCGGTGGAACATTAATTCCGGCTGCAACCGATTCTGTTTTCTTTCCTTCTACAACTGAAGTTGGAACAATGTATTATTATTGCGCAATTTCTTTTTCTTCTGGAGGATGTTCTGAACTGATTTCCAATCCTGCAGCAGTAACGGTCAATCAATTTCCTGTAATCTCTGATCTTATTGTTTCTGTTTGCAGTGGTGAAAGTTTCAACGCTATTCCGGAGAATTCCGTCGGCAATATTGTTCCACCCGGTACAACTTATACATGGTCTGAACCAATTGTTTCTCCTGTAGGGTCAATTACAGGTGCAAGTAGTCAGTCAATGCCTCAAACAGAAATAAGTCAAACTTTAACCAATATAACGACTTCCACTGCTATTGTAACCTATACGGTCAAACCTTCAGCCAAGGATTGTGATGGCACAGAGTTCAAGATTTCAGTTACAGTATATCCGGCTGCTCATATTGAAGCAAATGTTCACAACATTACCTGCAATGGTGCAAATGATGGAATGATACAACTCACAATTACTGGCGGTGTTCCTTTTGCTACAGGTGATCCTTATCAAATTACATGGAGCGGGCCCAACGGATTCACTTCCCACAATGCAATTATTTCAAATTTATCGGCAGGTAATTATCAAGTACAAGTATTGGATGCAGGAGGTTGCCCTTATCAAGCAACATATTCAATCATAGAACCTGAAAAAATTAAGATTTCCGAGAAATATCAGAAAAATGTGAGTTGCTATGGCAATGCAGATGGGGAAATTAGTTTCAATGTGAGTGGCGGAACGGGAAATTATGTTTATTCATGGACAAAGAATGGCATACCTTTTTCAGGTAACAATCATCTTTCTTCACTCCAAGCAGGAACTTATGCCGTATCTGTGACGGATAGCAATTCATGTGCTCCTCAATTGGCGGAATTTACAATTATTGAACCTTTACCCTTAATCATTTCCCTTTCGAACAAAAAGGATGTATTGTGCTATGGGGATGCAACAGGTAGTATTGAAGTGGAAGTTACAGGTGGAACCAAAGCCGAGATAACTTCTGGGAATTACGATTATTACTATTCGTGGTCAGGACCTGAAAATTTTAGCAGCAACAATAAAAATTTAAGCAACCTTAAAGCGGGAGATTATTTTTTGACGGTTCGAGATTCTTCAAATTGTACAGTAACTTCTGACGCCATAACAATTACACAACCGCAAGAACTGATTGTTTTAGCCACTTCTACCGCAATTACTTGTTTTGGAGACGACAACGCATCCATTACACTCAACGTTTCGGGAGGTGTTGAACCTTATTCCGTTCAGTGGAGCAATTATGGCGAGGGAATGGTGCAGGAAAATCTTTCTCCGGGAACATACGATATAACGGTTGCTGATAAGAATGGATGCCAAAAATCATTACAAGTAACAATTCCTGAACCATTCCGATTCTCTGTGAAACCCGTAGTAAAGCAAATAAGTTGTTATGGTGCCAATGATGGCAGTATCAAACTCAATTTTGTAGGTGGACTGCAACCGGTTTCTTTTGCTTGGGATGATGATCCAAATGCCGGAGTAGATAGAAATCAATTAAAACCTGGTGTTTATACGGTCCGTATTCATGATGCACAACCTTGTGACATAATTCGTAGTTTTACTATAATAGAGCCACAACCTCTGTCTGTTTCGGCTCAAGTTAAGGATGCTACCGATTGTCAAAACGTAAACAGCGGGTCTATTCTACTTGCAGTTACAGGAGGCAGACCCCCATATAAATATGAATGGTCAAACGGAATGATTACAAAAGATATTGAAAATATACAGGCAGGAAATTATTCGGTTCAAATTACAGATTCTTCGGGATGTAATTTGATGGAACAATATACCGTTCATCGGCAAGCGCCTCTCAAAGTGAGTGTTACAAGCCACATAGAATTTGATTGCTCGACGAAAAATACTATCCAAGTTAACCAAGCATCAGTCAGCGGAGGAATCCCTCCCTATCAGATTTCGTGGTCGAGTGGAACAATTAGCGGTGCAAACAATGAAATCATGACAACCGGTCAAAGCGGTTTAGCTTTTGTTCATATCACTGATGCATTACAGTGTGAATTAACTGCCTCTGTTAATATTCAAATTCCTGAACAAGGTATCGGCTATCAGCTTCTTGACTGTAATCAACGATCTTATCAGTTTAATGCCTTGCTTCCGATTGAAAAACCGGATTATACCTATTCATGGGATTTTGGCGACGGTGGAATCTCTAATATAAAAAATCCACAATACAATTTTTCAAAACCCGGAAATTATAAGGTAACATTAAAAGTTCAGAATGACGAATGTTCACTGACTTATGAAACAACAATTTCTGTTGAAGCTCCTCCGGTGCTTTCTCTCGATAAAGAACCAATATTCTGTATCGGTGATTCCTTGTTGCTCCACGTTTCCGGTGCTGATTATTATCGCTGGAATGATGGTTCGACAGCAGACAATTTATTGATTGTCAAACCGGGAACTTATTCTGTTGAAGGGACTTCAAAAGCCGGGTGCAGTTCAATTTTAACTTTCGTGGCAAGTTATTTCGATTTATTCCATTATACGATACAAACAGATCAGGAAATGGTTACCGATCGTCAGCCAACCATAGAATTTTGGTCAGAAGAAACCTCCAATTCTATGTATTCATGGGATTTTGGAGATGGGGACAAAACACAAGGAAATCACATTTCACATACGTACGCCATTACAAGGGATGGCTACTATGAAGTAACCTTAACAGTAATCAATCCCAATGGTTGTCGGGAATATGCTACTAAACGTATCTGGATTGGAGAACCAACTTTGCCAAATACCATTACCCCTAATGGAGATGGGAAAAATGATTCTTTACTAAAAGGATTTCATATTCAAGTGTTTAATAGAAACGGGCTCTTGCTTTTTGATGGCAGAGAGGGATGGGATGGTACTTACAAGGGAAAACCGGTAACCGGTGGAACTTACTTTTATGTTTTAATGTATGCGACACCTGATGGATTGAAGTCTGCTTCAAATTTTGTTACAGTAATTCGCTAAATAGACTTTCATGAAAAGACGGTTTCTGATTTTGTTTTTTCCCGTTTTTGGGGTAGTCGCTTTATTTTGTCAGTCGAATATTCGGGTAAACAATTATTGGGACAATTCCTATTATATCAATCCTGCTTCTATTCACGATCAGTATGATGGCGAAATAAGCATGGCAGCCAGAAATCAATGGATAGATTTTCCGGGTTCCCCTACAACATTCTTTGCACACGGCACCGTTTTTCTTTCTGATTTTCATACGCAAGTCGGACTTAAGGCAATGGCCGATAAAATTGGCTATACCAATACTTATGATGTTGATTTTTCCTATGCCTATGCGCTGACATTAAACCCTACGTGGAATTTGAATATGGGCTTGACAATCAATTATCAGGGATTGAACTACGATTTGAGTCAGGTTAATCTGTCGAATGGTGATGATCCTTCGGCATACGAACATTTTAAATTTGAATCGAATTTCAATTCCAATCTGGGTGTAGAACTAAACAACAAATATTGGAAAATCGGTTTGGCAGGTCAAAATATTTTTTCGTTGTTTTACTCATTTAGTGAATTGTTTAACAATACCAATTTTTTGTATGCCTCCTACAAACCTTATTCCCGCGATTTTTTCAGTGTTGGCGGAGGGTTGTGCCTTATTCAATACGGCAACATGATGCAGGCAGAATTGAACTTTAATGGCTTCTTCAAAATGACACCCGAAAATAATGCTTTTCAATTGGGCTTGTTTTATCGTACATGGCATGAAGTTGGAGCCCTTTTTGGAATCGACTTGACCAATGCCTTTCGCCTCTCTTACAGCTACGATTATAATGCCGGGGCTATCAGGCGAAACTCAATCGGCACACATGAGTTGATTTTAACATACAAAATCAAAGGCGAACCCAAATGTGTCAATTGCTGGTATTGAATTCGGAATTTTTACCAACATTTCGCCTAATAAGATTAAAGAAAAGGTTTACGATGCAATAAGAATTATTTTTCTCAGAAAAAAATTACAATTTTCTTCTGAGAAAAATACAGAAAAGATGAATATTTTTAATTTTTACTATCAATTTGTAGAAAAAATTTAGAGAATTCAAATAAATTAAATACATTTGCAAAGGAAAAATTTTTAATTATTTATTTCTGAGCTTAAAGATTAAGTTATGGCACAACATCAAATTGATAGACTGGACCGCAAAATTTTGCAATTGATTTCACAAGATGCTCGAATTCCTTTTCTCGAAGTAGCACGCGAATGTAATGTTTCCGGAGCAGCTATCCATCAGCGCATACAAAAACTTCGCAATCTTGGCATTATTAAAGGTTCTGAGTTTGTGATAGATACCTATAAGGTTGGATTTCAAACTTGCGCTTATATAGGGATTATTTTAAGCGACATTAAAATGTTTAAACCTGTGGTGGAGGACTTGAAAAAAATTCCAGAAATTGTTGAATGCCATTATGCTACAGGAAAATATTCCATGTTTATAAAAATTTATGCAAAAGACAACCGACATTTATTACAGATTATTCTCGAAAAATTGACACTTATACCCGGTGTGGCACATACGGAAACTTTTCAGATTTCACTTGACGAAATTTTCCGCCGTCAGCTTTTTGTTTTCGATACCGAAAATGAAGAAGAAGACTTCGAAGAAGAAATGTAATTTTATCGCTCACGTTCATAAAAAAAACCTCGCTTTAGACGAGGTTTTTTTATGAACTGTTCTAAAATTTATTCATTTTTGCTTTTTTCTTCTTTTGGTGGACGTGGAAGCAGAGCCTTGCGGGACAACTTGAATTTTCCGGTTTTTTCATCAATATCAAGAAGTTTCACTTCTATCATATCGCCTTCCTTAATGCCGGTTTGATCCATGCTTTCAGTACGTTTCCATTCAATTTCCGAAATATGCAACAAACCTTCTTTACCAGGAAGAAATTCTACAAAAGCGCCGTAGGACATAATGGACTTAACTTTCCCCACATAAGTTTCACCAACCTCAGGAATAGCAACTATTCCTTTTATTTTGTTAATGGCGGCGTCGATCGATTCCTTACTGGTGGCGGCAATTTCTACGCGTCCCTGATCACCGATTTCTTCAATAGTTATGGTAGCTCCGGTTTCCAGTTGAATGTTCTGAATAATTTTTCCGCCAGGACCGATAACTGCACCAATCATTTCCTTCGGCACAAACATAACCACAATACGCGGGACATGAGGTTTAAAGTCGGCACGTGGTTCAGATAGCGTTTCCAGCATTTTGTTCAAAATGAACAACCGTCCTTCTTTAGCTTGTCTCAATGCTTTTTCCAGAATTTCGTATGAAAGTCCATCAACTTTAATATCCATTTGCGTGGCAGTAATACCATCTTTTGTTCCAGCAACTTTAAAGTCCATATCTCCCAAATGATCTTCATCTCCTAAAATATCCGAAAGAACGGCATAGTTTTTTCCCTGATTTTCAGAAATCAATCCCATAGCAATGCCGGCAACAGGTTTTTTGATTTGCACTCCTGCATCCATCAAAGCCAACGTACCTGCACAAACTGTCGCCATAGAGGAAGATCCGTTTGATTCCAAAATATCGGAAACTACGCGAATAACATATGGATAATCATCCGGAATTACATTTTTCAGAGCTCTCATGGCCAGGTTGCCATGTCCAATTTCTCGACGACCAATACCCCGCGATGCCCTCGCTTCACCGGTGGCAAAAGGAGGAAAATTATAATGAAGCAGAAAACGTTCTTTTCCTTGTATCAAAGCTTCATCTATCAACTTTTCATCCATTTTGGTTCCCAGCGTTACAGTTGCCAAAGCCTGAGTTTCTCCTCGTGTAAAAATGGAAGAACCATGTGTACCCGGCAAATAATCAACTTCCGACCATATTGGGCGAATCTCTGTAGTTTTGCGTCCATCCAAACGCTTTCCTTCATCAAGGATGGCACGACGCATTGCTTCCTTTTCTATGGCATGATAATATCTTTCGATTAGCGGTTTTTTTGCTTCGGCCGTTGTAGTGTCCAACGACGCAATATATTCGTTCATAATGGCTTCGAAATGTTCACTGCGCGAATGCTTGTCGGCATTTCCTGAAGCTGCTTCGGCATAAACTTTATCATAGGTTTTTTCCCAAATATCTTTTTTCAGCTCTTCGTCGTTTTGTTCATGGCAGTATTCTCGTTTTTTTGTTTTTCCGACTGTCTCCATTAATTCCAACTGAGCTTTACAGTGTAATTTTATAGCTTCGTGAGCAACTTTCATGGCATCAAGCAAATCGTCTTCGCTCACTTCCTTCATTTCGCCTTCAACCATCATGATATTTTCCATAGTAGCAGCCACGATAATGTCCATATCGGCATTTTCTAACTGGCTGAAAGTTGGATTTACCACAAAATTTCCATTAATGCGTGCAACACGAACTTCTGACACGGGTCCGTTGAAAGGAATGTCGGAAACGGCAAGTGCAGCAGATGCTGCCAGACCGGCAAGTGCATCGGGAATATTTTCACCATCAGCAGAACAAAGCATGATGTTTACGAAAGTTTCAGCATGAAAATTATCGGGGAAAAGAGGACGCAAAGCCCTGTCTACGAGCCTGGAAATAAGAATTTCATAATCGGAAGGGCGACCCTCTCGGCGTAAAAAACCTCCCGGAAAACGTCCAAAAGCAGCAAATTTTTCTTTGTAATCTACCGATAACGGCATAAAATCAGTTCCTTCAATGGCATCCTGAGCTGAACATACGGTTGCCAGCAACATAGTGTCGCCCATGCGCACCATTACCGATCCATCAGCCTGCTTGGCCAATTTCCCGGTCTCAATAATAATTTCTCGTCCATCACTCATTGTGATGGTTTTTGTAACTACTGTCATACAATTTTTTCTTTTAAACTTTTATTTTACGGACACAAAGATACAACAATATTTGCAAATTTTTTTAATCCTCAACAATTTACTGTTGAATAGATCTATGATTTTGTAAAGGAAATTTTTCTCTCATTACTGAAAAAAAATTTCGTTCGGGATAAAGATTACCAATTATTTCAATTTGGCTGTCAATATGTCACAGAATAATGATATGGCATTTTTTTTGCAAAAAAAACGGCGGTGAAGGTGAGAAATTGTTGATTTTTTCTCTTTCAAAGCTGAAAACGAATAAAAACGAATTTAAAAACGTATAAAATCCAAAATAATCATGACAAAAGGGACTATTGGGGTTACGAGTGAAAATATTTTCCCCGTGATTAAGAAATTCATGTATAGCGATCATGAAATTTTTCTGCGTGAATTGGTTTCCAATGCAGTAGATGCTACCCAAAAACTTAAAACGTTGGCCTCCGTTGGAGAATTTAAAGGAGAACTGGGTGATTTGAAAATTCGCATATCTGTGGACAAAAAGAAAAAAACCATCACTATCAGTGATCGTGGAATAGGGATGACAGCTGAAGAAATTGACCAGTTTATCAATCAAATTGCTTTTTCGAGCGCAGAAGAGTTTCTCGAAAAATACAAGAACGACGCACAATCCATTATTGGTCATTTTGGGCTTGGTTTCTACTCGGCATTTATGGTTTCTAAAAAAGTGGAAATATTCACCCTCTCGTACAAGGAAGGTGCTGTTGCCCAACACTGGTCGTGCAACGGTGATCCCGAATATGTGCTTGAAGATACCATAAAGTCGGACAGAGGAACGGATGTCGTTTTGCATGTGGATGACGATAATCTTGAATTTTTGGAAGAATCGAAAATTCGTGAACTGCTTTTGAAATATTGTCGTTTTCTTCCTGTAGAAATTGCTTTTGGTAAAAAGAAAGAATGGAAAGACGGAAAATATGTGGAAACCGAAGAAGATGAAATTATCAACAACACGCAGCCCGCATGGATTCGCAAACCGAGTGAACTAACAGAAGAAGATTATCTGAATTTTTATCGCGAATTGTTCCCCTACAATGAAGATCCGCTTTTCTATATTCATTTGAATGTGGACTATCCTTTCCACTTAACAGGGATTTTGTATTTTCCAAAAATTAAAAACAATATCGACATTCAACGGAACAAAATTCAACTTTACTGCAATCAGGTTTTTGTTACCGATCATGTTGAAAATATCGTTCCCGAGTATTTGACGCTGCTGCACGGCGTTATCGATTCACCTGATATTCCGCTCAATGTTTCCAGAAGCTATTTACAAAACGACTCGAATGTGCGGAAAATCTCCAACCACATTACCAAAAAAGTCGCCGACCGCCTGCAAGAAATCTTTAAAAATGACAGAAATCAGTTCGAACAGAAATGGGACGACCTGAAACTGTTTATTCAGTATGGCATGTTGACAGACGAAAAGTTTTATGAACGAGCCGAAAAATTTGCCTTGTTCAAAAATGTGGATGGAAAATACTTCACTTACGAAGAATACAAAACCTTGATTGGCGAAAATCAGAAAGATAAAAATGGTGATTTGATTTATCTCTATGCAACCAACCTCGAAGAACAATACAGTTACATACAACACGCCAAAGACAAAGGATATGATGTTCTGCTTATGGATGGTCAGCTTGATATTCATCTCATTAGCCATTTGGAGCAAAAATGGGAGAAAACTCGTTTTGTAAGGGTAGACAGTGATGTGGTTGAAAAACTCATTCAGAAAGAAGACAACACCAATGTTTCGCTTAGCGAAGCACAGCGCGAAGCGTTGACGACAATTTTTAATTCTCAGCTTCCTGCAATGGACAAAACCAATTTTATTGTTACTTTCGAACAGTTGGGACCCAATGTAAATCCGGTTCTGATAACTCAAAACGAATTCATGCGTCGGATGAAAGAAATGTCAGCCATGCAGGGCGGAATGATGAATTTCTATGGCGAAATACCAGATAGTTACAATCTGGTGGTGAACACTACTCATCCGCTGATCGAAAAATTGCTGAACGATGAAGAGACAGCTTGTGCCGAAGAACTGGCTCCCATTGAAACTGAGCTTTCGGAATTAAACGACAAACTTCATCAGTTGAAAGAAAATCATAAAAACAAAAAAGAGGAAGAAATTCCAGCAGAAGAAAAAGATGAGTTGACATCGCTGGAAAAAAAGATTGATGAACTGAAAGAAAAAAGAAAATCGATTCTTGCGTCGTTTGCCAGTGGCTATCAAACGGTGCGTCAGTTGATCGATTTGGCGCTTCTGGCCAACAACATGTTGAAAGGAGAAGCGCTTGCCAATTTCGTCAAACGCAGCATCGATTTAATGTAAGAATTTTTCTTTCTGCTTTACTTCTTAAAGCCCGTCCGATTTTTTTAAAACTGACGGGCTTTTTTTGTGAAGACATTTTGAACATGCCGTTTTTTTGTGTTACTTTTGCAACTTAATTTCATGTAACTAACTGATTACTAAAATAATGAGAAAGGGAACGACTGTATTTTTCGCCTTTTTGCCGCTGGCAGCTATGGCTCAGAATTTTCAACTGCATTACGATTTCGGACAGGGACGACATTACGTTACCACTACCTTCGAAATGTTCAAACCCGATGAATGGGGAAACACTTTCTTTTTTGTGGATTACGATTTCAACATGGACCGGGACCATAATGCAAGCCTTTCGTATATGGAATTAGCAAGATGCTTTTCAATGGGCAAAACTTCTCCTTTCAGCGTTCAGGTGGAGTACAACGGCGGTTTGTTCGCTATGGAAGGAGCAGCTTTCCCCATCCAACATGCTTTTTTGGCCGGACTCGACTATGGTTGGCACAACCATAATTTTGATCGTTTTCTGAATTTTAAAGTGCTTTACAAAAATATTGTTGGCAAACATCCCCTCTCTTTCCAACTTACGGGCGTTTGGGATTTAAGCTTTTACAACAAAAGAATTTCCGTTTGTGGTTTTGCCGACTTTTGGCAGGAAGACAACCTCAATTTCACTGATGCTGCCGGTAATAATCTTGCTACGCCTTTGACTACCCGATACGTTTTTATTTCAGAACCGCAATTTTGGTATAACATTACACCGCATCTTTCTGCCGGTTCGGAAATAGAAATAGCAGCCAATTTCTCTTCCGTCTATGGATGGAAAGTTTGCCCCACACTGGGAATAAAATGGAATTTCTAAAAAACTACCATTCAATGATTTTTATAAAATGAATTTTCTTTGAAATTTTCCGAAATACTTTAGAAAAAAGCATGCCCAAAAATTCATTTCAAATCATTATCTTTGCTGATTCTTATTGCAATAAATCAGAAAGTAAACCGGTACTGAAAAGGAAAGCAGCAAATTTTGATTTCAAAAAAACAGCATTCAGTGAAAAATTTTTTGGCATTCATAGTGATGGCATTTTTTTTGGTGTCCTGCCATCCGGCAACCCGTAAAACTACCAATGAAGAAAAAGTAATAAATATACCTTCGTTTGACGCAGATTCTGCATTTTCGTTTGTTCAACATCAGGTTGATTTTGGGGCACGGGTGCCAAATACGCCAGCGCATGATGGCTGCGCCAATTTTTTTGTTTCGACGCTGAAAGGTTTTGGCGCGCAAGTTACAACTCAAGAGGCTGACTTGAGAGCTTTTGATGGAACAGTGATTCATGCAGTCAACATCATTGCTTCCTTTCATCCGGAATTGGAAACAAGAATTTTACTTTTTGCTCATTGGGATACCCGTCCGTGGGCTGACAACGATCCAAAACCAGAGAATCGAAAAAAACCTGTTTTGGGAGCAAATGACGGAGCAAGCGGAACAGGAGTTTTACTTGAAATAGCACGACAATTAGGCAAACATCCGGCAAGTGTAGGAGTTGATATTATTTTCTTTGACGCTGAAGACTGGGGAACCAATAATGCACAAACCGCCGATTCAGATAATTCTTGGTGCTTGGGAACCCAATATTGGGCAAAGCATCCCCACAAGGATGGTTATCATGCTCGCTACGGAATTTTACTGGATATGGTCGGAGCGCCACAGGCAACTTTTTATCGGGAACAATTTTCAGAATATTATGCAGCTCACATTGTGGACAAAGTCTGGTCTCAAGCGCAAAATCTCGGTTTTGGTCAATTTTTTATCAATCAGAAAGGCGGTGGGATTACAGATGATCATGTTTTTGTGAATCAAATGGCAGGAATACCGAGTATTGATATTATTCATTTTGATCCCAACACGAACACAGGTTTCGGAAGTTACTGGCACACTGTTCATGATGACATGAGTAATATCGATAGAAATACGCTTTTCGCCGTAGGGACAACCTTGATGAATGTGATTTACAACGAAAAATAACTTATGGAATTTCGCTTTAAAAGAATAGCAATAAAAATTGGAAGCAATGTGCTTACCAAATCTGATGGTACACTCGATACAGAAAGCATGTCGAATTTGACAGATCAGATTGCTAAACTGTATCATCAAGGAATTGAAATTGTAGTCATTTCTTCCGGTGCAGTGGCTTCGGGTCGAAGTATTCTGGGACTGAATAAGAAAATGGACATTGTTGACCAGCGTCAGTTATATTCCACTGTGGGTCAGGCAAAACTCATCAGCTTGTATTGGGATTTTTTTGCCAAACATCACATCACTATCGGGCAAGTGCTTACCACTAAACAGAATTTCGACAGTCGAAGAAATTATCTGAACCAACGCAACTGTATGCGAGTAATGCTCGAAAATAAGGTATTACCTATTGTAAATGAGAACGATGCGGTTTCTGTTTCCGAATTAATGTTTACCGATAACGATGAACTTTCCGGTTTGATAGCTTCCATGATGGGAATGGAAGCACTTTTCATTCTCAGCAATGTGGATGGAATTTATCGGGGTTCTCCTTCCGATCCAAAAGCTGAAGTTATTCGGGAAATAAAGAGAGGACAAGATATTTCTGATTTTATTCAGACTACCAAATCGAGTTTTGGGCGGGGAGGAATGCAGACCAAAGTTTCTATAGCCCAAAAAATAGCCGATCAGGGCATTGAAGTATTTATTGCAAATGGTCGAAAGGAAAATATTCTGATTCGATTAATGGATGCTGCCGACGATGTTGTCAGCACGCATTTTATCGGATATAAGGGTGAAGTTTCGAGCGTAAAGAAATGGATTGCTCACAGTGAGGATTTTGCAAAAGGTGAAATCAGGATAAACACCAATGCAGCAAAAGCGTTGTTGGGTGATAAAGCCGTCAGTTTACTGCCTGTGGGAGTAACAGAAATCATTGGAAATTTCGAAAAGGACGATATTGTTAGAATTGTTGATGAAAGCGGACAGTCGATAGGAGTCGGAAAAGTTCGCTACGACAGTAAAAAGGCAAGAGAACTCATAGGGGAAAAAAATCAGAGACCCTTAATTCATTATGATTATCTTTATCTGGAATAAGTCGAGAAAATTCTCAAAGTTGATAACTATTTCAAATCCTGTTTATTGCAATAAAATTTCTGCTGATATTCCATTGCATTTTTTCAGGGGAAGTAATTTTATGCACGGATTTTGATAGGTGTAAAAAATTAATTTGATTTGGTGAGAAGAAAGCAGGCAACATCTATGCGAAACAAAAGAATAAGGCTGTTGATTGAACTGATGGTAGTAGTTTTACTGCTAATGGGTTGTAACACAACAAAGTTTGTACCGGAAGGAGAATATTTGTTGGACAAAGTCAACATAAATATCGATACGCCGGATGTCAAAAAAATCGAATTAAAAGAATATTTGCGTCAAACGCCAAATGCTTCGGTTTTTGGGCTTTTCAGAACCTCGCTTGGAATTTACAGCCTTGCCGGAAGAGATACTTCCAAATGGGTCAATAAGATGCTTATGCGTATTGGCGAAGAACCGGTGATTTATAATCCTGCCCTGACGGAAATATCCTCACAGCAACTTCAGCTTTACATGCAAAATAAAGGCTTTTTGAGAGCAAAAGTGGAGCACAAAGTAACGCTTAAGGATAAAAAAGCTGAAGTTGAATACCAAATTTTTTCACATCAACCCTACCGTATCCGGAATTATTCTGTGCAGTTGAACTATCCCGAATTACAGGCAATTGCAGCCGACACTTCCCGTTCGCTGATTAGGCAAGGAATGCTTTTTGACGTAGATATACTCGATGCCGAACGCGAAAGAATAACTTCACGTTTCCGACAAACAGGCTATTACAACTTCAGTAAGGATTTTCTGGTTTATTCGGCCGATAGCATAAAAAATACACATCAGGTGGATTTATCCATGCAATTGAGAGATTATCTCAACAACAAGAATGACTCCCTTTCCCAAATCATATTCAGAAAATTTTATGTGCGAAATGTTTTTTTTGAAATTAATCCCGCTGAATTCTCTACACCAGATCAAACACAGGAAAAGGATACCGTGTGGTTTCGGAATTTTGCCATGATTACCCCGCGCAAGCAAATCATCAAAATAGATGCGCTGGTTCAGAACACTTACATTGATCCACAATCTTTGTATAACGATGCAAATATTGAAAAAACTTACTCGGGACTGAATTCGCTGGGCGCCATAAAGTTTGTTAATATAGGCTTCGAACAAGTTGACACAGGATTGCTCGATTGCCATATCAGTATTATTCCGGGAAAGGCGATTTCGCTTTCCGCCGAAGTGGAAGCTACTTACACCGACGGATACTGGGGTGGTGCAACAAATTTGAATTTGGTCAATAGGAATATTTTCAAAGGCGCTGAAACGTTATCTCTGCAGGCTCACGGAGCTTATGAACTTCAAGAAAATGTCTGGGCGCAGGAATGGGGAGGACAGATTGGGCTGCAATTTCCACGCGTAGTACTGCCTTTTGCTTCTTATGATTTCAAAAGAAGTCTGCGAGCCAACACGGAGTTTTCCGGTTCGTACTATTATCAGTTCCGCCCCGGCGAATTTCGCACAAGTAATTTGGGAACCGGCATGAAATATCTTCTCAACAGAAGACAATATACCCACATTTTCGATTTGTTTGAAGTCAATTATGTATATTTTCCCGAAATTTTTCAGGCTTTTCGCGATAGTTTTCTTTCAACCGGTATTTTTAATTCCTACAATTACGAAAACCACTTTATCATGCGGATGGGATATTCCGGATCTGCCACCACTTTTAACCCCAACCAACCCTTGCGGAATTATCATACCATGCGTTACAGCATCGAAACGGCAGGAAATATTCTTTACGGTCTGGATCATTTGTTGGGAAGCCATCCGGCAGAAGATGGAACTTATCGACTGTTCAACATTGCGTATGCGCAGTATTTCAAAACAGAATATAATCTGACTTATCATCAAATTTTTGATGATAACAATCGTTTTGTTTATCATGCTGGATTGGGAGTAGCCATTCCTTACGGAAATGCGGATGCAGTTCCATACGAAAAACGCTTTTTCAGTGGTGGCGCCAACAGTGTAAGAGGTTGGAGTGAAAGTACATTAGGGCCAGGCATTTACAAAAGAATCAATACGCAACGCAGAGATTTCAATCAAACCGGCGACATCAAACTCGACATGAATATGGAATATCGCGGAAAATTGTTTTGGTTGCTCGAAAGCGCTGTCTTTATGGATGCAGGTAATATATGGACTATTAAGGATTACGATACACAGCAGGGCGGAGTTTTCAAATGGAATTCCTTTATGAATCAAATTGCTGTGGCTTATGGAGTCGGATTAAGGTTCGATTTTTCCTTTATAGTTGCCCGTCTGGATATGGGAGTAAAACTTTATGATCCGGTACTGAAACGCAGTGACCGCTGGAGAGTTTCGCCACAATGGAATGATGTAGCTTTTCACATTGCCATTGGATATCCTTTTTGACAATTATTGTTCCGGTTGGCAAGTCGATTTTTCCTAAAAAGTTTCTTCCAGCAGGCGAAAACTTAATCGATGATATACCGAGCAGCCGTATCGACGAATCATTTCCCGATGTTTTGCAGTAGGATATCCTTTGTTCTGTCCCCATTGATATTCCGGAAATTCCTCTCCCAATTTTTCCATTAGCTCGTCTCTGTGCGTTTTGGCCAATACCGATGCCGCTGCAATGGAGAGATATTTACTGTCGCCTTTTACAATGGTTTGAAACGGAATATCGGCATAAGGCTTGAACCGATTTCCATCAACTATAATAAATTGAGGTTGAATTTGCAAAGCTTCAATAGATTTGTGCATAGCCAAAATAGAAGCATTCAATATATTAATTCTATCTATTTCCCTGTTATCGACCAGCGCAACAGACCATGCAACAGATTCTTTTTCAATTATTTGTCTGAGTTTTTCTCTTACTCGGGGACGCAATTGTTTGGAATCGTTCAATTGAGGACAGATAAAATCGGGAGGTAAAATGACGGCTGCAGCCATTACTGGACCCGCCAAGCATCCTCTGCCGGCTTCATCGCAACCACATTCGTACCGAAAAGAAGAAAAGCTTCGGATTAAGTTGGGATGTTTTCTATTTACTTTGTCGATTTTCAATTTTATTTTGCTGATTGTTATTCCCTTTATTATCCAATTTCTTGTCCTTCACTTCCTTCCACAGTTCCGGACCTGCTTTCAAAACTACGGAATAAGTCAACGATTCTTCTTTGGTAGTTTTATTTATAAGGTAAAAACGCTCGTCTATTGCGTCGAAAACATTCAGCAAAATACTAAGAATAAGTAAATATTTCAGCCCTCCGACAATGGCTCCAAGAAACTTGTTCAGCCCGCCCAGCTGAATAATCGATAAAGTTTTATCAAACAGCTGAGCCAAAAGGAACAAGGCAATGGCTAAAAGAATAAAGCTGAATAAAAACGCCAATGGTCGAGCCATTTGGGGAGAAAAAGAAGCAACATTTTCAAGCATATTTGCAACAGGTGAATTCAACAGTTTGGCTCCGTATATTCCGATAATAATGACGGCAAAAGAAGTCAATTCCTTAACCAGTCCTTTAAACAAACCTTGTATGATACCGAAAAGAACAGGAACCAAAATTACCAAATCCATCGTATTCATAATTGCACCTTAATTTATTGCAAATTTAAGAAAATAGCTTTCTTATTTTCATATTGATGAAAAATTTTTGTTGAAAGGGTGAAACAGCAAAAGGATTTTTTATCTATCTTATTATTAACCAACTATCTATGAAACAATAAGTGTTTATTTGTGAGTTTGGCATGCGTTTTGATTTTAAATATCACACCATGCATGAGTGCTTTTTTAAAAGAGTGAAGAAATTTGATTTATCAAACTAAAAAACTTACAATTATGAAAACTAAAATTTTGGGTTTGGCAGCATTACTTTTGCTTGCAACCCAGACGCCGGCACAAAGCACTTTTACTGTTGAAACACGAAATTACGATATAAGCGATAATCTCGATTTACGCGCTGTAGCTTCCATTTTTGCTGAATCAACCGACTTGTCTGATTTTGAAATGAGACTGAACGACGCTCGATATCAGATTTCAAACCTCGATTTGAACAATGATGGATGGATTGATTATCTGCGCGTTGTGGAAACATCGGATAGAAATTTACATCTTGTCGTTATTCAGGCAGTATTGGATAGATATACTTATCAAGACGTAGCATCCATAGTAGTTGAAAAGCGAAATTCTCCTGAAGTTTATGTTCAAGTAATTGGCGATCCATATATTTTTGGCGTAAATTATATTATAGAACCGGTATTTGTTCGCCGGCCTGTGATTTTCAATTTCTTCTGGAGCAGAAATTATCGTCCGTGGCATTCGCCCTATTATTGGGGATACTATCCAAGATATTACCGGCCACTCAGACCGGTGGAAGTAAATATTTATCTGGGACACGTGCACCGTATTATACCACGCGATTACAAATTTCATTATCACAACACAGTTAATATCTATTACAAAGATAGTTATATGAGGCTTCACCAAACAGTAAGAAGAAATGATTTTGAGCGGACACATCCCGAAAGAAGTTTCAACAGCAGAAATCAGAATGTTGCAAACAAAGCGGAGTTTAACAATGCCACCAGAAGAACATCGACTTCTGAACAGGAACGAAGAATTGTCAATCAGGAAAACGGAAGTAGAAGAATAACTACCTCTCCCACCAATTCAGGCTACAACAGAAGTGAAAATAATTCTTCAAGGCGAAGTCAAAATACAGGAAGGGTTGAAACACAAAACAGCGAAAGAAAAATTTCAAATTCCGGTCGTTCGGTAGAAACGAGAACATCTTCAGGAAACGAAAGAAATTCATCTCGAACCGAAACCCTACGCCGATCGGGAAATTCTACTGTAAACATACCTCAAAAAACTTCTGAAAATAATTCAAGAGGCACACGTTCCACCAACTCAAACTCCGAAAATCGTTCAGGAAGAAGATAAAGCATGATTTTTTGATTAAACTTTTCAGACCGGCAACTCAGCAACAAAAAATGCGAATTGGCCGGTCTGATTTTTTGTAAAAGCTTCAGGATTTCTCCATGATTTCCATTTGATGACGGATGGACTCTTCGTGAATAGCAATAAGAACAGTTTTCATGAAGTCACCATCCATTCCCATTTCTATGGCTTGTTGCACGCGATTTTGCAAAATTTCATCATACCGTTGTGTTTGAAGAATTGGCATGTTGTGTTCCTTTTTGTACCAGCCAATTTCTTCAGCCACTCGCATACGGTGAGCCAGTAATTCGAGCAGATTGTTGTCCAGTTCGTCAATCTGACGACGCAAAGCAGAAAGATTTTCGGTGGTTTGCATGGTGTCTCGAATAACCAGTGATTCCAGGATAAATTCAAGCACTTGCGGAGTAATTTGCTGCGCCGCATCGCTCCAAGCTTTTTCGGGATTGCAATGCGATTCAATCATTAATCCATCGAAATTTAAATCCATAGCCTGCTGCGACAAAGGAGCAATCAATTCGCGTTTTCCGCCAATATGGCTCGGATCGCAGAAAATGGGCAAGTCGGGCATTTGACGACGCAATTCAATAGGGATGTGCCATTGTGGTAAATTTCTGTAAATTTTCTTGTCATAAGAACTGAAGCCGCGATGAACAGCTGCTATTTTGTGAATTCCGGCATTGTAGATGCGTTCTATCGCTCCAATCCACAACTCCAAATCGGGATTCACGGGATTTTTAATAAACACCGGAATATCGACACCTTCCAAAGCATCGGCAATTTCCTGAACAGCAAACGGATTAGCAGTAGTACGCGCACCAATCCAAAGAATATCGATGTCGTGGGCAAGAGCAGCACGAACATGTTTGGCGTTGGCAACTTCCACTGTTGTGTACAATCCCAATTCCGATTTCACTCTTTTCAACCATGGAAGCCCCTTTTCTCCCACTCCTTCAAAACCTCCGGGTTTGGTTCGAGGTTTCCAGATGCCGGCACGATAAATTTTTATTCCGATAGAAGCTAGTCCACGTGCCGTATCCATAACCTGCTCTTCAGTTTCTGCGCTGCATGGCCCGGCAATTATAATGGGACGTTTGGCTTCAACTCCCGGCAGTAAAATTGATTCAAATTTCATAACTTTTCTTGTTTTAATAAGTTAATAATTTCTTTTCCTAAAAAAATCTTGTCATTGTTCTATTCTTTTCACCACTTCTTCCAATGTAGATTCGGGACAGCATAATGAAATGCGGACATATCTCTTTCCCTTGTCGCCAAAAATAAATCCGGGTGTAATAAAAACATTTTTCCCATACAGAATTTCATCAGCCAATGCTCCTGCATCGCGGTAATTGTCAGGGATTTTTCCCCAAACAAAAAGTCCCACCTGTTCGGTATCATAACTGCATTTGAGTAAATCCAAAATTTTGAAGGCAATGTTTCTGCGCCGTGCATATACAACGTTCATCTGGTCGTGCCACTCCTTCGGATTTTTCAGGGCTTCGGCTGCTGCCATCATCATCGGACGGAACATTCCGGAATCTACATTTGATTTAACTCTCAACACCCACTCCACAAATTGTTGGTTGGAAGCCAGCATGGCAATACGCCAACCCGCCATGTTGTGCGACTTGCTCATGGAGTTCATTTCGATACAAATATCTTTGGCACCTTCGACTGAAAGAATACTGAGTTTTCGATCGTTCAGGATAAAACTATAGGGATTGTCGTTACAAATTATAATATTGTGTTTTTTACCAAAAGCCACCAGTTTTTCAAAAAGTTCTACCGAAGCATTGGCACCGGTCGGCATGTTGGGATAATTGGTCCACATTAATTTTACGCCATCCAGGTTCATTTTTTCCAGTGCATCGAAATCAGGTTGCCACTGATGTTTTTCATCCAAATCGTAAGGAATAACTTTAGCTTCGCACAAATGACTGACGGAAGTGTAGGTGGGATAACCGGGATTGGGAACAAGTACGCCATCGCCGGGGTTGAGAAATGCCAGAGAGATGTGTAAAATTCCTTCCTTCGACCCTATCAACGGCTGAATTTCCGTATTCGGATTTAGCTCTACACCATACCATTTTTTATACCATTCGGCAAAGCCGTTGCGCAACTCGGGAATCCCGATATAGCTCTGATAACCATGAACATTGGGCTTATGTGCTTCCTTGCAAAGTGTTTCGATAGTAGCATCCGAAGGAGGAAGATCCGGACTTCCGATTCCCAAATTTATCACATCTTTACCGGCAGCTTTCATCTCGTCGATTTCTTTCAGTTTGGTGGAGAAATAATATTCAGAAACATTATTTACTCGTCTGGCAGGTTCAATTTGCATTGTTATAAGTATTAAAATTTTAATTATTTGATTATACGAATTCTTTAATTGTCGGCATGATATTCTCCCATTATTTGAAATTCATCAATTAAAGGGAGCATGGCATCGATAGCTTGCTTGTATCGTGAATAATCATTGAATGTGAGATTGATATAAAATTGATATTCCCATTCTTTCCCTATAATCGGCAATGACTGAATTTTGGTAAGATTCATGTGATAAAAAGCCAAAATGGAGAGAACCTGCGAGAGACTGCCCTCTACGTGAGGCAAAGTGAAAACCAGAGAAGCTTTGTTTATTTCATCATTTTTTGTCATTTCCAACGCCAATGTCGGTTCGGCAACAATCAGAAAACGGGTAAAATTTCGTTTGTTGGTTTCAATGTTTCTTTCCAGAATTTGCAGTCCATATTTTTCAGCGGCAAAAAGGCTGCAGATAGCTGCTCTTTTGTAAATCTGACCATCAACAATTTCTTTTGCAGACAGAGCCGTGTCTTCACTTTCTACCGCTTTCAAATGCTTGTGCGATTCCAGAAAATCTTCACATTGCATCAATGCAATGGGGTGTGAATGAACTTCTTCAATTTCTTCGAGCTTTTGATGAGGCAAAGCTACCAAATGATGTTCAATGTGCAATTTTTGTTCTCCTACAACAAGACAGCCACTTTCGCGCAAAAGATTGTGATTTTGCAACAAACTACCGGCGATGGTGTTTTCTATGGCAATAATTCCCAGAAGCGATTTGTCGCCTTCTATAGCTTTAAAAACATCTTTAAATGTTTCGCAGGGAATAATCTCAATTTCTTCTCCCTTAAAATACTCACGCGCTGCAATTTCGTGAAATGCTCCACTGATACCCTGAATGGCAATTCTTTTCATTTTATCTGTTTTAAAATAAAAAATCCTGCTCAATTGACTTGAGCAGGATTCTATATTGTTTTTAAAAATTTCATTTTTTCATGCCATTTTTTTACACATCATTATCCTGCTCTTACCTTTTAAAGTAAAAGTAAAAATAAAAATATGTAAAGAAACGACTTTTCATAAAAAATATCTTGAAGCGTTTTTGTTTAACGGTGCAAAAGTAAAAATAATTTTGAGTTAAAACAAACAAATTGACAAAAAAGTTTCAAAAAATAATGAATTTGTTATTTGTTCAGAAAATCATCGAGTAATTTCAGAGCTTTATTGATGGCAACGGAAAGTCCTGCTGTGTTTTTTCCGCCCGCTGTGGCAAAGAAAGGCTGTCCTCCTCCACCACCCTGAATTTCCTTTGAAATTTCACGAATTATTTGAGCAGCATTCAACCCTTTGGCAACCAGATCGTCCGAAACGAGCACTGTCAAAGAAGGTTTGCCATCCAAGATGTTGCCTGTGATAAAAAAGAGTTTTTCGTTCTGAAGATTTTTAATCTGAAACGCCAGGGTTTTTGCCTGTTCTACGGTCAAATTTCCTTCATAGCGAATTATGTGAATTCCGTTTATTATTTTCGCTTGAGACATAAGCTGGTCACGGAGTTGAAGCAATTTTTCGTGCTGATATGCGTTGACCTGTTTTTTCAAATCCGTATTCTCTTCCATCAGCTTTCTCACTGCGCTTATCAAATTACCGGGATTATTCAATATTTCCTTCGTTTCCGAAAGGATATCTTGCTGTTCGTCAATCAACTTTTCTACTGCTTTACCCGTTATAGCTTCTATTCGGCGAATTCCTGCTGCAATGGAACTTTCGGAAAGTATTCTTACCATTCCGATTTCTCCCGTAGCTTTTACGTGGGTTCCGCCGCAAAGTTCTTTTGAACTGCCAAACTGAATCACTCTTACCGTTTCGCCATATTTTTCACCAAACAAAGCCATCGCTCCCATTTCTTTTGCTTCGTTTACAGGCACTTCCCTCATTTCGTAAAGCGGAAGATTTTCACGGATTTTCTTATTGGCAAGAGCTTCGACAGCGCGAATTTCTTCTTTGGTCATTTTTTGAAAGTGGGAAAAATCAAAACGCAGGCTGTCAGGGCCAACATACGATCCTTTTTGTTCCACATGCGCTCCCAAAACCGTTCTCAATGCTTCATGCAGCAAATGTGTTGCCGAATGATTGCAAGAAGTGGCTTGTCGGTTTTCAAGATGAACAACAGCCGTAAAAGTTCCCGTAACCTCTGACGGAAGCTGTTTAACAATATGAACCGAAAGGTTGTTTTCTTTTTTTGTGTCAAGAATTTCTATTTTTTCGTTTTCTCTTATCAGCCAACCGCTGTCGCCAACCTGACCACCCATCTCGGCATAGAAAGGCGTAACGGACAAAACAAGCTGGTAAAATTCCTGGTTTTTCTGCTTTATTTTACGATAACGAAGTATGCTCGTCTCGCATGAATTATAATCGTAACCCACAAATTGGCTGTCGCCTTCACGCAAAACAATCCAGTCGCCGGTTTCGACATTAGCTGCATTTCGGGCGCGTTCTTTCTGCTTCTGCATTTCCGCATTAAACTCATTCATATTGACTGAAAAATTATTCTCCCTCAGAATGAGTTCGGTCAAATCAATGGGAAATCCAAAAGTATCGTACAAAACAAACGCATCGGCGCCTGAAATTTCCCTTTTATTCGCAACACGGGCTTCCTCCATTTTTCTTTCCAGCAATCGGATACCGGTTTCAAGTGTACGCAAAAAGGATTCCTCTTCCTCTTTTATCACCTTTTCGATGAGCGATTTTTGACTTATCAATTCGGGATAGGCGCTTCCCATCGTTTGGCACAACACGTCAATCAATTGATACATAAAAGGAGCATGCAGATGCAGAAAAGTATATCCATATCGAACGGCTCGTCGCAAAATACGCCGAATTACATATCCGGCTTTGATGTTGGAAGGCAGCTGTCCATCCGCAATAGAAAAGGCAATTGCCCTGATATGATCGGATACGACACGCATGGCAACATCAATTTTCTCGTCCTTCCCATACTCCGTTCCACTGATTTTTCCTATTTCACGGATAAGCGGTTGAAAAATATCGGTATCGTAATTGGAAGTTTTTCCCTGAATAACCATGCACAGCCGTTCGAATCCCATTCCCGTATCGATTACTTTGGCTGGAAGTTCTTCCAATGTGCCATCGGCTTTTCGGTTGTATTGCATGAAAACATTGTTCCAGAGCTCAATCACCAGTGGATGCCCTTGATTGATAAGCGAAAGCCCATCAACTTTTGCACGTTCTTCATCGCTTCGAATGTCAATATGAATTTCGGAACACGGACCGCAAGGACCGGTTTCGCCCATTTCCCAAAAATTGTCTTTTTTGCTACCATTGATAATTCTTTCGGCCGGCAGAAATTGCGACCAAATGCCCGCAGCTTCTTCATCTCTTTCGAGCCCTTCGGTTGGAGAACCCTCAAAAACAGTTACATATAATCTATTTTTGTCGATTTTTAATACTTCAGTAAGGTATTCCCATGCCCATTCGATGGCTTCCTTCTTGAAATAGTCGCCAAACGACCAGTTGCCAAGCATTTCGAACATGGTGTGATGATAGGTGTCATGTCCAACCTCTTCCAAATCGTTGTGTTTTCCACTCACCCGAAGACATTTTTGCGAATTGGCGACGCGTGGGTATTTTATGGGATCATTACCCAAAATAATATTTTTAAACTGATTCATACCCGCATTGGTAAACATCAAAGTGGGATCATCTTTGATAACCATTGGTGCCGAAGGTACAATTTTGTGTCCTTTCCCTGCGAAGAAATCAAGAAAAGATTGACGAATTTCCTGTGAAGTCATTTTGTGAAATTAATTAAATCCATTTCCCTTTGAGTGAATGCAAATTTCACCGAAGGTTAATAATCTCAAATAAAGTCTGCAAAAATACGCCAAATTTATTATTTTTGCACTATCATGCTTGATAAAAAGTTGAATTTGTCTCATTTATCTATTCTTTTTTAAAATTTTTAGCGCCTTTTTTCATATTCCTAAATTGTTTTCTATGGCAAAGAAAAAATATCATTTCAATCCCGATACTTTAAGTTATGAACCGATAGAAAATTCTTTCTGGTTTAAAGTCCGCCGTTTTTTGCTTCACGCTTTTACCGGAATTGCAACAGGGACAGTTTTCTTCTTCATATTGGCCTCCACTGTACAATCTCCTGAAGAAAGAGAATTATATGCAGAAAAAAACAAAATGGAAGCTCAATACAAGGTGCTCCAGCGTCAGTTCAATGAAGTTCAGGATGTTTTGACTGACATGGAAGAGCGGGACAACAACTTGTATCGTGTTGTACTTCAAGCTGAACCAATCCCGTTTGCCGTCAGAAAAGCGATTGCATCAAACACCGATTATTACAACCAGCTTTACGACATGACGAATTCCGAAATTGTCGTTAGCACAACAAAAATGCTAAACACACTGAAAAAGCAAATTTATATTCAATCGCGTTCTTACGACGAATTGGTAAGCCTCACAAAAAACAGGGAAAAAATGTTGCAATGTCTTCCAGCCATTCAGCCGGTGCTAAACAAAGATTTAAAAAGAATGGCATCAGGTTATGGTTGGCGCATCGATCCTGTTTACCATACGCGGCGTTTTCATGAAGGGATGGATTTCGTTGCTCCTACCGGTACCGATATTTATGCTACTGGTGATGGCACTATCGTGAATGCTGGCTGGGAACAGGGGTATGGAAATTGTATAGTGATTAATCACGGATTTGGTTACGAAACTTTATATGGTCATTTAAGCGCCATCAAGGTAAGACCTGGTCAAAGTGTTAAACGTGGCGACATCATTGGGCTCGTAGGCAGTACAGGCAAGTCCACTGCTCCGCATCTACACTACGAAGTACATTACAAAGGTCAGGTTATGAATCCACAAAATTATTATTTCCTCGACTTGTCGCCTGAAGAATATGACAGAATGGTACAAATGAGCAATAACTTCGGAGAAGTTCTGGATTAACAAAAAGGTTTTTCAAAAAACATCATAGAATGAGTGAATTACAAACAAATAAAGACAATTCGTTTCTGAAATTGAAATTACCTTCATCACCCGGCCCGATTGGCATTTTCGATTCGGGATACGGAGGTTTAACCATATTGGAGAAAATTCGCCAAAGGCTTCCCGATTACGATTACCTTTATTTGGGCGACAATGCCCGCACTCCTTACGGAACACGTTCTTTTGAAATTGTTTATAAATATACGCTGGAATGTGTCGTTCGGTTGTTCGAATTGGGTGCCCATTTGGTGATTTTGGCTTGCAACACAGCTTCGGCCAAAGCATTAAGAACCATTCAGCAAAATGATTTGCCTAAGATTGATCCCCGTAGGCGCGTGCTGGGAATTATTCGGCCTACAGTAGAAATAGTTGATAGGCTGACACACAATGGTCATGTCGGATTGCTGGCCACTCCGGGAACAGTTCAGTCAAATTCCTACGGACTCGAGATACAAAAATTGTACGGAAATGCCATTACCCTTTCTTCCGAAGCTTGTCCCATGTGGGTTCCACTCATCGAAAACTTTGAACATAATTCTCCCGGCGCCGATTATTTTTTCAGAAAAAATATACATCATTTATTACAGACCGATCCGGAGATTGATACAGTCATCTTGGGTTGCACTCATTATACTTTGCTTCAGGATAAAATTAAAAGTATTCTTTCGCCCGAAATCAATATCGTTTCGCAGGGAGAAATTGTGGCTTCCAGTCTCAACGATTACCTGAACCGACATCCCGAAATCGACGCTCTTTGCACTAAAAATGCTTCCTGTCGCTTTCTGACAACCGAATCGGTGGAAAAATTTTCGACTTCTGCCACAATTTTTTTGAATGAACCTGTTCTGGCTGAACATATCGACATTGATTAACACTATTTTCTGAGCTCTTGCAAAAAATTTTTAGGGACAATCGAGATCAGGGGAATAACAAAATTTTGATAAGCCGGAAATTAATTTAGAATGCTGATTTTTCTTTTTGAAAACCAATACTTTAGTTATGCTTTAAAACAATGTTTTATAACATAAAAATTTTATCTGCAAATTACCATTCTTTTTATACCTTGTCGATTCGATTTTTACAAAGTTAAAACATAATTTTATAGTATTAATCAATTAAAAATTAGTATGTTATGAAAGTATATCAGCCTAATGAAATAAAGAATATTTCTTTATTGGGAAGTTCTGGGTCGGGTAAAACCACCCTTGTGGAAGCCATGCTTTTCGAGGGTGGAATCATTAAACGTAGAGGCACTATTGCCAATCAAAACACGGTGTGCGACTATTTTCCGGTAGAAAAGGAATATGGATATTCCGTATTTCCTACATTGGCACAAATTGAATGGCGTCAACATAAACTTAATATTATTGATTGTCCGGGGTCTGATGATTTTATAGGTGCAGTGGTAACATCACTGAAAGTTACTGATATGGGATTGATTGTTGTGGGAGCTCAATACGGTGTGGAAGTTGGAACCAACAACCATTTTTCTTATGCCGAAAAAAACCATAAACCCGTCATGTTTGTAGTGAATCAATTGGATCACGATAAAGCCGATTATGAACATACTATTGAACAATTAAAAGAAAATTTTGGAAACAAAGTCATTCAGTTGCAATATCCATTGCAGACAGGAAGCGGATTTAATTCAGTTATCGATGTGCTGCAAATGAAAATGCTTCGTTTCAAAGCTGAAGGCGGTGCGCCAGAAGTAACCGAAATTCCCGATTCGGAGAAAGAAAAAGCTCAAAAACTTCACAACAGTCTGATTGAATCTGCAGCAGAATTTGATGAAAGTTTAATGGAGAAATTTTTTGAAGAAGGAATATTGTCGGATGAAGAAATTTATAAAGGTTTATATAACGGCGTGCTCGAAAGAGGCATTTTCCCGGTGATTTGCGTTTCTGCTGCCAATGATGCCGGCGTAAACACTTTAATGGATTATTTGGTGCGGATAGCTCCATCCGTTTCCGACAGCAAACGACCCATAACCAAAGATGGAAAAAGTGTAGATCCAAATCCTGATGGGCCAACAAGTATTTATGTTTTTAAAACAAACGTTGAGCCGCATATTGGAGAAATTTCTCTATTTAAGGTTATGAGTGGAAAATTGAAGGAAGGAGATGATCTTTACAACGTAAACCGCGAAGTGAAAGAAAGAATCAGTCAGATTTTCAGCGTTGCCGGACAAATTCGCAACAAGGTGGAGGAAGTTTCAGCCGGAGATTTCGGAGCAACGGTAAAATTAAAGGATACCCGTACAGGAAATACTTTGAACGGGAAAGGATGCGATTACGACTTTGTCGGAGTAGAATATCCCGAACCCAAATATCGCCGGGCTATCAAAGCCAAATCGGAAGCTGATGAAGAAAAATTGAACGAGATACTGACGCGGATGCACGAAGAAGATCCCACATGGATTGTTGAACAGTCGAAAGAACTGAAACAAACTATTCTGCATGGTCAGGGAGAATTTCATTTGCGAACCTTAAAATGGAGAGTAGAAAACAACGACAAAATAGAAATTGAGTTTAAGGAACCAAAAATTCCGTATCGTGAAACCATTACCAAAAAAGCACGAGCTGACTATCGTCATAAAAAACAATCAGGCGGCGCCGGCCAGTTTGGTGAAGTTCATTTAATCGTTGAACCTTATTTTGAAGATGTTCCCATTCAGGATGTTTATCGTTTCAATGGTCAGGAATACAAAATTAGTGTTCGTGATGTTCAGGAAATAAATTTGGAATGGGGAGGAAAGTTGGTATTTGTCAACAGTATTGTTGGCGGCGCCATTGATGCACGATTTTTACCTGCGATTCTGAAAGGTGTCATGGATCGCATGGAACAAGGCCCGCTAACCGGCTCTTATGCACGCGACGTCCGAGTTATAGTTTATGACGGGAAAATGCATCCGGTTGATTCCAACGAAATTTCTTTCCGATTAGCGGGACGAAATGCTTTTGCGCAAGCTTTCAAAGAAGCGGGACCAAAATTGCTGGAACCGGTTTACGATGTGATAGTAATGACTCCATCGGACAGGTTGGGAGATGTGATGAGCGATTTACAGAGCCGTCGTGCCGTTATTATGGGCATGAACAGTGAAAAAGGGTTTGAGAAACTGCAGGCAAAAATTCCTCTGAAAGAACTGAGTAATTATTCCACTACATTAAGTTCATTAACAGGCGGAAGGGCTTCGTTCGTTATGAAATTTGCAAGTTACGAACTCGTTCCCATCGAAATTCAGGAAAAATTGCTAAAAGAATACGAGGCTTCCAAAAAAGAAGAAGAATAATTTCAGCTTTGTATTTTTAAGAAAAAAAGGGGCAATTTACTTTAAAAGTTGATTGTCCCTTTTTAGTATCAATTTTGAATTTGTTCGTGTTAACCGTAAATAATTTTACCGTCGTCAGTTTGGCTTCCTTCAAAGCTCTTATTGTATTGCTGCAATGCACGATAACTCATGCCCATACTTGAAAAACCTCCATCGTGAAAGAGGTTTTGCATGGTTACTTTGCGTGTCAGATCGCTGAACATTACCACACAATAGTTGGCACAATCATCTGCGCTGGCGTTACCCAGTGGCGACATACGTTCCGAAAAATCCATTAAACTGTCAAATCCCTTTACTCCGCTTCCGGCAGTAGTTGGCGTTGGCGACTGAGAAATAGTGTTGATACGCACATTGTGTTCTCTTCCGTAAATATATCCAAAGTTTCTGGCTATGGATTCCAGCATGGCTTTTGCATCTGCCATGTCGTTGTATCCATACATAGTTCGATGAGAAGCAATATAAGAAAGCGCTATTACAGAACCCCAGTCATTGATGGCATTCATTTTTTTTGCTGTCTGTAGCATTTTGTGAAATGATATGGCCGAAATGTCCAACGTTGTATGCATCAAATCATAATCCAAATCATCATAAGGCTTTTTTTTCCGAACATTTGGAGACATGCCAATGGAATGGAGTATAAAGTCGATTTTTCCTCCCAAAATTTCCATCGATTGAGAAAAGACTTGCTCCAAATCGGAAAGATTGGTGGCATCGGCGGGAATAATTTTTGCATTGATTTTTTCCGCCAACTCATTTATGGTTCCCATACGTATTGCAATAGGTGTATTGGACAAGGTAACAGTAGCACCTTCTTCAACAACGCGTTCAGCAACTTTCCACGCAATCGACATATCGTTCAGGGCGCCAAAAATAATTCCTCTTTTACCTACTAATAAATTATTACTCATAGTTTTTAATTTTAATCATACCGGAAGAATTAAAAATAAACCAGTATAGACGGTTGTTAATGATGAATAAATCGAACGCAAAGGTAGCTAAATTGTTGCATTTTAGCAATTATGATTTTAGCAGTGTACTTAGTTCAATAGCAAATCGTTACAAATAAAATGATTTTAAGGTAGATAACACAAATTTAAAATTAGAAGATTGACTGTCAATTAATTGAATTCACATCTTTGCTCCACGATTCTTTCATTGTTTTCTTCGTCGCGCTGACAGAATATTAGTGGGTTCACTGAAGAATCATAATTCTTACGCTTAATAAAACCACAATTGCTGACATTGTTAATGTAAAAGTTAAAACAATTGCTCGGCGTGATTGTATTTAAAAATTCTTAAAAAAATAACCTCTGAAAACTCTTGAATTATAATTATTCAATTATTTTTATGCCAGATATCTTGAAAATTTTTTCTTTTAAATTTTAAAATATGAGTCTGCTTTAAAAAGTCCAAAATACTGAAAATTAATTTTGTAAAAACTATATTCTCAAGTTGATTTTTTGTTCATTCCCGATAAATAAGACTTATTCAAGTGGATTCAAATATTTAAATTTGAAAAGACTTTTCACCCAAACAATGAGTAAATATCTTTCCAGTAAAAATTAATTTCAAAAAAATGATGAAACATTTCTTTAAAAATCAAGATATTTTCATAAAAACATTTTAAATTTAAAATTATTATTATCTTTGCCACCCTAATATTTTCAAACAAACTAATCATGCTGAAACAATTTAATTTAATAATAACACAATGAGTTTGTTAAGTGTTTCAGACTTTATCTCTTAACAAAAAAATTAAAGCCCAATGAAGAATTGCTATCTTTCTCTTTTCCTTGTTTCTTTGCTGGCACTGTTGCCATTGACTTTCACTCGTGCCGTTAAAGCTTATCCATTTCCTGTCCAAATAACTCAACCGGATGGAACTGTGCTGACTATTCGCTTGAATGGCAATGAATTTCATCATATCAAGACAACTACGGATGGTTATTTGGTGAAGCAAAATGCAAAAGGCTTCTGGACGTATGCTACGCAGGATGCTGCCGGAAGAATTAAACCAAGTGAAGTTATTGCCAGAGATGCAGCCGGTCGTTCTGTCCAGGATATTCAATTTTTGAAAAATCTGAAAAGCTCTTCCAATGTTTCTCTGCAGCGGGTAAAAGCGTCCATACGTCAACTTCAAAAACCACAACTTTCTGTTCGAAAAAACGCTTTCCCGCTCACAAATTCTCCCCGTTCTCTGGTTATTTTGGTCAATTTTTCGGATAAAAGTTTTGTAACCTCTTCTGCTCAATCGGCTTTTACCAACCTGCTGAATCAAAGCGGTTACGGTGCAGACGGCGCTACTGGTTCGGCACGCGACTATTTCATGGCAAGTTCTTACGGAAAATTTTCTCCAGAATTTGATGTAGTAGGCCCTTACACTTTATCAAAAACAATGCAGACTTACGGAGCCAATGATGCGGATGGATACGATGTGGATCCGGCACGAATGATTGTTGATGCCTGTAAGGCAGCCGACAATGCCGGAGTAGATTTTTCGCAATACGATACCGACAAGGATGGACTAATAGACAACATTTTCGTTTATTATGCCGGCTACAATGAGGCTGAAGGTGCAGCTGAAAATACGGTATGGCCCCACCGTTGGATAGTTTATACCAGTGAAGAATCGTCCTCCGATTATACTTATGATGGTACGGTGGCTTCTGTTACTTTCGATGGCGTTCGACTGTACGACTACGCCTGTACTTCTGAACTGAAAGGAACTTCGGGTTCAAATATGTGTGGAGTGGGAACTTTTTGCCATGAATTCGGTCATGTTCTGGGTTTACCCGATTACTATCACACTGCCGAAGACAAAACGACATTAGACTATTGGGACATTATGGATGCCGGCAATTACTTGAACGATGGAAGAACGCCTCCCGTTTATTCGGCTTACGACCGTTTTTATTTGGGCTGGCTGACTCCCGAAGAAGCCAATACGCCAAGCAACCTGACTTTGAAACCCATTTATCAGGGTATGACGCAACCGGCCAACACCAATCAACAAAGCTATTTACTTTCGGCTACTGCGCACAATTTGGTGGGAAATAATCCTTCTCCAAAAGAGTTTTTTGTACTCGAATATCGTAAAAAGACCGGTTGGGATGCTTACCTCCCTGCTGAAGGAATGCTTATTTGGCACATCGATTACGATCAAACGGCTTGGGACAACAATGAACCCAACAACTACACCGGAACTACCCAAACAGCAAGCAGCCACATGAGAGTTTACCTGCAACCTTTGAGCGGCTCCACCTCCACTCCCGGAACGGCTTTCACAAGTGGCTCTTTCATCCCAACGACGTGGTCGGGAACAAACATTAACCGGGCTATTACAGAAATTTCCAAAGCTTCCGATCAGGTTACTTTCAAGTTGATGGGTGGCGAAGTTGAAGACCCAAACAAAGCAGTAATAAAACTCGGCGTTGTTCAGTCGCAACTCGTTTTTCCTTCCACTGCCGTAAATACTACCGCCGTGAAAGCAATCAACATTAAAACAAACGGAATAACTGGAAATCTGACCGTTACCCTCACCGGCGATCAGGCAGAAATGTTTTCAGTTTCGACAAATTCCATTTCTCAAAATGCAGCCAATGGCAGCGATGGTGAAAATATCAACATTACCTATCGGCCAACGATTTCGGGCGAACACACCGCCGTGCTCACCATTTCCGGGGGTGGACTTTCACCGGACAAAGTCATTACCCTGAAAGGAATTGGACATTGATACTGTTTTGAAGAAGTTCTGATTTTTTTGTAGAGGAGACGTTTTGAAAGCACGTCTCCTCTTTTTTTAAGCATAATTCCAATTATGTCCCTTAAAACACGCATAAATATAACCTGAAAAATGAATTTTCTGTAAACTTTTTAAAATTTTCCAACTATATTTGTTGCTGCATTTTCGCTGCTTAACAATGTTGTTGTTGATTTTTCCTTTCAGCATTGCAGAAGATTAGTTTTACGGGAAATGAAACACTTTGATTTCTTTACTTGATTGCTTAAAATTTTTTGGGCTTTACCTAATCCTCTGTGGTAAAAAAGGAAACTTTCTCCCTCACTAACACAAAGATCAAGCGAGAAAGATTAATGAATTGTTTTTAAAATCAAAAGGCTAATTTTCAATTGCTTCGGACTGAAAATTTTTTCTATCTGAAACTAACAAAAAGAAAAAAAGAACTTTTTAAAAATATTCAGCAAGAAATTGATATTTCAGGACTGCAAGATTAGGTACCAACAACGGAAAAATATTAATACTTTCGGAATAATTATTGTCCTTAAACAAAAACTTATGCCAACAAAATTTTTTACCAATCAGGAAAACAATAGTTTACTCAAAAAGTTTGAGGGAGTATTTGCCAACATAGAAAGTATTCGCCATTTCGACGCATTGGTGGGTTATTTCAGAGCTTCCGGCTATTTCAAAGTGCGCCCGTTCCTCGATAAAATTCCAAAAATCAGAATTCTGGTAGGAATCAATGTGGACCAACTCACCAAAAAGTATCACGACAAAGGACAACTTTATATTGAAAATCCGGAGGAAACCAAAGCCGATTTCCTGAACGAAACCATTAAAAATATTCAGGAAGCCGATTACGATGAAGCTACCGAAAAAGGGATATTGCAATTTATCGATGACTTGGTAAGCGGGAAAATTGAACTCCGAGCACATCCCAAAAAGAAAATCCATGCGAAAGTTTATATTTTCCGTCCTGCAAATTTCAATGAATATGCTCCCTGCGAAGTCATTACCGGTTCGTCGAACCTCACCGATTCAGGATTGGGCACCAACCCTGAATCGAACTATGAGTTCAACGTCAGTTTGCGGGAATATGAAGATGTGAAATTTGCCACCGATGAATTTGAAAGACTTTGGGCGGAATCTGTTCCCATTTTGCAAGCGGAAGCGGAACGAATTAAAAACAGTTCGTACATTCGTGATAATTTTACGCCCTTTGAACTGTACATCAAGATGCTGATTGAATATTTCGGCAAACGTGTCGATTACGACCCCTATAATATCGATTTGCTGCTGCCATCCAAATACATTCGATTGAAATATCAGTCGGATGCTGCCAATCAGGGCTACGCCATCCTAATGAAACACAACGGATTTATACTTGCCGACGTCGTGGGATTGGGAAAAACCATCGTTGCCTGCATGATTATTAAAAAGTTCATCTACGAAAACGGTACCCATACAAAGGTTTTAGTTGTTGTTCCTCCCGCCATTGAAGACGGTTGGAGACGTACGGTTAAGGATTTTGAACTGGAAAATCATTTTGTATTCATTACGAATGGCAGCCTGCATAAAATTAACGATCGAAATAATTACAGTTATCCCAATCCGGAGGACATCGATTTAATTGTGGTGGACGAATCGCATAAGTTCAGGAACGATTCCACCGAAATGTATCAAGCCTTGGAAGAAATTTGCAAAATACCGAGAAAGCGACCGGCTGAAAATGGAGATACTCGGAAGAAAGTGATTTTAATCTCGGCAACTCCCTTAAACAATCGTCCGAAGGATATTGAAAATCAACTCTACCTCTTTCAGGACAGAAGGAACAGTACACTCGAAAGCATCCACAACCTGCAGGAATATTTCAAACCAATTCACAAACAATATGATCAATTGGCTAAAGACTTGTCCG
>Ga0208826_1000673_pt1 | contig 33817 bp, 27 predicted proteins | sample AD_UKC115_MetaG_FD_184451 | JGI IMG/M metagenome (GOLD analysis project Ga0208826, IMG submission 184451) | Active sludge microbial communities of municipal wastewater-treating anaerobic digesters from Hong Kong - AD_UKC115_MetaG (SPAdes)... | ecosystem: Engineered > Bioreactor > Anaerobic >...
TATTGTATGGGCCGCAACCCTTGATGATGGCTGAGGTCATGCCATTTACTCTGGCGCCTGTTCATTGACACCCTTGAACCTTAAAGATTCCACACAATGAATTTACACCATTGACAGAGACGCTAACTTTCAATGCCCGAACAAATAGATTTAATTTTTGTTCAGGATTAGTCGTTTTTTTATATTTTAGCCAACGCATTTGTGCAGAAAAAACAATACCCTTTTTTGTTCTTTCTGGGAAATTTTCACTCACTGGAAGATATTCACTTAAAATTTCTTCTGCAAAATCGATGAGAATATCCATCGTAATTGATGGCTTTCCATCTGCGGAAATAGTTGCATTTTCCTCAATGTGATTAAGGCAGTTTAAAATAGCTCGTTTTCTACTTTCAGGAAATATTATTTTCTTATTACGCATCTGTTATAACCCAACGATACCGTCTTTTAAGCTGGTTGAAGTTCTGAGGGGGTACGATACCATCATGCTGTAATCGACCAACCACAATCCCGGGGGCTATTCCCAGTTGTTGTGCAAACTCGATAATGTCCTCGTGACTGATGTGCGCGCCGCGTGGATGAAAACGCCTGAATGCTTCGGGCGGAATCAGAAAATCGGACGCAAACCGGTCCGCTTCTTCTTCCTTGGCGCGCACATCCTCGCTGACTTCATCGTCATCTTCGAGGAATACTTCGCGTTTTCCGTGCAGCAAAATATGCGCCGCTTCATGAAAGAAGGTGAACCACAGGTGGTCATCCGTTTTGTAACGCAAACTGAGCATGATCATGGCTTTGGTGGGGGTTAACCAGCGTGTCGCGCCGCAGGTACGCGTGCCAGGAATTTCAGGGACGAATATCACCGCCACGCCCGCCTGCGCGCACAGCTCGGTCACCTGAGGGACAAAGACTTCCGGCGGCTGCGTGGTTAACCCGCGGATCTGTTGAAGCGCTTGATGAAAACGAGCTTCATCATAGGGCACGCATTGAATTTGAGCAGACTGAATTTCTCCATGGCGCAGCCAGGCTGAAACCGCGGCCGGGTCAGCCGCGAAGGTGGGTGATTGTCGCCACTGGGTCCCCTGCAGCATGGTCTGCCACTGGACGGGGGATGCCACGCCCAGGTAGCGCAGCAATTCTTCAAGCTGGTTGATCGGATCGCTGTGTTCGGCAATCCAGCGCATCTTGATCATTGCCCTTAATGGGAATTTCTTCATCCAGGGAATATATTCTGCCAGCGCTTTGCGCTGTTCCTGGCGGGCCAGCCAATCACGATAATTTTGTTCCCGATTGTTCCAAAAGCTGGCCGGCGTGCCTAAAACGCGCTCCAACTGGATGGCTGTCTCGGGCGTTAAAGCCGCCTTGCCTTTGATGATCTCATTGATGGTTTTCTTGGGCCGGCCGGTGCGCTCTGCCAGTTCAGCCTGAGACATCCCCCGATCTTCCAGAATCTCCAGCAGCGTTTCACCAGGTGGGGATACAACATCTGGCGTGTATTGGTTTTGAATGGGGTTACTCATGTGTATCCTCGATTCCGATAATTTCAATTGTTCTCACATTTTTCCAGTCAATCCCGCCGTCCGGCTTGCTCGCCGGTGGATTGTCGGCAGGTGTAAAGATCAAGCGCCACTGACCATCCAGATCTAATGATATCTGTCCTCCACGATCCCCGGACAATTCGTGACAACGTGGATATATTTTGCCAAGGACTTCGAGGGTTTCAGAGGCAGCCATATCATCCAAGCGTTGCCGGATCTTCCTTGCTTGAGGTTTTCCGCGCCGTTTGATCAAGAGCTTATTTTCATTACATTCTTTCTCAAAAGATTTGTCGCGAAACAAGATGTTCAATGGGTTTCCCCCTCTTTGAATAATATCATTAACGTCAGGGGTTAATGATATTATACAACATAAATGGTCATTTATACTACATTCTATGCATGGTTTGTAACTAATCGCTTCGCTTTTCTAGGTCATTCATCATTTCTTCTATGGATTTGCGTAATTCACTTGAGCTGACTTGCCATTCCTCAATAGCTTTCGCAAGCGTATTTTCATTCTGGTTGTCCTGGTTTCCATTCCCATTTTTCTTGCGAACGTAGAGCGCAATATTGAGATTCCCATTTTGATCAAGCGCTTCCTCTTTCGTGATCACCCGGGTGAAACCCTCTTCGTCTTCGAATGCGCGGTAAGCAGCCGTAATCCGTTGAATGTGATCATCCTCCAGGAAGCTCTGCGCGCGTTCCCGCGTCACTTCGTCGACGGCATTGATTAAGAGAATCTTTCCCTTGCGATCAGAGGGTTTATGGGTGCGACAGATCATCACGCAGGCTTCCATGGGAGAGTTGTAAAACAGATTGGGACCCAGGCCAATGACGCATTCCACCCAATCCTGTTCAATCAACTTGCGGCGCATGTCTCTTTCTTCATCACGAAACAGCACGCCATGCGGGAAGAGAATGGCGCAGCGCCCGCTGACCGGTTTGAGGCTTTTAAGGATGTGCTGGAAGAAAGCATAATCGGCGCGTCCCTGCGGAGGAACGCCCAGAAAATTCCGCCCGAAGGGATCGCTTTCCCAGCCCTTGCGGTTCCATTGTTTGATGGAGTAAGGTGGGTTGGCCAGTACGATATCAAACTGGCGCAGACGGTCTCCCTGGATCAGCTTTGGATCAGCCAGGGTATCTCCGCGCTCGATGCGAAAATCCTCAAAACCATGCAGAAATAGATTCATTCGGGCTATGGATGAAGTGATTAGATTGCGTTCCTGCCCAAATAATTTCAACGTGCGATATTCCTTGCCCTGATCCTTCAAACGAACGGCACAGGAAAGCAGCATTCCACCGGAACCACAGGTGGGGTCGTAAATAGATTCGCCTTCTTGCGGTTCAAGGAGCTCGGTCATCAGACGCACCACGGTGCGATTGGTATAGAACTCAGCCGCGGTGTGTCCACTATCATCCGCAAATTTCTTGATCAAATATTCATACCCGATGCCCAGCTCATCTTCGGGCACATTGGCAATGGAGAGGGTGTATTTGGAGAAATGCTCAATCAAATCCCGTAGGATGCGATCCGAAAGCCGGCTTTTATTCGTCCAGGGAGCATCCCCAAAAATACCCGCAAGGGTATCCGGGTTGGCCTGTTCAATGGCTCGCATCGCGTTTTGCAGAGCTTTGCCGAGGTCGGTCGTTTGAGAACGCACATCATTCCAGTGTGCGCCTTCTGGAATTTTGAAGCGGTGTTCGACCAGGCTGGCATAATCCTGATCCCCTTTCGATTCCGCCAATGCCTGCTGGTATTCCTCATCAAACACGTCGCAAAGCCGCTTGTAGAATAAAAGTGGAAAGATGTACTGCTTATAATCGCCAGCATCGATTAAGCCGCGCAATAAAGTTGCCGCGCCCCAAAGGTGGGATTCAAGGTCAGCCAGAGAAATGGGTGATGGAAGATTGTTGAAAGCGTTAAGCTGCATGAATGTTATGACCTTATTCTTTATTGGTGATTGGTTCAGAAGATCGGTACTCTGAAGAAACCAATCCAGCATCTTTGAGTAATTCCAAAAGGTGATCTTCCGCCCGATAGGCTTCCTGTAATGCGTTTTTGAGTTCCTTCAGCGCATCATCAACGCTTGCTGTTTCTTCGTCCTGCTTTGATTCGACATAGCGCGGAATGTTGAGGTTGTAATCGTTCCGGGCAATTTCATCCAGGGAGACGATCTGCGAAAAACCTGGGCGGTTGTCAAATGCCTTGTAGCAGGCCAGGATTTGTTCGACATGTTCCTCTTCAAGGGTATTCTGGTTTCGACCTTTGCGATAAAGCGCAGAAGCATCGATCATCAGAACTTTATTTTGGCGTTCGGGAGCTTTCCGATTCCGAAATATCAGGATAGCAGCCGCGAGGGTGGCTCCATAAAACAAATTGGGCGCAAGGCCAATCACCGCTTCCAATAAATCCATTTCCAAGATTTTCTGGCGAATTTTCCCCTCTGCACCCATTCGAAATAAAGTACCATGCGGTAAAACTACTGCCATGCGACCTGACCGTGGTTTGAGTGATTTCAACATATGCTGAACCCAGGCGTAATCACCACTGCTGGAGGGGGGCAAGCCCGCAAAACAACGCCCGTAGGGATCAGACTTCCAGATCTCTTCTCCCCATTTTTCCAGTGAAAAAGGGGGATTTGCAATGACACAGTCGAATGTTTTCAGCCGATCATCTTCGATAAAACGGGGACGGCGAAGTGTATCATCACGGAGAATGTGGAAATCATCGATACCGTGGAGAAACAGATTCATTCGGGCAATCGACGAAGTGGTCAGGTTTTTCTCCTGACCGAATAACCGGCCAAATAACCGCTTAATATCCCCATTCTTCTCGCGCACATGTTGTATTGCCCCGAGCAACATGCCGCCTGTTCCGCAGGCAGGGTCGTAGATCGTTTCATCCGGCTGGGGGTCTAAGATTTCCACCATCAACCGCACTACGCTGCGAGGCGTATAAAATTCGCCTGCTTTCTTATTTGTGGCGTCCGCGAATTTTTTGATCAGGTACTCATAAGCCTGTCCCATGATGTCGGCGTCAACATCAGAATTTCGCAGTCTTAATCGTGAAAAATGGTCAATGAGATCGCGCAGCAATGAGTCAGAAAGGCGATCTTTATTAGTCCATTGGGCATCGCCGAAAATTCCATATAAAGTATCAGGGTTACATTTTTCAATTTCCGTTAAAGAATAATGCAAGGCCTGACCAATATCGGATGTCCGATTCCTTACATCTTCCCAATGGCAGCCTCTGGGGATGATAAAACGATGGAATTCAGGCAATTGAGCAAAATCAATATCCCCTCCAGATTCAGCAAGCGCTGCTTCTGTTTCCTCGTCATAGGCGTCCGAGATACGTTTAAAAAATAGTAAAGGGAAAATATAGGTCTTAAAATCTGCTGCGTCTACCGGACCGCGCAAGATGTTGGCAGCTTCCCAAAGGTGGCTTTCGAGTTTTGATAATTCGATCATGATTGCCTTAACGTCCCACGATTTTTGTTTCTTCAACAGCATTAAGTATATCCCTGGCAACAAATACCCTGTTACGGGCTTTACCAGAGCTTTCAAGGATCCCCTGTTTTACCAATTCATCAATATAACGTTCAGCAGTTGGATAAGGCAAGGCCAGCTCCTCTTCAACCGTCCGTACAGAAATGAGTGGTCGGGCAAAAAGCAGATCCACAACCTGGAGTAAACGAGCTGCAGAGCGCCCTTGCTGGAAGCGCTGGCGATAATTCTCTCTCAGATCGTTGATACGTTTAACACGGTCAGCTGCATCGATTGATTGAGAGGAAACACCATTTAAGAAAAAGCTCAACCAAGAATTCCAATTCCCTTTTTCAGAAACGCCACGCAGATTGGCATAATAATCAGGCCGGTTGGTTTCAAAAAAGGCGCTCAAATACAACAAAGGCTGAGGTAGCAAATTCCAGGCGCACAACAGTATAGAAACCAACAGCCGGCCTAATCGTCCATTACCATCCGGAAAAGGATGGATGGCTTCAAATTGGTAGTGGATTAAGCCCAAACGGATCAGTGGAGGAAGATTGGATGCTTCATTGATATACAACTCCAAATGCTGCAATGCCTCCATCATTTCTTTGGGTGGGGGTGGAACATAGGTGGCAGTGGCAAGGCTGCTTCCCGGAGGACCAATAAAGTTCTGGCCTTGTCTAAATTCACCCGCTTGAAACTGTTCCCCACGCACCCCTTCCAGAAGGATACCGTGCAATTCACGGATCAGACGTAAACTTACGGGTAAGCTGCTCATCCGCTCGAGGCCATATTCCAAAGCGCGTACATAATTGTGCACTTCTTTTACATCATCCGGGGCGTCAAAAAGCGGCAATTGGACTGCTTCATAGGCCAGCACATCCGCAAGCGATGCCTGCGTACCTTCAATCCGGGAAGATAGGACAGCCTCACGTCTGAGGAAAGGTCGCACCAATAAATGTGGATTGGGTAATGATCGACCTATACCAGCCAATTCCCCTAAAGCGCGGTCAGCAAGCGAGAGCACTTCGATCAATTCGGAATCCCAGGTTAGATTCATCGGCGGAAGGGGATTAGGCACATAGGCAAATCCCCCCTCGGGGATGGAGATTAAATGGCCGCTTGTGTTTTCCTGGAAATCTTCAGGGTTCATGCTATCTTCTCACAAGTGATAATAAGGAAATTATTGTTATCATTATACGTGTATTTTGATAACAAGTAAAGCAGTATTAAGTACCAAATAGATTCTTGCCCACCTTGGATCATGCCTGATTTATTTGTAGAATAAAAATGGTATCGTTTCGGGTCGCTGATCTCCTTGGGCATCCATCAAATCGTAGGAGCGGCCGCATAACAAAGTGATTTGTTGTGCCGGTCGCTTTTCGTTTTCCCTGGCGGCCTTCTTATTGAAGTAAAGAGGAATTATCAATCTGTTTGGAGCCTTTGATGTCCGATCCCATTCCACCCAGTGATATTGACGCCGAACAGGCCTTGCTCGGTTCGATCATGATTGCGCCTTATTTATTTGATGATCTGGTCGCTGTCGTAAAAGCGGAATATTTCTATCGTGACTCACACCGCTGGATTTGGGAAGCGATGAACCACCTGTTGGAATCTGAGCAGCAGATCGATCATGTCACCTTGTGTAATGCTTTGAATACCAGCGGTAAGTTGAAGGAAATCGGCGGGCCGGTAAGAGTCAAAAATTGGCTGCTGAATGCACCCCGATTTGTATAAGCAAGGTTGTCAACTGCCGGGTTGCCAAGTGGCAATGAACAAAGTCACTACAGTGGGTGGTTAGGTAGTGGAAAACGCTTCTACAGCTGGCTTCACATGACCTACTTGCCGTCGCAGCCCTGGGTCGGAAGGATCGTTTAACACATCGATTTAGCGCTGATTAAAGAGTTCAACCAGCGCTAGGATATGGCTTTCTTGGTTGAGGATAATTGAACCATATCACCGATATTTATCAAAGTAGAAGACCTTTACATTTCAATCGTAAATTCCTGCTCCAAGCCTTCGATCTCTATTCCTAGGATGATTTTCTCACCCTCTTGCGCAATCCTACCTCCCATATGCCAGGGTGGGATAGAAAAGATTTTCCCATTCATGGTGTTTTCGTTATGAACATCCAATCTGGCAATTGGACGAATTTCCTTCTTGCTCATGTTGAAGATAATAGATTGGTATTCGCTATCCTCGAGTTTGACGATTTTCTTCGGCTTGTCAACCGTAAAAGTTAAATCTCCAACCTTGAAATAAGTAATCTCACCATTCGTTTCATTGAGCTTGATATCATCAGGTAAACCTTTGATCGGTCCAAAGCGGCGCGCTAATGCCTCTCTGTCCAGGAGTTTCGAAGTGGGAGGTTGAGATGTCGCAGAGGTTATTTTGTTTAAATTCTCCCATTCCTTCTTACGGCGGGTGTAATCGGATCGCAAGCGCAAGGTACTATTCTCGTCTTTCCCTCGCTCCGAGTGATACTGAATTTTTCTCTCTGCATTTGCCAGCCAACCACGACGTGCAATATCTCGGAATTTTGGGTTAATATCGTCATTAATATAGCTTTCGTAGAATCGTAGGCTCATGTCAAAGCCCAGCTTTTCGATGGCTGCGCACATTACTTCAAAGTCCAGTTCTCTATTCCACCCTCGATGGTCTTTCACCGGGCGCACCAGGGAACGGTATATTTTCTCGCGGATATTGGCGTTCCTAAAATCATCAGTAACTTTAGCAGCAGCCAAGAGATGCAGCATTATGTAGCGTATTTCCATGCGCTCGTTGTTTTTGGTGATAACCTGAAACATCTTATCCAGCAAGCTCATTAAGTATTCCCATAGACCTCGAGAGGCTAGAAAGTTGAAAACGACTTTAATCTCATCCCGGTTTACAACCATCTCGGTGTTGAATTGTCTAATTTGGTTGAGCACATTTGTGATCTTTTTGGGATCTGTGTCAGGCAAACGCACGTAGGCCAGGCAGGCATCCCAATAATGTCTCTTCTGCTCCAAAATCGGTGCTACAATCATCAACGTTCGAATATCGCTTTTTTCCAGGCTTCTAAATTTAACCCATTCGCTGTAGATTTTTTCAGTATCGCCAGCTTTCTCCCACCATTCCAGATTTTGTGGATAAGCCACGGTTTGAGCCTTGGCAATATAATACCCATTATGATGGGTATTCGCACTAAATTCCCAGCTACGAATTGCCTGCGATAGATCACCGGCGTTGGCATAACATTGCCCGGCTGCGCTGCTGGTATCCGGGTAGCCGTAGTTGCTCAGGTTTTCGAGGATTAAGGCGATGCGCTGCCATTCGTCTTTACTTAGCGCGTTTGCGTCCAATGCCTCGATATGTTGGCGGAATTCAGCTATACCACGACGCCATTGAAAGCTGACTGCCTTCGGCAGTCTATTTTTTTCCAGGCAGTCAGCGATAAAATCGCTAAAATTGCGCAAGACATGTGTCGTCTTAACTTCCGGTTCCATGAAGTGCGCAAGCTGTATTTCTTCGAAGGGGATATCGCCTTCCATGGTCAGCAGGTCTGACCAAAGCATACCATCCCAGAAGCACTCACGCGCCAGGGCGAGCTCGCCTAGCTGTTTGAACAGCCAACCGGCTGACTGCCACCTCTTCTCAAACTTCAGGGCGTAAGCTTCGCATAACTTTGCCTCAGGATCGTGGTTCATCGCTTGATAGTACTCGCATGCACGGTACATATATTCAGGATTGCCGGCACTGATACCGCGCTCCATAAACTCTTTAGCGATGCGCTCCAGATCATGCTCCACCATTTCCTGCATATCTTGAACTCTACCGATTTTGATGGCACGCACCGCATACTCGGAATCCGGATTGGCATCATTCAGTGGGCGGATTTTCCAATCCTGAGGCTGGCGTAGTCCTTTAATATATCCTTCCAAAGCAGATTGCGACAGATGGCTCCAAAGTTTTTTCTCTCCGTCCTCCGAGTCTATGACAAACAGGCGTTGAGTGGCGCGGGTAGCAGCTACATACAGCTTATTGAAAAAGTATTCTGCTTCGATTCGTTCGTGCGGTTTAAGCTCCTCTGGCTTGTGCCAAAGCTTAGGTGGGCAATTTTCACCGAATTTATAGAGGATGATGCGTGGAAATTCCAGACCTTTGGCGCTCACCGCGCTGAGAATGTTCTTTGGTGGCTTACCGGGTTGTATATCTGGGAACAAATTTGCCAGGATCTTGGTATCGCGCTGGATGAAATCTACTTCACCACCCTCGTCACAAGGGATGAGTAGGATAGTATCCTGCAAACTACGCCGCAAGACATCCAGCGAGAGGTCTTCCACAATGAATTTAAGTGGTGGAAAGGCGACTTTCCCCTTACCCCAGAAACGCTGCGGGCGGGTCTCCTGGTTAAATAAAAAGTTACGCAGCAATAATATACCGTTGGAGAATTCGACAATAGGGCGAGTGGAGCGATAATTGTAATCCAGATCATCCAGGTGCTTCATTCGTATGTTTAAGCGTTTATCCCGGTCTACTGTTTGGATGATCTGGTCATGGAATATAGCTTCCACTCGGCTCCAACGGAAGCCGATGGGGTTCAGGGTTTGTAGTGGGTCACCAGCAAAAGCAAACGGCAGGCAGGCCACGTGGGAGATCTTGCTCAAGTCATAGCGCGAGAAAATCGACGCCTGCAAGATGAGATTCAGCTCCAGGCGGGTGAAGTCCTGTGATTCATCGCAAAAGAGAGCGGCATATTCCTCTTTAGGCATCTCACCGCTGTCCAGTACCACCCGCACCAGGTCCTGGTCATCCCATAGGTCGTGGTTTTTTAGGTAATCAGCATACCACTTCCAGACTGTCTTGTGAATGATTTGGAAATCCTCCGCTGGGATAGTTTGTTCTTTGGAAGGAATTTTAACGTAATCCTCAGGTTCCAGATATCCCTCCAGGGTGTAACCTTTGATGAAGGTGCGGATGACATACCAACACAAGTCAGGAGAGAGTTTTTTTGCCTCTGGGTTCTTAAGGTCTTCAAAATACAGGCGTTTAAATTCGTGAAAGGTTACCCGGCGAGCATCGTCCAGATAGCGGTCATAAATCGGTTCATCCTTCGGCAGCAGCGAGCGCAGGAATTCTCGGAATGGGCGCATAAGCTGATTGGTAAACTCTTTTAATTCTTCGGTGTCATAAGTATCCAACAACCTGGTTTTGAGCATGCGCCTAACGCGATCGCGGGCGATGCTTAACAGCTCCTGGTTGTAGGTCAGAAAAAGAGGCAAGCCCTTCAGCTCAACTGCTTCATGATTGCATTTTTTACGTGCTTTCAAGAAGCGCACCATGTATTCTCGGAAAAGGTAAAAGAGGATCGTTGATTTTCCGCTTCCAGCACGCCCATTGATGAAAATCGGCAGGCGGTATTCGTCGGTAGGGTTGTTCAGGCCAGATAGACTAAGCAGAATATTCTCCTCCTCAGCGGAGAGCGCCAGGTGTACATTTTCCTCGCTCTGAATCTCGTGCCACAAGTTACTGTCCAGGATGATATCCCATGGATAGACTTTACTAGCGTCAGTTGCGACGTCGTCAAAGCATAATTCTTCCTCTGGCTTCAGCAAGAAGTGATAATTTTGTTCGACCAGCTCACCCAATTCTGCAGAATCAGGTTGGTGATCGAAGGGAGCAAGCAAGAAGATGACCTTCCGGATGCGATCAGCCTGAGCCGATGTTTGCGTTAAGCTGGCTTTATTGCCGGCTGGTAGCGGTACATTGTGCAGGCTGAAGGCAATCCAGAGCTCACGCTTTTGGGTAATGTAGATTGGAAAACGATCTATCGTGATGATTTCGACTTCGTTAAGTCCTTTCCGGTTCGATGTGGCCCAATCGATAGCAGTGCCCACCGCTTCGTGCAGGGATTCCCAGTGTTCGCAGAACTCTCGGTGTGGGAAGCGGCTGACCCATTCGCTACCCTCGTAGACGACCCAATCGGTTTCCCATTGTGGGCGCTGAAGCCAGGGTTCATATTCTGGAGCAAGCGGTAGGCGCTCTTTTGTTTCTGAGGGCTTCTGCCCTTTCAGCCACTTCGCCAGCGCAGCCAGGTCTGCTTGGTAGGGTGGCGGGTTACGCTTATCGCCGGTGTTGTAGGCACGTACTTTGGCGTTGAAAGCCTCATATTCATTGTCATGATTAAAAAAAAGGGTGTGGAAATAGAGGACTTGCTTGCCATCGACTGTCACTAATTCAGCAATGATCGGGCGATTGTGGGCGCTGAAATGGCCAACAAGGTAAGGCCCGCGTTTTTCAGAGTAGAAAGGGACACGGTTATCTGGCAGCACAGCGACGCGCTGCATTTTGTTCAGGTGTTTTTCGATGTCTCGTTGGACCGTGGAGTCTTGCGCCAGGCGTTTAAACTCTGTGGATTGGTAAATGAGCATTTTATCCTCCCTCTTCAGATCGCTTGTTTGGTGTAGGTGAAGTTGATAGAATCGAAGACCTTCGGTTTGTTTTGCAGAAGATTCAAGTCCAGGCACTGCCCTATGGTCAGGATATGTATGAAGCGACTCTCGCGGTAAGCATCGTGGCCCTTTGCCAGTGGGTTGGGTTCTTCGATGTGAAGATCGAGTGTGTAGTATTAAAACCTGACATATTTTCCCAAACTCCCTTTATCTGAATCTAACAATTGTGAAAAAAGGTGTGGATTACTTTTTGCATTCTTTTCATTAACCTTTCTTTCGAGGTGTTACATCTTCTGGATTATGGCCAGGTACTCTAAGAGCATCGTTTTCATGATCCTTGGTTCAATGAATGATCGTCTCTATTCTGAATCTCCGATGTTTTCCCACTTAAAAGCTCGGCATGTGTTTATTTTAAACTAATTTATAGATTGCTAAAAATGGAAGACGTAAATATTTAGCTACTTATCAGCTGTTAGGAATTCGGAGTTCATATGACCCTCCTAATTATTATAAAAATCAGTTGCAAAAGATTATTATAGTATCGCCACAAAAAAGAGAAACAAAAAACGCTCGAATGTATATTTTTGAGCGTTTTTGGTTTGGTGAACCTTACTTCAGATTTTGCTACTTGCTTAGCCCATATTTTTCGAAAGTGTTCTTAATGATTTCCTTAGCCTCGGTAGATTTTGTGGAAATTTTGTCTTCTTTCAAAATTCTTTCGACTTCAAAAAGAGCTAAAGCCAAATTGGAACGGTCCTGCCCGGATAAGTGCGAGAATGATCCATAAATCTTTAGCAGTTCAGGATCAGGCATAGGAAGATCCAGTACCTGATAAACCTCTACCCCAAGGATTCCGGCAATGCTCAACACTTCCGGCTTTTCAGGTAAAACCTCACCATGCATCCAGCCTAATACCTTGGAAGGTGGATAGCCTAACAGATCGCAAAAGGCTACGAAATCTTCCTCACCCGCCTGGGATCGGCTCCATCGTTTGTACGCTCTGTTAAACCCGGCCGGAAAGTTGGACATGTGGCTTTACTTTTCAAGGATTGCGATGTGGAATATGAAAAATATGTTCGCCTCTAATCATATAATATTTTCTTCAATCTGACAACGAATCCCCCTTCATTTCATCAGATCATCTTTACCGTGCCTGATCCTCCTGTTTATCATGGACCGGGCTTGTTTCAAAAGGATTGCACAAACCTAATTGACCCGCCATTGCCATCATCTGGTCCTAGTTGGAACTCGGCCGGCGCATGACAAACTTTTTTCGTTCTTCAGTTTGCGATTCGCGCGAGTAAACGCAGGCCTTGAGAAGTTTTTCCACTTCCTCTTTTGTGAATGTTTCAACGGGATGTTTTTGAAACTTCGGGGCAGTGATTTCTTTTGCAGGATTGGGGAACTTGAACTCCACCTGCAGCCATCCGAAAAAGGATCGAAACGTTACCCACACATTTCGGATGGATTTGGCGGACAGCGGTTCGGAGCTTCCGTTCCAACGTCTCGGTTTATATTCGGTTCTCAACCAGGCCATGTAGCCGGTCAGGTCGGAAGATTGAATATCCGACACCTCTCGATCTCCGATGTATTTCAACCAATGACCAAGAGTGAACTCATAGGAGGTAATTGTGCGTTGGCTTAATCCCTCTGCTGTTTTGAATTTTAGGAAGCCGTCGATGGCTTTGGCTAAGGAAAGTGAAACTTTGGATTTTGACGTACCCGGCGAACTGCGGTTCATAAGAAATTCCTCCATTTTTGGAAAAATGTCTACCGCTGTGCGCCAAGCTCGCGTCTGCGGCCCTTTGGGCAACGAAAAACCAGAGCCCGACGGACTCTGGTTTGACTTTAGTAGCGGGGAGTGGATTCGAACCACTGACCTCCGGGTTATGAGAGATTTTCCTGGTTTCGGAACGTTTTCCCCTCAGGCTCCGCATTTTAGCCTGGCCTGAGGGACGCTCTTCTGAAGAGGCCGGAGGTCTTTGGTTACGAGTTATTAGACGTATGATAGCGACTTTTTATGACAGGGTCAAGTAGGACTTTTTTCGCGACCCGGAGGACGATGGTTGAAAACCGATTACTCAGCGTTTCAACGAAAAAACTTAATCTCCAAGTGTTCGAACGGATTTAGTCAAAACATCAATTTCAATTACGAAGACGCCATTGAGTAGATGCTTGTTTGTCCGGTAATAGTAATCAGCAAGAGTTTCTGTGTGTTTGTTATCTACATCTCTACGCAAGACGACAAACCGGAATTTATCACTGGATATATGCTGTAAATAAAAGATAGCCTCATTAATAAATCCCATAATAAATCCCATCTTCGCGCTTGGAACATTGCCGCCTTCAGTCCACGAATAATTCTTGCACTCACCTATGTAATTGCCATCATCAGAAACAAGATCAAATTTGTGGTTCTTTGGTGGGTTGCCAATCGGTATCGAATGTTCAGTTTGGAACCAAACCCGGAAATGTTGACCAAGCACTTCAGCTGCAATTTTCTGAAAGCTTTTTCCCTTACCTGTGTTCTTGCTGTTAGGCTCAGGCATAGTCACCTTTCTCTTAAAAAGTCATTTAATTACTACCTCTTAGAAATCTTTGTTTTTTCATGCGAAGCTTGGCATCCGATAAAGATACCTTGATTATCATAATCCAAATTTCTTAGCATAGAGATGTTCACTTCTATCTTGAAATTTTTCCCCTCTGATGATTTCAAATGCACTGGAACAGGGATGCAGCTTGCTTGGTAACTTGATTATATTTTCCTTAACGATTCTTTTGCAGTAGAATAAATACTGCAAATAATACTTGACAAACGCAAAATGCTTGTTATAATTTACAGTATGAAATCTACTGTGTTAAAATTTTACGAGGGCATATGAAGGCTTTCTTGGGCGACATATCTGAAATCCAGGTTGGCTATCAATCGCGGGAGGGGATTCGCGCGCATCCGGATGGCAGTCACTATTTACTTCAGGCACGAGATTTCAACAACCTGCACCAGGTAGATTGGTCCAACCTCACCAGGTTTACCCCTGCTGGCTCTACGACCAAATCGGAAATCCAGCCTGGTGATGTCTTGTTCCTGGCCAAGGGACAGGATAATTTTGCCTGCCCAGTAAACCGCGTAACCAATCATGTCCTCGCAGCAAATTCATTTTATATCTTACGGCCCGATCAGGCAACGATTCTGCCTGAATACCTGGCCTGGTGGCTCAATCAAACACCCGCGCAGGAGTACATCAAACTGAACCGTAGTGGCAGCTCGCTCCCCTTCCTTTCCGTTTCTGCGTTATCGCGTCTTGAGGTTCCTATCCCACCCATTGAGGTACAAAGAAAAATTGGCGAATTGGAGCTGCTGAGAAAAAAGGAAGCGGATCTATTAGGTTTATACCTGTCAAAGAAATCGACCTTGATCCAAACAGTCTGTCTGAATGCAATTATCGAATAGGAGGAAAAGAGACATGGCTAACTCACATGCAAGCAAGAATGAAATCGGGCAAATCGTCTGGGCGGCTTGCGATACCTTCCGCGGCGCTGTGGATCCTTCAGAATATAAGAACTATATCCTGACCATGCTGTTTGTGAAATACCTGAGCGATTTGCGGAAAGATGTCCTTGCGGACTATACCCGGCGTTACAACGGTGATATGGTTCGTGTGGAACGTGCCATGAAGCGGGAACGCTTTGTGATTCCAGATGAATGCACATTTGATTATCTCTATGAACGGCGTGACGCGGCGAATCTCGGTGAAATTATCAACATCGCCCTAGAAAAGATTGAGGATGCCAACAAATCCAAACTGGAAGGGGTCTTTCGCAACATCGATTTCAACAGTGAAGGCGCGTTGGGCCAAACCAAGGACCGCAACCGCCGCTTGAAGAATCTACTGGAAGATTTCGCCGATCCCCGTTTGGACCTGCGTCCCTCCGTTATCGGCAATCGCGATGTCATTGGGGATGTTTATGAATATCTGATCGGCCAGTTCGCGGCAGGCGCCGGCAAGAAGGCCGGTGAATTCTACACACCGCCAGAAGTATCCATTCTGCTGGCAAAACTGGTGCAGCCAAAACCCGGCGACCGAATTTGCGACCCGGCTTGCGGATCGGGTTCTTTGTTGATTCGCGTTGCCAAGGAGACTGGCAGCCAAAATTATTTCCTCGGCGGGCAGGAATCCAACGGCTCGACCTGGGCGCTGTGCCGGATGAATATGTTCCTGCACGATATGGATGGCGCACAAATTGAGTGGTGCGACACGATTTCCAACCCACGCCTGCTCGATCATGACGAACTGATGCGCTTCAACGTTGTGGTTGCCAATCCGCCATTCTCTTTAAAGAAATGGGGCTCTGAATTTGCCGCCAACGATCCGTATAACCGCTTCCACCGTGGACTACCGCCAGCCAGCAAAGGCGACTATGCCTTCATCAGCCACATGGTGGAAATTGCGCTGGAAGGCGAAGGCCGCGTGGGGGTCATTGTTCCGCACGGCGTGCTCTTCCGCGGCGCTGCGGAAGGCATTATTCGTAAGCAGTTCATCGATGAAAACATCCTTGAAGCCATTATCGGGCTGCCAGAGAAGCTCTTCTTTGGCACGCCCATCCCTGCCGCCATTCTGGTATTCAACAAGGCTCGTAAACCCTGGGCGGATGCGCAAACCGAACGCGATAAACACATTCTGTTCATTGACGCTTCGCGCGACTTTGAAAGCGGCACTAATCAGAACGTTCTGCGCGAGGAAGACATCAATCGCATCTTCCAAACCTACCTGGATTTCCAACCAAAAGAGAAATATTCCTCTCTGGCAACTCTGGCAGATATTCAAGCCGCCGATTACAACCTGAACATCCCGCGTTACGTGAATACGTTTGAAGAGGAAGAAGAAGTCGATATTCCCGCTGTGCAGAAGGAAATCGAGGCGATCGAAGCGGAACTGGTTCAGGTGCAGGCTGAAATGAAGAAATATCTGGAAGAGTTAGGCTTGGGAGGTGCCCGATGACCGAACTTCTTCCAGAGAAGCCCATGAATATTCTGATCTACCAGGCGGAAGACGGCAAGACCCATATCAATGTCCGCATGGAAGGTGATACGGTATGGCTTACTCAATCTGCAATGGCTGAATTGTTTCAGACGTCGTCGCAGAATATCACGATGCACATTAAGAATATCTATGCCGAAGGTGAATTGAGCGAGGTGGCAACCTGTAAGGATTACTTACAAGTTCAATCGGAAGGTGGCCGAGAAGTACAACGCGCATTGAAGCATTACAACCTGGAAGTGATCATCGCGGTTGGCTACCGCGTAAAATCACACCGCGGCACCCAGTTCCGACGCTGGGCAACTGAACGACTGCGCGAGTACCTGGTCAAAGGCTTTGTTCTGGACGATGAGCGCCTGAAAGAAGGGCGCGGGCTGGGCGCGGACTATTTTGACGAGTTACTCGAGCGCATTCGCGATATCCGTGCTTCCGAAAAGCAGTTTTATCGAAAAATCACCGAAATCTACAGCCTGGCTGTGGATTACGACCCCAACGCGGAGATCACCCATGAATTTTACGCCAGCGTGCAAAACAAATTGCACTGGGCAATAACCGGACATACCGCTGCTGAATTGATCGCAGAACGCGCCAGCGCTGCCAAACCGAATATGGGCCTGACCAGTTGGAAGGGCAAGAAAGTGCGCCAGGCGGATGTAACCGTGGCCAAAAACTACCTGGCAGAAGGTGAACTGCGCAGCCTGAACCGCATTGTGACCATGTACCTGGATTACGCCGAAGACCAGGCCGAACGCCACCAACCCATGTACATGCGTGATTGGGCGCAAAAGCTGGACGCATTTTTGCAGTTCAATGGGCGCGAAGTGCTGCGCGACGCCGGCCGGGTGTCGGCGGAGGTAGCGAAGGCATTGGCGCTTACGGAATATGAAAAGTACAACACTGCCCGCCTGGAACGGGAAGCCAGTCAATCGGATGAGGATTTTGAACGGGTAGTACGAAAACTGAAGGGTAAAAACAAGGGCTACGAGGGGGAAAATTCGAATGTCGAAATGTAGACAGCATGCAAATGATCTCATTGAAACAGAAATTGGAAGAATCCCTGGGGATTGGGATTTGTCCAAGCTGTCCAATATTGCTCAAGTAATTGTAAGCAATGTAGATAAAAAGTTCAAAGGGAATGAGACCCCTGTATTTCTTTGTAACTACCTGGATGTTTATCAGAATGAGTACATTACAAGCAATTTGGAATTCATGCGTGGTTCAGCGTCTGAAGCGGAAATCAACAAGTTCTCACTTCGACACGGTGATGTCCTTATAACTAAGGATTCTGAGACTGCTGAAGATATTGCCAGTGCGGCAGTTGTGGCCAATGAAATACAAAATCTGATCTGCGGTTATCATCTGGCAATATTGCGACCTGACAAAGAACGCATGGATAGTTATTTTCTTGCAAAAACATTGCAGCATGATCGAGTTCACAATCAATTCGTTACAAAAGCGAATGGCGTTACACGTTATGGTTTGACATTATCGGTGATCAATAACGCCGCAATGCCAGTTCCTCCACTAGAAGAGCAATATGAAATCGCAAGAATCCTCTCCACATGGGACCGCGCCATTGAGCGGGTGCAGCGGCTGATTGAGGCGAAGCAACGGCAAAAGAAAGGATTGATGCAAGGGCTGCTGACGGGTAGGCTACGTTTTCCGGAATTAGGGGAGCCTATTAAAGAATTGGGAAATATCCCAGATGGGTGGAAATCCGTCGAATTTCATGAATGTGCTACCCGCTCAAACAAAAAAATTGATCCAGCAACGAATGATTTTAATTTCAGATGCGTTGAACTAGAGCATATATCTCAGAAATCTGGGAAAATCATCGGGGAAACGGAGAGCAAACAACAAACGAGTTCAAAAAACTATTTTCGTCCTGGAAACGTGCTGTTTGGGAAGCTTCGCCCATACCTTCATAAATTTGCATTTTGTGAATTTGAAGGGGTTTGTTCTTCTGAAATCTGGGTGTTGCAGAATAAAAGTAACTGCACTTCTAGGTATTTATTCTATTTGGTTCAAACGGATACATTTTTATCAGCTTCGATTCAAACAACCGGCACCAAAATGCCCAGATCAGATTGGAGCGTTGTGAAGAAGACAAAATTCGCCCTGCCCATTCTTAAAGAGCAAGAACGAATTACTGAATTATTGGATCAATTTGAACTAAACATCGAGTTACTTGAAAGATATGTCTTGCAACTTAAAGAGCAGAAAAAAGGTCTGATGCAGAAGCTGCTCACAGGTGAAATTCGGGTGAATGTGGATTAGGAGGGCAAGAATGATTATTACAAATAACTATCTTTTCACCAATATATCGTTATCAGAACAATTGAATTGGTTGGAAAACAACATAGATGTTTATTTAGATACAATTTCAAAAGAACAGTTCTCTGCCAATTCAGATGATCAAATTGCAGAATATTTATTATCACAAATTGAGTTAGTCCCTCTACAAATTCACAAAGATAATGCATTTGTTTCGGAGCCACAAGAATCCAAGTATGCCCAGAATGATCCACTTGATAGAGAGGTAAAGATTTCTGGTGTACTAATAGAATACTCTATACCATATTCAGGTACTTCTAATCTATGGAGAATGAGGCCTTCTAGATATAGTTTGAGTTTCCCGAAAGGAGAATTCATTCCTAAAGAAGGAAATGATCAAACAGGGATTTTAAAATTTGAATTGTTTTTTTCTATTAATGACTACAGGCCTGAAAATGTAAGGAGCGAAATTGATAAAAACCTTCAGAGTATTGAAGAATATATTTCCTACTCAACAAAAGATTTAGAGTCATCTACTCCACAACTGCATAATGCAATAAAGGCCAAAGTGGTTCAACGTAGAACAAGGTTAGGTGTTATGAAAACCACCACAGAATTACTTAATATTCCTATTCGACTTCGAGAAGACGCTCCAGATTTAATCTCCTTACAATTGCAGCCCAAAATAACACCTTCTTTGAACCAAAAAAGTCAACAAGTTCTTGAATATGGCATATTGAACGAAGATTATGAAAACATCCTAAAAATAATTCGCCATGAAGGTTGCTCGTACGAACGTACTCCAACAACATTCGCCAAACATGATGAAGAAGAGTTGCGCGACATTCTTTTGGCGCATCTAAATGGGCATTACTATGGGTTAGCAAACGGCGAAGCATTCAGAAAAAAAGGAAAAACGGATATCTGCATCGAATTCGAAAATCGAGCAGCATTTGTTGCTGAATGTAAGTTATGGAAAGGTGAGCAAATACTTTCAGACGCCATCGACCAGTTATTAGGCTATCTAACTTGGAAAGATTGTAAAACCTCTTTGATCGTTTTCGATAAAGATGTAGCAGGTTTTACGAAAATCCAGGAAAAAATACCTGAAGTGTTAAAACAACATCCTAACTTTGTGAGCGACGAGAAAGTGCAAAATTATGGTGAATGGAGGATGACATATCGATCCTCGGACGATCCTGATCGATTGGTTATTGTCCATATTTTTCTATTTAACTTGTATGTCATAGTAAAAAAATGAGGGAAACCGTGATGGATCAAGCATCCCTTGAATTCTCAGAACTCACCCGCTCCCAGCTTCCGGCGTTGCGCCTGCTGCAAAATCTGGGCTACACCTACCTCTCCCCGCGTGAGGCGCTGGCGCTGCGCGGCGGGCGGGCTGATTCCGTTTTACTGGAAAGTGTTCTGCTCGAATGGTTGGCCAGGAATAATGAAATCCAATACCATGGTCAACGCTACCCGTTTTCCGAAGCCAATATTCACACCGCTGTGCAGGTCCTCAAAGAGACTCTCTCCATTGGCCTGCTGCGCACCAACGAGAGTATTTTCGACCTGCTCAGCCTGGGCAAGAGCCTGCCGCAATCCGTGAACGGCAGCCTGAAGAGCTTCAGCCTGCGCTATATCGATTGGGAACATCCCGGGAAGAACGTTTACCATGTGGCAGAGGAATTCGCCGTCGAACGCCGCGGCAGTCACGAAACGCGCCGGCCCGACCTGGTGCTGTTCGTCAACGGCATTCCCTTCTGCGTGATCGAATGTAAATCGCCCGACCTCAAAGATCCTATTACCCAGGCGATCTCACAACAGATACGCAATCAGAAAGAAGATGAAATCCCCACTCTTTTCCAATATGCACAGCTTCTTCTGGCGGTTTCAGGCAATGAAGCCAAATATGCCACGGTCGGTACCCCGGCCAAGTTTTGGAGCGTTTGGAAAGAGGAAGACGAAGCATTCGAGAAATCTTTGAAAGCTGTTGTGGAAAAGCCATTGAGCCGCAGCCAGATTCAAGCGCTGTATAACGCCTTCCCGGGCAAACACCGCATGGAAGCGGTCAACAGCCTGAACCTGCCGCGCGTTGTCACCGCTCAGGATCGAGCCATTTACTCGCTTTGCCGGCCGGAACGGTTGCTTGAACTGGCGTATGGCTTTACGCTCTTCGATGCCGGCGAAAAGAAAATTGCCCGCTACCAGCAATACTTCTGCGTAAAGAAGATCATGCGACGCATCTACGAGCGCGATTCCGAAGGAAGACGATCCGGCGGCGTGGTCTGGCACACCCAGGGCAGCGGCAAATCGCTTACCATGGTCTTCCTGGCAAAAGCCATTGCGCTGAGGCCCGATATCCCGGATTATAAAATCGTGCTGGTCACCGACCGGGTGGATCTGGACGATCAGATCTACAAAACGTTCCACGCCTGTGGCAAAGAAGTGGAACAGGCTCGCACTGGCAAAGACCTGGCGGAAATGCTGCGCGAAAACAAGCAGCGCATCATCACCACCGTGATTGACAAATTTGACGCTGCGGTGGGGCGTCAAAACGCGCGTAATGACAACCCGAACATCTTTGTCCTGGTGGATGAAGGCCACCGTACCCAATACGGTGCAATGCACGCCCGCATGCGCCAGGCGCTCCCCGAGGCCTGCTACATCGGTTTTACTGGCACTCCGGTGATGAAAAAGGACCGCGATACCGTTCGGCAGTTTGGAGGCTTGATCGACACCTATACCATCACCCGCGCGGTGGAAGATAAAAACGTAGTGCCTTTACTTTATGAAGGCCGGCATGTGGATCAAAACGTAGATTCGAAAGCGATTGACACCTGGTTTGATCGCATTACTCAGGATTTGACCCAGTCGCAAATTGCAGACCTGAAGGCAAAATATTCCACCACAGACCAGCTCAATAAAGCTGAGCAAAAAGTCCAGCGGATCGCCTGGGATATCAGCGTTCATTATCGCGACAATTGGCAGGGCACAGGGTTCAAGGGTCAGCTGGTTGCTGCCGATAAAGCCACCGCCCTTTTATACAAACAATTCCTGGATGAATTTGGCATGGTGACATCAGAAGTGTTAATTTCACCCCCAGACGAGCGCGAAGGCGAGGAAGACCTGTTTCAGGAAAACGTTCAGGCTGTCCAGCGGTTCTGGAAAGGGATGATGGAAAAGTATGGCAGCGAGCGCGAATACAATAAACAAATCATCAACGCGTTCAAGAACGGAGAAACACCCGAAATTATCATTGTGGTGGATAAGCTGCTGACCGGATTTGACGCACCCCGAAACACGGTTCTTTATCTGACCCGCAAACTCAAAGATCACACCCTATTGCAGGCCATCGCGCGGGTTAATCGCTTGTACGAAGGCAAAGATTTCGGCTACATCCTGGATTATTACGGTGTTCTGGAGAATTTAAGCCATGCGCTCGACCTGTATAACTCGCTGCCTGAATTTGATAAGGATGATCTGGTTGGCATCCTGACCGATATCAGCGAGCCCATTTCGCAGCTGGCGCAAGCTCATTCGGTATTGTGGGACACCTTCAAAGAGGTCAAGAATCGCCGCGACGTGGAAGCATATGAAATCCTGCTGGCGGACGATGCCTTACGAGAAAAGTTTTATGAAAGACTTTCAAAATACGCCAAGACATTATCGATTGCCTTATCAAGTGTTAAATTCCTGGAAGAAACTCCACCTGAGAAAGTCGAACATTACCGGAGCGATCTGAAATTCTTCTCCAAGTTAAAAGCATCTGTTCAGCGGCGCTACGCAGAGGTGGTCGATTTTTCGCAATACGAACCGCGCATCCAGAAGCTGCTGGACACCCATGTTGGTACCGGTGATGTGGAGCAAATTACCTCACTGGTGAACATCTTTGATCAGAAAGCTTTCGCTGATGAAATAGAAAAGCTGCATTCGGATGCTGCCAAAGCAGATACGATTGCCCACCGCACTCAAAAAACCATCTATGAGCGCATGGAACAGGATCCGGTATTTTACAAACGTTTCTCTGAGATATTAAAAGACGCGATTAAAGCCTACCGGGATGAACGTCTCAGAGAAAAGGATTACCTGGCGCAGGTCACTGAAATCATGCAAGCCGTCCTCAATCGAACAGGGGATAATGTTCCTGCACGGCTAAATGGACATGAGGTTGCCAAAGCCTATTATGGGATTGTGAAAGAGACGATTCAACCGGGCGAGTCTGGAGAAGACCGCAATGAAGCCTTTGCCCGGGCTGCCTTAGAAGTAGAAAACATTATTGAACAAAATCGCATTGTTAACTGGGTGGACAATATCGACGTTCAGAACCGGATGCGCATCGAAATTGAAGACATGTTATTTGACTGGAAAGAGCAGGAAGGGATCGAACTGACCTTTGAGGACATCGATCGAATTTTAGATCAATCGATTGATGTCGCCCGCGTCAGATGTCCATAAGCCAGAGGTAATTAATGGTGATTATCGAAAATCCAAAAATAATAACCGTATCTTATTCCAACCTTCAGATTCCCGTCACAGTATGGTTTGAAGAGAGAAATCGGTTACGAATCACGGTTCAGCCAGATAAAAGCATTGTCGCGAAAGCGCCTCTGGATCACTCCATGGAGGAAGTGCGAGCAAAACTCGAAAAACGAGCCCCCTGGATGATTCAGCAATTGGAGTACTTCGATCAGTACCATCCAATCCTGCCTGAACGCCAATACATCAGTGGTGAAACATATTACTATTTGGGCCGGCAGTATCGGTTAAAAGTAACGGCTGGCAGTGAAAATGCTGTCAAACTGATTGGTAAATTCTTTATGTTAACTACAACCCAACCAGAAAACCTGGAAAGGAAACAACAAATTTTACAAGACTGGTACACCAGGCATGCCAGGGTATTTATCCAGAATCGAGCAATGCTGTTTGTTGATCGCCTCATCGAGCTTGGCGCAAAAACACCTGAGATTAAGTATCGCAGGATGAGCAAACGCTGGGGAAGTTGCACGCCCTCCGGAGTGATTACATTTAATACAGAGCTGATCAAAGCACCGACTCACTGTATTGATTACGTGGTCCTGCATGAATTATGTCATCTGGTGCATGAAGGCCATAGCGCCAAGTTTTATCACTTGTTGGATATTTTGATGCCAGATTGGAAGAAGCGAAAAGAACGATTGGAAAAGGTGATTTTGACATAATTAGGTTATGTCAATTTACAAGAAAGTTATATTAAAACCGATCAAGGAAAAGGGGTTATGTCATGATTATGCCAATCGAGCCAGTAGAAGAATTCGATGAACTAATCGAAGACGAAACGATTATTACGGATGAAAATGGAGATGAGCCTGCTCATGACCGTCGGAGGATCTTTACGGATAAATTGGATCCACCGATCGATTCGTTGTTTTTAAAGAATAAACGTGGTGATCTCATTCTGGATCCCATCTTCCAACGTCGCCCTGTTTGGGACCTGGCTCGTTGCAGCCGGTTGATTGAATCGGTCATTCTCGAAGTACCTCTACCCGTTTTCTATCTGGCAGAAAGTAAAGACGGTACTGAGGAAGTAATTGATGGCCAGCAGCGATTACGGGCTTTTTTTAATTTTTTGGATAATATTTATGCTTTAACAGGCTTAAAGGCCTTACCGCATCTCAACGGGAAATATTTTCGAGATCTGGATAAGCCCACACAAAAATTAATCTTGGGGTACTCAATTCGCACCGTCACTTTTAAGAAGGAGTCGGATGAGAATCTCCGTTTTGAGATTTTCGAACGACTGAATACCGGCGCAATGCCATTAAATGACCAGGAACTGAGGAATTGCATTTACAGGGGAAAATACAACGAATTATTGATTGAACTCTCATCGGATCCTGATTATATGGCGATCATGGGGCTCAAAGCGCCAGAAAAACGTATGAAGGATGTTGAGTATGTATTACGCTTTGCAGCGTTTTATCATGCTACGTACCTGAAATACAAACCCTCCATGGCCCGTTTTCTAAACGAGGATATGAAAACTCATCAGAATATTTCTGATGAGGATACCACGAAACTTCGAAAAGCATTTAAGAATAGTATGTCACTCATCCGTTCCATGATCGGAAGCAATGCATTTCGCCGGTACTATCGGGGTGACGATGAAAACATCAATGGGTATTGGGAACCAAAAAGGTTCAATGCTTCCCTTTTTGATGTTTTGACATGGGGTTTCACAAATTACGACAAAAATTTGGTAATGGCAAACTTAGATGCAATCAGAGAAGGTTGGATCGTATTGATGACAGAAGATGAGAATTTCATTGAATCGATTGAACGATCCACTAGCTCGTTGAAAAGTGTAACCTACCGATTTGATGCCTGGCGGAAAGTCTTAAGCGAAGTGCTTTCCTCCACTTCAACTCAGCCAAGGTGTTTCACAAGGGTATTGAAGCAAAAGTTATTTGATACAAATCCGACCTGCCAAATATGCAATCAGCAAATTGCAGAGGTCGATGATGCGGCTGTAGATCACATCGAACAATACTGGCTGGGCGGAAAAACCATTCCCGAAAATGCGCGCCTTACGCACCGCTATTGTAATTGGGCAAGATCGAAGAAGGATGTCGCCTAAATAGCTAAGCCACGATTACTTTATCCAAGGAAAGACTAGGAAATATGATGATCGAAATGGAACGCCCAAAAGACAAGAAATATGAAGATTGGCTGGCAATGGAAGATTTTCGCAGTTATTTACAGGATACTTCAACAAAAGAAATTCCAGTTTATCAGTTGGACGGAAAGGCTGGTGGTTTGTTATTCTTATCGTCTCTCTTATTGCCACAAGAATTATTTTCCGAGGCATTAATTGACGATTTGATAAATTGGCAAGAAGATCCTGTAGAAAGCAGTTGGGGATATGGAAGTGAATTTGAGAATGGTAGAGAGTCAAAAGTGATTTATTCACCATTCTCAAATATGCGTCCAGAAGTATTAATTGATGCTGTACCAATCCTCACCCGTCGAATTAATTGCTTAATTTAGGAATCGGCCTGAATATTTTGAAGTAAATCCGGAAATAGCACATATTCACGATTTGCATTGGAACGAGGCTCATCATGCCTTTTGTACATTGAATGAAAATGGTGATATTTGGGATGTCGTGAAAGTACATCAAGAAGGTCGTTGCACGAAAGTTTCCATTGTTGAAGAGGTGTTAGTTAAGCATATGATTCTTGGAAATTATGTTTTCCTGCGCTTTTTTGATTTGGATCGGTGGGAAGGCGAGCTGGATATGCCAAATTCCGTCGATTACGTATCAACAGTTTATTGGCATGATCATAATATCCACGCAAGGTGGACCCCCGTCCATAAAAAAGACGGAACATTGGGACGTGTATTTCTACGTGGATTTCAAATTATTTACCCCCCAAATGATCCTGATATTCAACGGGTGTTTATAGAAGGAGCCCCTCGGCAATACTGCACTTTTATCGCCTTCGACTGGAAACGCGGGCAAATAGGTGAGTACTCTTGTTCCCCTGAAAAGTTGGGAAATTATTTTGTGGAATCTGATTATCCTTTTGAAACAACGCCAGCTTTCTTTAAGAGAGAAGTTTTACGTAAATACCAAAGCGACATTGAGAAATATTCAGTGAAAGATCATCAAATTGAATGTCGATCAATATGGGGATTACCATTTGATATAAATGATGAAGGGCAAGTGCATGCTTATTTAATTGATCTTTCAAGAATACCTTATACGGAGCAACTACATTGGAAATCGTTTAATGAATCTCCAAAGGCAGGCATTTCCCGCCGTGCTTATAAAACAGATTTTCTAGCACAATGGGATACAGAGCCAGAACCGCTACGTGACTTAAAGCAATTACTCAATGAGTTCCCCGCAGTAAGTACACCAAGTGGAAGAATCGACCTGTGGCAACAACCTACAGGGGCAGATGCAAACCTCATTGACCAGGTACATTATCCAACTGGGGATTCTCGCCAGGAATGGGAAACAGAAATCATTGAATTAGATAAACTAATTATTGAAGGGTTTTGTACGAAATATCTACGAAAAGTCGCCAATAGCCTTGGGATTCAGAACGAACAGTTGGGTAGCATATTGTTATTACGAGAAATTCTCAAAAATAAAGGAATCGCTCCTGATTTATCAAATAGTATCATTGATCCCTTACATCACCTACATGATCTTCGTTCAAAATTTGCAGGCCATCGGGCTGGGTCAGATGCAGAACAACTTACAAGAGAAATTCGAAATAAGTATGGGGATTTTTCCGGACATTTTCGTAGATTGATAGTCAGTCTATATGAAGGTCTTTCAATCTTGGCCGATTTGACAGAAAAAGGATACATTAACTTATCATAGCTTTGCACTCACACAATTTTTATTCGCCACTTTAGGAAACAAGGAAAACTTCGTATAAGGTTTATAGACGACTATATCCTGATTTTTTCCTTGTTTTGCATTATTCTAATATGTTTACAATATCCCGTTCCCACTAAAGACTCTACGGGAACGACCCACCAAGAACAACCTGACAGGTCGTTCATCTGCTTTACCTGGTAGAAAAAAATAAAAATCGCCCAATACAATTAGAAAATGGTCACCAACAACACACTAAAAATCACTCTCGAAACCTGGATTATTTCCGACACGCATTTCTTCCATGAGAATATCGGAACATACTGCAATCGCCCCCAAAACTGGCAGGAGCTGGTCATCAAAAACTGGAATGACCTGATTTCTCCTGACGAAACCGTCCTACACCTGGGTGACTTTGCATTAGGCAACAAAACTAATTTTGACCTCCTGTCTGGTATGTTAAGGGGCAGATTGTTATTGATCCAAGGTAACCATGACCGGATCAGTAAATCTTATTGTGAAACCCGTGGCGTAACTTTGATAAAGGATTCCTTGACCGTCGAGATAACCGATCAAATGAAATTGATCTTTTCCCATCGCCCGATCGTAACTCTTGAAGACGGTTGGATCAATCTACATGGTCATATCCATAATGTTCCACCGCCGCCTGAAGGTTCCAATCTGGGATTGAACCATATCAATATGAGCGTTGAGATCAGGGAGTATCGTCCCTGGCGGTTGGGTGATATTCTCAAAATTATCAAAGACCATCCAACAGAGAACGATGTGTCACTCCGTTGCCCCGTTCCCCCTTAAGACTCTAGGGGTTTGAAGTGGATGGAACGAAGTGCACACCGTTCCTATTGGCCAAGAAAGCTTTTCTTGCTCCCAAAATATTCCGATTTAGACTCAAGTTTTCGGCATTTAGGGGCAATTCTCGGTTGAAAGGTATTTCCATACCTCTTTATGGCAAAAGGCGCTTCAGCGCTCTTCCTGTTCAATCAACGTCTGCGGCAGGGTCTGCGTCAACGTCTGCGGCGTGTCAACAAGGCGTCTGCGGCACGTCAGCAAGGACGCAGACGCTAATTTTTGATCAAAAATATACTTCTGTCTTTTCCAGACTTTGATACCAGCAGCCAAACAATCGGATAAAGACTAAACTGATCTTGCCCACCTTGGATCATGCCTGATTTTTTTGTAGAATAAAAATGTAATCGTTTCGGGTCGCTGATCTCCTTGGACATCAATCAAATCGTAGGAGCGGCCGCATAACAAAGAACTTTGTTGTGCCGGTCGCTTTTCGTTTTCTCTGGCGACCTTCTTATTGAAGTAAAGAGTAAATATCAAACCATGTGGAGCCTTTGATGTCCGATCCCATTCCGCCCAGTGATATTGACGCCGAACAGGCCTTGCTCGGTTCGATCCTGATTGCACCTTATTTATTTGATGATCTGGTCGCTGTCGTAAAAGCGGAATATTTCTATCGTGACTCACACCGCTGGATCTGGGAAGCGATGAATCACCTGTTGGAATCTGAGCAGCAGATCGATCAAGTCACCTTATGTAATGCTTTGACTACCAGCGGAAAACTAAAGGAAATTGGCGGGCCGGCGTACATCACAGGGCTGATCAATGCAACTCCGACTTCCATGCACGCCGAGTCTTACGCGAAGATCGTACGCGAAAAAGCATTCAAGCGTAAAGCGTTACAGGTTGCAACCAACCTTGCGCAAAATGCCATTCAAGATAAACCGCTCTCCGAAGCTCTGCAGCAGATGGAAGAATTCTTTGTCAGCTCATCCGCCTTGTCGGGAGTCACGGAGCGCATGGTTATGACCGCAGAAAAATTGTGTTTGTCGGAGATAGGCGAATTGACCTGGATTCTCAAAGACTGGATTATGGCCGGGGGGATCAACTTGATCGCCGGTATGCCGGCAGCCGGAAAGAGTTTTCTTGCTCTGGACCTGGCAATTGGCATGGCTTCTTCTGGACTGGCATGGGATAACCGGCCGGTAACCCAGGGCAAAGTGCTGTATCACTTCCTGGATGGCAGCTACCGGGGTATGCGCTCGCGGGTTCTTAAACTGTGCAACGCGCGGGGAATTCAACCGCCTGCAAACCTCATTTTCGACTTTTCTCCGCTTAACCTGAAAGTCACTTCCGAAGTGCTGGCATTACGCCAGCGCATTCACCGGTTGGATGCCTCAGTCGTCATTTTTGATGTCATGGCCAAGTTTATGCCTGGCGCTGATGAAAATTCGGTCGCGGAAATATCACCGATGATGAACACCCTGCGTGAAATAGCCAACCAGACCGGTACGACCTTCATTCTCATTCATCATCTCAATAAGGGTGGAAACTCCGATCTTTCCTATCGCGTCCGGGGCTCCTCCGATATTTTGGGATCTGTCGATACCGCCATTGTGATTGCGCACGAAAACCAGCATTCATCACACGCAATGCGAACGATCATTCCACAAAAGGTGCGTGAATCCCTGCCACCCGCGCAGTTGCAGTTCCAAATTGAATCGACCGAAGAGAGCATCGCGCTCCGATTTTCTGAAACGAATGCTTCTGAACTGGTGCGCGTGCCTGGTCAGGCGGAATTGATCTTTGCGGATATCCTGGAATATCTGCAAAGCGTTCCGGCGCAAGAATTCAAGAAGAATGAGCTCATCTCAGCACTCCAAATCAATAGCAGCGCCAGGACGATCGACCGGGCATTTTCAAAACTCAACAATGATCCGCGAATCAGAGTTACAAAACGAGGATCATTCAACACCTATCAATGGGAAGAGGATACGCCAGCCACGCCATTCCCTTAAGGGGTTGGCATGGCTGGCGTATGTTTGTTTCATGCAAAGTCTAAAAAATAACAAAGGAGAAGAATGTCAGAAAACCAAAATACTTCAAATTGCCGGATTTCCAGGAATGTCTTGATCAAAGCACCTGGTTTGCTGCCCATGCTCTACACACCGCGTGAAATAGCTGAAGACCTGGACGTTCCTGAAACCACCTTGCGGGATTGGCTCAATCATGGCGCGCCACACAGCCGGGATGAATCCAACCATATCTGGATCGACGGAAAGCAATTTGCCGCCTGGGTTGACAACCAACGGAACGCCAGAAAGAAACCAGCCCATCCGCTTCAAGCGGGGGAAGGTTTTTGTATGCGCTGTAATACGATCGTCAAAATCCAAAATGCAGAAATTCGCCCTGTCAAAGGCCGCCTGAGCCATCTGAAGGGCAAATGTCCCATCTGCGGCGGGATTGTTAATCGCGGGATTTGGAATGCTGGATCGTCAGAACTATCTCAAGGTTAAGTTGTTCCTAAAATTTTCACGAGATGTTCATGGGCGTTCTTCGCTTCAGATCTCTAACGATTTCGAACATCTTAAAGCGCTGCTTCTCTGGGCTGGCTCGCAACCGCTCAGTTCAGCGCACGCTTTCAACACCAATCTCCCTGATTCCCTTTTTCAGATAGGCGAGAAAGGATTGGATCAGGCAGAATTACAGAGCATCTTGAATACCAACCAGCGATTCCTCTTGTGGGGGAAAGCCATGTTCCCGGTTGAGTTTCAGAATATCCGGCTGAGCTGGATTATGAAAATTTCGGCAATCTCGGAAGGAAAGGAGGTGATTATTTGAAAAAACGACCGATTATCATTACCGCGACCAACGCCATCACAATCCCTAAAAAGGTTCGTAACCTGTTGGATTTACAACCCGGTGACTGCCTAGATTATGAAGTCATGGCAAATGGTTCAATTATTTTGGTGCGCAAGGAATGCTGCGATTCGCCGTCGCTCCGGCCAACGTGCAAACTTCCCTGCCATGCCCAAAAACGTAAATAACCTGATAGGCTGGAGGAAGGGTTTACTGAATCCCTTCCTCCAGCTCTGGCGTAAAGAGAAAATGATTGTTTTTAGAACCTCAAATTATCAACTGGACTGGCTTTCCGATGCACTCGTTCAATGTCCATCTCAGCGATTTGAGCATAATGACGGACCATGTCCAACGAGCTGTGACCTAGCAGGGCTTGCAGGGTAAAAACATCCCCACCTGAACGGAGGTAAGTGATTGCAAAAGTATGCCGGAATTTATGTGGATGAGCTCCTTTGACACCCGCTTTATCAGCCAGGCGCACGATCAGATGACGTAGGCTATTGGAGTTAAACGGATGATTGCCACGGTTGATAAATACTGGCGATTCTGGGTCATCGCGATCTTCGCGGTCAGCCAGATAGCGCCATACAGCCCGGCGTGTGCTCTTTCCGATGAACACCGTGCGCCCTTTGCCACCTTTTGCCCCACCTTCGTCCCCATGCTTGATGACAACTTTACCGGTGCGCAAATCCAGTTCGCCGATTTTCAAACTGCAAAGCTCGGAAGCGCGCAAACCGGTATCCAACATGAACATGATCATGGCTTCATCTCGTTTAGCGGATGGTCGTCGGGTGACAAAATTGTGGCGATTGATTGGATTGTACTCACGGGAATAGACGCAGGCTTTAAGCAGTGCCGCAAGATCTTCCTGAGTAAAAGCGGCAACCGGCGCTTCTTTGTAGCGCGGCCCCGGAATGCCTTCCATGGGATTCTTGATTTTGAATTCTGCAACCGCCCAACCGAAGAAAGCTTTGAAAGTGATCCAGTGGTTTCGCAGTGTCTTGGGGGAGAGTTTGCGCGTTGGTGCCTCATGCGCAGGATTCGTTTTGGCGAAAGTGTGGGGAACATACTCGGTACGCAGATAGGTCATATAATCGAGTACGTCGGCAGAAGTGATCTTACCGACCGGCTGGTCGCCTATCTTTTCCATCCACTTACGCAGCACCCACTCATATGAATCGACCGTCCGTTGGCTTAAGCCTTCGGCGGTTTTGTATTTGACGAAGCCGTCAATACAAAGAGAAAATAACAGGCCTGAGGGATTACGGTTCATCGAAAAATCCTCCTAAAAGTGATTTTTCGTAACCATCGACCCTCAGGCCTATCAAAAAACCGTAGCCCCAGGGACTACGGTTCTTGTTAGTAGCGGGGAGTGGATTCGAACCACTGACCTCCGGGTTATGAGTCAAAATCCTGAATCCGTGCCATTTGTGCGGCGGGCTCTGCAAATCAGCCGACCTGACGAACTCTGGTCCACACTTGCCGGGCACGCTGCGGTAGCTAATCGATGTTCGTATAGTATCTGTTTTACGTGGGTTCGTCAAGTACTTTTTCTTGCTTTTCTTCATTCCTCTTTCCAATTCAATTTATTCAAATCTATTTTCTCATGGGGGATGCGTCCTCCCTGATGCAATAATGGTGCAACACACTATTAGTTTTTGATTCCCCAGTCATGGGTGTTCCACAATCTCAATAAGCCTGCATAAGGTAAGGGCTAATCCTTTCCCCCTGCCCGTCTATTTGCGCACCTGTTTGCCGGCTAATTTTATAAGGTTCGGAGAGCCATTCAAGATGCCAGGTAAAGACTTAGATTATTTTATTGCTCAAGATAAAAAGAACCCCGTTGAACTTCGAGGCTACGTTTGGAAAGTCATTATGGATCCAACCAGGGTCGATGATGATCCGGGAATGTTCATTGGGAGGTTGTTTCGAATGATCGATATCCGCCTCAACCGGGACGAGAAATCAACCTGGCCGGAAGGAATCGTGTTTGAACACATTACCTCAGGATGCCGCCTTACTTATAAAGATGGCTTGTTGATGGATCTGACAAATTCCAAAGTAATTCAGAAAAAACCAAGAATCCGTGATCGCAGCCGGCGGCCAAATTGCAGAAACCAAATTAAAGGTGAAAGAATGGCGCGAAAACAAAATCATATTTCATCAACCAGCCAGATGCGTCGATTTGTGTTGATTCGCGTGGAGGATCTCACCGGAGTTTCAGGGACTGGTGAGGTAGCAGAAGGAACTGTATTTAGCAGCGGCTTGGCAGTCATTCATTGGCTCAGGGAACCTTATGCCATGGGAGTTTATCAGACTCTCGAAGATGTCATTACTGTCCACGGTCATGAAGGCCGAACACAGCTGCAATTTATCGATTAAGGAGAAACCAAATGACCACAAAAATCATCACCATTTCGAACCAAAAAGGCGGGGTAGGAAAGACAACCACCGCCGTAAATCTGGCACATGCTCTCACGCTGAAAACTAAACAAGTGTTGTTGATTGACCTTGATCCACAAGGACAGTGCGCAACCAAGTTGGGCATGGATAGCCAAATGGGAACCTATTATTTTCTTACGACTCAACCAGGCTCTCCCAGTGAAATAACATTCATCCGCCAATGGGTCCGTGACACAGGCCGTGATTTCTTACAGTTGATTCCAGGCAACTCAATGACCTCAGCTGCGCAAATGATGTTAGGTGTCCAGGATCAACCGATCTCCTACATAAAAGGGCTACTGAAAACATTCACTAAAGATCGGTTTGATTACATCATTTTCGATACCTCCCCCTCTGTGGGTGGCTTACAGGAACGTGCAATCTGGGCGGCAGACCTGGTGATTGTTCCTACGGCAACAGAATTCGCATCATTAGATTCGTTAGCGAAGACAGTCACAACCATCCAAACCTTGAGGGACAAAAAGAATTGGCAAGGAGGATTGCTGGGGATATTACCTACCTTTTTTGATGGAACTAACGAGTCACGCGACTCCCTGCAGGATCTGC
>Ga0208826_1000674_pt1 | contig 33771 bp, 25 predicted proteins | sample AD_UKC115_MetaG_FD_184451 | JGI IMG/M metagenome (GOLD analysis project Ga0208826, IMG submission 184451) | Active sludge microbial communities of municipal wastewater-treating anaerobic digesters from Hong Kong - AD_UKC115_MetaG (SPAdes)... | ecosystem: Engineered > Bioreactor > Anaerobic >...
TTTCAAGCCCGGGTAAGGTTCCTCGCGTATCATCGAATTAAACCACATGTTCCTCCGCTTGTGCGGGCCCCCGTCAATTCCTTTGAGTTTCATTCTTGCGAACGTACTCCCCAGGTGGAATACTTAATGCTTTCGCTCCGCCGCATACTGTATATCGCATACAGCTAGTATTCATCGTTTACAGCGTGGACTACCAGGGTATCTAATCCTGTTTGATCCCCACGCTTTCGTACCTCAGCGTCAGTTATAGTCTAGTAAGCTGCCTTCGCAATCGGTGTTCTGTGTTATATCTATGCATTTCACCGCTACACAACACATTCCACTTACCTCAACTATCCTCAAGATCATCAGTTTCAACGGCAATTTTACAGTTAAGCTGCAAAATTTCACCGCTGACTTAACAATCCGCCTACGCACCCTTTAAACCCAATAAATCCGGATAACGCTCGGATCCTCCGTATTACCGCGGCTGCTGGCACGGAGTTAGCCGATCCTTTTTCGCAAAGTACTTTCAACACGATAACTCGTATCGTCTTTTATTCCCCTGCTAAAGAAGTTTACAATCCGTAAGACCTTCTTCCTTCACGCGACTTGGCTGGTTCAGACTTCTGTCCATTGACCAATATTCCTCACTGCTGCCTCCCGTAGGAGTTTGGACCGTATCTCAGTTCCAATGTGGGGGACCTTCCTCTCAGAACCCCTAATGATCGTCGCCTTGGTAGGCTATTACCCTACCAACTAGCTAATCATACGCATGCCCATTTGTAAACCTTACGTTTGACATCATTACCATGCAGTAATAATGCCTCATGGAAGTTTAGCCCAAATTTCTCCAGGTTGTCTCCCGTTTACAAGTAGGTTGCATACGCGTTACTCACCCGTTCGCCGGTCGCCACCAGATATTGCTACCCGTGATGCCCCTCGACTTGCATGTGTTAAGCCTGTCGCTAGCGTTCATCCTGAGCCAGGATCAAACTCTTCGTTGTATTTATCTATTATTTTTTTCTCCTGACATCGTACGCTACTCGCAAAATGCTACTCTTTTGTACTACATTATAAGTTAATCAAAGATCGTTCAACTATTCCTAATTTCTCTCATTATTATATCTTTTCTAATTAAATAAAAAAGAAATTGGAATAAAATTATTTCTTAAATTTCTGCTTTTCTTTAAAAGCGGTTGCAAAGGTAAATATATTTTTAATATAAAACAAATATTTTTTTACTTTTAGCTAAAATATTTTGTTCCTCACTCATTAAAAAATACTTAGCAAATAATAAAAAAATCGTTTTAAAAAGTCCAACTTTTATTTTCAATTTACTTTAAAAAAATTAATAATATTTTTCAAAAGTATTTAGAAAAAAATAGAACAACTTTTTGTTCTTCTTTTGGTGGGCGTTGACGGATTCGAACCGCCGACCCTCTGCTTGTAAGGCAGATGCTCTGAACCAGCTGAGCTAAACGCCCAAATCTTTACGTAATCTATACGTTTTTAAAAAAGCGTTGCAAAGATACATTGTTTTTTGATATCTCAAAAATTTATTTTGAAGAAAAATTTATTTCCCAACATCAATTATTTTATTCGACCCTTAAAATCTCCATCAAAAGATGTCAAAAAATCGAGAAGCCTTCAAAAAAGATTCAAGTTTACTTGAATAAAAAATTTTTATATAGTTATGTGAAATTTCAACAACCATATTCAAAATTATATGAAAATCAAGGCATTCCCGAATGCACAAAATAAGAATCAAGATTACAATAACTTTAATAGCTTACCATACTCTCTGGCTCTAATCGCAAGGGACTCAATTAAGAAAAAATACAAAGACGTAAACCTAAAGAAAGGAATAACTTCCACCCTTATGAATTTTCGATTTATGAATAATTTCGATTTATGAATAATAATGTATGCTGGCAGCTTATTTTTAGTTTTTTATTTCACCACTAAATGAAATAGGATCTCGTTGATTAGAGATAACAGTAAATGAAACTTTTCCATTATCAAAAATATTCATATCGAAATTATAGTTATAAAAAGTGGTATTCACTTTAAACGATATTTCCCAGCATTTCTTTTTCTGATTGATCTGAGCTTTATAATCCATCATAGGTTCTGAAAATTTTATACCTCCTTCAGTAGAGCTATAAGGTGCTGTGTAAGCTACACCAAAATAGGGTAAAAAAGCAAAGGCAGAATCATTTTTTATTTTCAATTCATAATTAGCATTCAAATAAATTTGTTTTCCCCTTAATGGATAAGCATATTGAACACCTATCGTGTAATTTTTCGATTCAATTTTTTTATTCAACGCTTGTATGCTTTCAGTAGTAACTTTTGATGTAGAACAGGAAGCCAATAAAAGTATACCGATTAGCATAAAGTTAATTTTGTAATTTTTCATAGACCGTATTTTTAAAAAGTTATTAATCAAAGATTTATTTACAGTTTTTCTTTCTTTTTCAACATCTCAACACTTATGATTCCTGTGTTAATTTAAATATTTTTCCTTTCCAAGGTGGAAGAATAGTTTTAAAATAAACATCAGGCGAAAGAAAAATATGGCTAATTTTTTCAGATTCATCCAATAAATTTATTCCGCTATAATGTTGATCGACAGATAAATCAAGAAATTGAAAAGCCTCTAATGGAATTCTTACCTCCGTGTACAGTTCCTTGTCGTCAAAATTCAACACAAATAAAAGCAATTCATCTTCGTATTTTCGAATATAAGAAAACTGTTCATGTGTATTAAAGTTAGGATTATTAAAATTGGCATATTCCAGATCGTACATGACACCGTCTGTGATGGCTTTTTCACGAAGGGTAATATTCAATAATTTCTGATAGAAATTTCTAAGCTCCTTTTGTTTCTTTGTTAATTTTGCTCCATCAAATTTGCCATTATTCGCCCATGCTTGTATAGATTTAACTCCCCAATAGTCAAATATAGATGTTTTTCCGTCAAGTCCACTGAAACCTTCAATATCCATTCCTAATTCACCCAATTCTTGACCAAAATAAATCAGCACCGGGGCTTTAGTTAAAGTAGCCGCTACAATCATAGCTGGTTGAGCATACATGCCATCACCAGCAAAAAATCCAGAAGCAATTCGTTGTTCATCATGATTTTCTAAAAAATTGAGCATATAATTTTCAATGCCGTTCAATTGTTGCCAAGCATAAGTAATATTTCGTGCCGGATAATTTCGCGTCGTTACATTCCGAAGCGTTTCGTAAAGACCAATTTTATCATACAAATAATCAAATTTACCATTACAAAGATAATTTCTGTATTCAGGAAATTTATAAATTTCAGCAATAAAAATAATGTCGGGATATTTCTCTTTTACCTGAACGAGAGCCCAATTCCAAAATTCTACTGGAATCATTTCTGCCATATCACAACGAAAACCATCAATTCCTTTTCCTACCCAAAACAGCAAAATATCCAGCATTTTGAACCATGTGTCGGGTATAGGATCAAATTGCTTTTGCATCCCTTCCATATAATTAACTCCATAATTCAACTTAACAGTATCGTACCAATCATAAATAGTAGGCGAAGGTGTGAACTGGTCGTTTCCTGTGGCTTTGGCAGGAAATTCATAATAACCATCAATATCAAATTGAGGTGCAAATGGCTGACGTGGAATGTAATAAAAATTATTTAAAGGCGAAAATGCCCACTCTGGATGATCTCTTTCTCCAAAATCTTCAACACCTTTTGGTTTAGCATCTGAATAGTATTGACGTGCCACATGATTGGGAACAAAATCAATAATAACTTTCAAACCCGCAGCATGCGTACGATCAATCAAATTTTCAAATTCTTTCATTCTTTCAGGAACATATTCAGCCAAATCAGGATCCACATCATAATAATCCTTTACGGCATAAGGTGAACCTGCTTTCCCTTTCACAATGCACGGAAAATCTTTTTTAATCCCATAAGCAGAATAATCGGTTTGGGTAGCATGTTCAAGGATGCCAGTGTACCATATATGTGTAACGCCTAACGATTTGATTTCCTGGAGGGCTTTGTCGGTAAAACTGTCGAATTTTCCACAACCGTTTTCTTCAATGCTGCCATTGTATTTATTCATTGTATTATAGTTTCCAAACAATCTTGGAAGTACTTCATAAATTACGAATTTAGCCATAGTTGAAATCTAAAATATGAATTTAACTGAAAATCATTTTTACTTATTCATATCAGGTCTGAAATTTTCTACGGGACAAGATAAAACTTTAAATTCAGAAATTGTAGTTCCTTTTATCTTTGCTGCAGAAACATCTCCTGATATTTTTTCATAAATTAAAAAATTATCTACCAACATCGTACCTTTTGGTGGTACTATAAAACCAAAATAAAAACCATCTTCGCTTACCTCTATTTCAGAACAATATGTGTACCTTTCATTGATAAAATAATATAACATTTGCCCTGATTTAACGATTTCTAACTTATTTTGTCCATCAATTTGAATTGCTGATTTGAATAATTGAGTATAAAAGCTATACCAGTTACTATTCCCCATAAACATTTGTTGTTCCTGATTAATAATAAAATATTCAATAGATTTTTTTCCCTGCAGCGAAAAAGGATCTGGAAGAGTTCCAAAAATTATTCCATACTGATCATTACTCTGGCAATTTTGGCACTCTAAAGTCAGTTTATATTTGAAATCACTTTGAATATTTACGTTGGTTTTGGCAAAAACAAAATAAAGTGAATCAATTTTTGATTGAAATTTTAAACGTCTATTATCTATAGAGGTTTCATAAGTAGTTGTATTTTTTATCGTCCAGCCAACATGTTGCATATCATCAAAATTTCTTTCAATCATTAAACTATAAGCTAAAGTATCAATATTAAAAGTAGAAGTCAAAAGAAAAGGTGGCGTAGTACTTTCATCAAACAATTCATCAATGTAATAATTTCTCCTGAAGCCTCTATAATTGATATTCCAGGAGCGATTGTTTATTTTCTCTCCACCACACATGATAGATTTCCAATCGCCATTTTCAAGAACAGTATTCAAATGTTTTCGACCTAATATGCCATGTCCCAATTCATGAAAAAGCAAATTTTCTTTCATTATATCTGCTCCAGCTGAGGAAGAAATATCTTCCCAATATTTTTTATCAATCTGTATGCGAATAGGATGTTCCTTATAAGTTAAGCCTGCTGTGCTTTCCTTCAAATTGGCAAATTCAATAATTATTCCATCCCTTTGGAAGTTAAAATTCTTTCCTCGTTTACCTGCTTCTATTTCAAATCGTGTTAAGTAAGGTAAAAACTCACTGTCCACACGATATTCATTGTCGTCTTCACAGGAATAAAAAAGGCTGATAAAGAAAAGAAAAAAGAATATTTTTCTCTTATGCAGTTTCATTTTTTTACTAACATAATCTTCATACAAATATAAATAAAAACACCGATAATTTGTTAAAAGCTATAAACTAATCAAACTCGATGCATTTAATTTTCCAATAATTATAAGATGTTTGAAACGTCTTTCTATCTCCTCCAACAGTTTTTTCTGATTACCTTTTTACCGTAAAAATATAATCTGCACTATTTTCAATAATCTTTTTAGCTATCTTGGTTTGGGGACCAATGGCGTGGTTATTACGATACTGCCTTCAAGATCAAACAAGTCAAGTAATAATGAAATAGCAGTAATTTTATTACTAATTGCTAAGGTTTCGCAGTTAAAAAGTGCTAGGAACAAAGTAAAAAAGTAGCATATTTTATCTAATAATTCATTAAAAATGAATATTATAGCTGTATGATTATAAAAAAACAGAAAAATATGCTATCAAACAAAATTAGAAAAAAAAATTCTGAAATTGAAACAGATTTCAATGAAATGAATTAGAAAGTAGAATATTTTGAAAGGTTTCAAGAATACTTGCTTTTTCTTTTCAAGAAGCAGCATGAAAAAAATGGAACCATTAATATATTGATAATCAAATAAAAAAGAGTTAAACTATGCTTCCTTATTTCTTGTCTTTCAACCCTTCAAAACGAAATGTGAAACTTCAGTAAATTACTTTGAGAAATTGATATAAAGAACTTAAATGAAAAACCTTTTTTTATCCATTGAGAATTTTTTATGTTTTCATTTATTGTGGCACAATCGTTGTTGTATTTTTTATTAAAGGAATGAGTGCTTTTAGTATTTGTTTAAAACCTGCCAAATTAGCTATTAAAAATTTCTTTTTGGGAATGAAAGCTAAAAATTATATTTGTATAATAATTTTAATGTTGAGTTTTGTAAATTATTTGCAAGCTCAATTGCCGGAAACTGTTGTTGAAAATTCACCCGAGCAAGAAGCCGCCAAGCAAACCGCAAAACTTGAACAGGAATTGAATTTGACTCTTGAACAAACAAAAAAAATTTATGAAATTAATCTTCGATATGCCAAACAACGTCAACTTTGCAATAAACGTTCAGAGGTAATGGAACTCATCAAGAAAAAAGATGTAGAAATTCAGGAAGTATTAAGTGGAGACCAATATCAGCGGCTTCTGAACAAACGTAATGAACGTTCCACCATGCAAGTACCTACTACTGAAGGAATAAGGAATATTACACCTTCTTATCGTCCTATAAATGAGAAAAAATCTATCGAAAACAATTCCAGCAACAGAATGAAGCAAAAAAATACTTCTTCAAAGCATTCGCCTCGAAAATAAAAAAGAGAATAGAGAAACTGTTTCAATAACACATGGCTAATCCTTATTTCAAATTTAAAAAATTTACAGTTTTTCAGGACAAATGTGCCATGAAGGTTGGTGTTGATGGCGTTTTGTTAGGAGCATGGACACCACTTGAAAATTCTATACATATTTTAGACGTTGGTACAGGAACAGGTTTAATTTCAATGATGCTGGCTCAAAGAAGTAATGCTTTCATTGATGCCATTGATATTGATAAACAAGCCATTTTACAGGCACAACAAAATATTAATTCTTCACCATGGCGAAATCGCATCCAATTATCTGAAATCTCTTTTCAAGAATATGTTCAAAAAACTGCTTCGAACTACGATTTGATTGTTTCAAATCCACCTTATTTTGTGAACTCACTGAAAGCACCTTCCGCGTCAAGAACACAGGCACGACATGCTGACACACTTTTTCATTCAGAACTGATTGAATTGGGCAATCAAATTCTGAAACCAACCGGCAATATTTGTCTTATTCTACCTGTAAAAGAAGGATTGAAATGTTATTTGCATGCTTTGGAATTAAACATGGGGTGTCAGCAAGTGGTATTTGTTTATCCTCGTGTTGATCTTCCAGCAAAACGCTTGTTGCTTCACTTTTCAAAAAAAGATGCTGTGACTCGTGTAAGTAAATTGGTAATAGAAACCAGGAACCGACATCAATATACGCCCGAATTTAATGCACTGGTTTCAGATTTTTATCTGAATTTATAATAATACCAACTTCATTAACTGGAGTAAGATTAAACATTATTTTCAAAAAATGGCTTTGCCTTAAATTAGAATTCCATTTTTTAATAAATGGCTGGCAGTGGCTAAAAAACTATTGGTGCTACGTACTTTTTTTGATATACCTTGCAGGCAACAATTCTGAACGGCGTCGCTAATACGTTTTTTAAAAAACAACCAGTTGAATAAGGTAATAAGGTTTTTATTTTATTGATGGTTTTGAATTATTAAGGTTTGGAGATAGATAAGGTTCGATTTTTTTGTTTTTTGTAATAGAAATTTTTTCCGTATATCTTTGTACCTTCTCTGTGGAGTTCTATGAAAATGAATAATTTATTGCCGGAGAAACACTGAGATTTTTTGTTGTTTGTGTATTCAGACGTTTCATGAAACGGGTGCTACTCAGAACTATAGACATTTGCAAAATGTTTTTACTCCAAACTTGAACCTCGTACCTCGAAAATTCTATCATTTTTTATAAGGAAGGTAAATTATAAGCTTCTTGCTGTTTTACCGTTTCAGGAAGATGCTATAAAAATCAAATTTTTATGATTTTATTTCTTTATAAGCAATTTTTTAGAAGTTTTATCATAATACGGTAAAACATCTGTTGTGTCCGTTTGCAAACAAAAATAATAATCTGCTTCCAAATGATGAGAAAATAATCGGTGAGCGTGTTCTGTATTTTTCAAAAAGTTTTCAAGATCATTACCAGCTAATTGCCAAAGGGATTGAGCTGTTATCACTGCATCTAAGCCAGGCTCAAAATTTCCTTCTTTTATCAATCGTTCAGCCAGAGCTCCTCCAAAAACAGCATCTTCGAGATTAAAGCGATTGTTCCATCCAGCACAAAGAACCAACACCTCTTTTTTATTTGCCAGACAAAAGTTTGTAACTGCTGTTAGGTTAGAAAAACAACCAATTATTACTTCCCATTCGCTGGAAGCTGAATTAATTGCCTGTGTCCCATTTGTGGTAGTAAAAACAATTTCTTTGCCTTTTACCATTTCAGGTGTGTATTCAAACGGCGAATTGCCTGCATCGGCAAAATCACATTTTTCTACATTTCGTTCAGCTCCTACTATCCAGCCTTGATTTTTATATCGCAAAGCTTCTTCAATAGTTGCCACGGGTATAATAGCATTGGCACCAGCAGCAAAGGCAGCACATATCGTAGTAGAAGCTCTAAAAACATCTACCATTACTATAATTCTTGCCTCTGACGTTTGGTAATAAGGATATAAAGCAGGAGAAAAACAAATATCTATTTTCATTAGAAATTTTTTTGTTTAATTATCTTTTCTCAACTTTCATCAAGAAATAAATGAAAAAGAATGAGTCTTTGTTTTAAAGGGCTCATTCTTTATTAGTGGATTTTTATTCTGAAAAATTATAATTGTGGACCTGAAGCAAGCAAAACACGAGCATCTTCATTATCACAATATTGTTCAAAATATTTAATATACTGTTTAGCTAACGATTTTGCTTTTTCTTCCCATTCTCCTGAATTGGCATATGTATTTCTTGGATCCAGAATTTTTGGATCTACATTGTTTAATGAAGTTGGAATGGTTAGATTCATAATAGGAATATGGGTAGTTGGAACTTTTTCGATTGAGCCATCAATGATGGCATCAATAATAGCACGCGTATCCTTGATTGAAATACGTTTCCCTGTACCATTCCATCCAGTATTTATCAGATAAGCCTTGGCATTGTGCTTCTTCATTTTTTCAGCTAACACTTTAGCATAAATAGTAGGATGAAGCGTGAGAAAAGCTTCTCCAAAAGCAGGTGAGAAAGAAGGAACAGGTTCATTAATACCTCTTTCAGTACCAGCTAATTTTGAAGTATATCCACAAAGGAAATGATATTGAGCTGATCTTTCATCCAGAATAGAAACAGGAGGCAAAACTCCATAAGCATCAGCTGAAAGATAAATAATTTTACTTGCGTGTCCAGCTTTTGAAGGTAAAACAATCTTATTAATATAATAAATTGGATAAGAGACACGGGTATTTTCAGTTTTTGATGCCGCTTTAGAAAAATCAGGAGTTCCATCTGGCAAAACTGTAACATTTTCCAGCAAAGCATCTCGTCTGATAGCACGCCATATATCAGGTTCATTTTCCTCTTTAAGATCAATTACTTTTGCATAACAACCACCTTCGTAATTAAAGATGCCATGATCGTCCCAGCCATGTTCATCATCACCAATTAAATAACGTTTCGGATCGGCTGATAAGGTAGTTTTTCCTGTTCCTGAGAGTCCAAAAAAAATAGCCACATCGCCCTCTTCACCCACATTAGCAGAGCAATGCATGGAAGCAATCCCTCTTTGAGGAAGATAGAAATTCATTAAAGAAAAAATACCTTTTTTCATTTCGCCGCCATACCAGGTGCCTCCAATAACTGCCATGTGTTGTGAAAGATTGAATAAAACAAATACTTCTGAGTGAAGTCCATGTTCTTTCCAATTTGGATCGGTCACTTTTGAAGCATTGATCAAAGTAAAATCAGGTTCTCCAAAATTTGCTAATTCATAATGAGAAGGACGAATAAACATATTGGTAACAAAATGTGCTTGCCAGGCTACTTCCATAATAAAACGCACTTTCATGCGTGTATCTTTGTTTGTGCCACAAAAAGCATCTACTACGTATAATTTTTTTGCCTTTGATAAATGGTCAGTTGCTAATTTTTTACAATCATTCCAGGCTTCAACAGTAATAGGTTTGTTAATCTCTCCATCCCACCACATGGTGTTTTCAGTAACTTCATCTTTTACAAAAAATTTGTCTTTGGGAGAACGACCTGTAAATATGCCAGTATCAACTGCTACCGCTCCCAAATTGGTAACTACACCTCTTTCAAAACCATTATTAGAAGGGTCTGTTTCTGCACGAAACAACTGTTCGTACGTTGGATTGTATACGATTTCGATATTATTCGAAATTCCGTATTTACTTACATCAATTTTTGTCATTTTTTTAATTTAAAAGTTGATTAATTATCTTTTAAAATTTATTTTTCAGTTTGCAAAATTACCACAAAATTTTTATGTAACAATATAATTAAAGAAAAAATTCTTTAATTGGCGACTAAAATTTAATCATTTTTCATTTTTTATGGTAAATGTATAGGTTAAAAGGGATAAAATAAACTTTCTTATACTTATATAACAATTCATTAAACATTTTGTCAAAAATAAAAAGTCAAAAAATTATTTTTATTGTCCATTAAAATTTTATGAATTTAGATTTAAAAAATCCTCAAAAATTGAAAAAAGCATATATTTATTAAGGAAGACAAGTCGTTTTAGAATAAAAATTGTATTTTTGTAGAGAAGTTAAGGTAAGAAGAAAATGTAATAATCCCTCATGTTAGGGAGGTAAAAATATATTTTTGAGATTTTATAAAAGCATTATAAATTAACTTTATGAAAGTAAAAATTGTTAATCGCTCAAGACATTCATTGCCGGCATACAAAACTATATTATCAGCAGGGATGGATTTACAGGCAAATCTTGATGAACCAGTCACCTTAAAACCTTTCGAACGAAAATTAATTCCTACGGGTCTATATGTTGAATTGCCAGCAGGTTACGAAGCTCAAATAAGACCAAGAAGTGGTCTATCGATTCAAAAAGGAATTACCGTACTCAATTCTCCTGGCACGATTGATGCTGATTATCGAGGTGAAATTTGTGTGATTCTTATCAATTTGTCAACAGAAGATTTCGTTGTTAATAATGGAGATCGAATTTGTCAAATGATTATTGCACCGTACACTCAAGTAGAATGGGAAGAAACAGAAGAACTTAATCACACTTTACGAGGCAAAGGCGGTTTTGGTCATACAGGCTATTGATAATTAACCTTTTATGTCGTTGTTCTTATAATTTTAAAAACAATTTTCATGCAACATCAATTTCGTTATTTTGTTTACCTTATTGTGATGCTGAGTTTTATGTCTTGTTCGATTCTGAAACCAAATACAGATAAGCAAATTTCTGAAAAGAAGTCACTCAATACAATTGAACAACGGCAATTTGATTATTTTTTTTATGAAGCAATTCGCTTGAAAGAAAATGGGCAATTGGATGAAGCCATCGAAAATTTTTTAATGTGTTTATACCTTAATCCGTTGGATGCAGAGGTCCAATCACAACTTGGTTTGCTTTATAACACCGCTGGCTTGCCAAATGAAGCCATACAATTTATGGAAAAAGCAGTTAATTTGCAGTCGAATAACTGGTGGTACAATATGACTCTCATTAATATGTATTCACAACAAAAAAAGTGGGAGAATGCTATTCAATTAGCTACTGTGGTCCAAAAAAAATATCCTCAGAAGGAAGATATTTATAATGTTTTATCTTTTCTTTATAAACAAACAGGTAATATTGGTAAAGCCATTAATACTTATAATCAACTTGAAAATCTCATGGGATTCAATGAAGCAATCTCGTTTGAAAAAATAAAGCTTTATTTTCAAGTGAACAAGGATAAAAAGGCAATATCAGAAATTGATAAGTTAATAGACAAATTTCCTTCTGAAAGTCGCTATCAAGTTTTGAAAGGGGATCTTTTTCTTCAAACAGGTCAACTTGAAAAAGCTTATCAAATTTACATGAAAGTTATCCAGGATGATCCTCAAAATCCTTATGTATATGTTTCTTTGTCAGACTATTATAAAAAGATAAATCAGCCAGAAAAATCGCTCGAAGCAATTGTGAATGCTCTCAAAAGTGATCAGTTGGACGTTGATTCAAAAATTTCAATTTTGGGTCAATATATGAATCAATTGATTCAGGACAAGGAAAAATTGGATGAAATGGACAATCTTTTTAAGTTGTTAGTAGAAAGATACCCTCTCGAAGAACAAGTTCACGCATATTATGCCTTGTTTTTAGAATATCAAAAACGCAGCGATGAAGCAATTTCGGAACTTGAAACAATGTTGAACATCAACCCAAAAAATGAACAGACATGGCTACAATTAATCCATATTTATTGGGATCAAAAAAATTATGAGAAAATAGCAGAAGTTGCTGAACGAGCAATGAAAGAACTTCCTGAAAATCCTCAATTTTATTTTTATCACGGCATTGCTCAATTTCAATTGGAAAATTATCGGTTGGCATTAAAAAGTTTGCAGTTTGCTCTCACCCTTATCCCCGATGACAACATTCAACAAAAACTGAAATGTGATATTTATTCTCAAATAGGCGATACTTATTATAAACTTAGCAAGAAAGATTCTGCTTTTATAGCTTATGAAGAAGCTTTGAAAGCCGATCCTGAAAATATTTATGTAATGAATAACTATGCGTATTATTTAGCATTGGAGAAAGAAAATTTAAGTAAAGCGGAACGAATGAGTGCTAAAACAGTAGAATTACAGCCTCGAAATAGTACTTTTCTTGATACTTATGCGTGGGTATTATTTCAGGAAAAAAATTGTTCATTGGCAAAATTTTATATTGAACGTGCCATTGATAATCTCGAAAAAGAGCAAGAAAATGGAGTAATTTATGAACATTACGGAGATATATTGTGGGAGTGTGATTTTGATAAGAAAAAAGCTGTGGAAATGTGGAAGAAAGCTTTGGAAGAAGGAAATCATTCTGAGGAACTTCAACAAAAAATTCAAAAAGCACTTTCAGTTATGCCTGAAAACGAACAAAAATGAGAAAATCGTTGCTTTCAAATAATTTTACTTTGTTATTTTTAAAACTTTGCTTTTCATGAAACAAAAGATTAAAATATTTTTTTTCTTTTTGTTGTTGTTGAGCTCCTGTAAAACAACTAAACAGGTCTCGGTTACACAGTTACCAAAAGATTTAAACACACAAAAAGTAATTGAATACTTAAAGTTGCAGGACAATATTCAAAGTATGAATGCCAGTAAAATTATAATGAATTTAAAATTAGACAATAGAGAATTTAATGTTACTTCTTCTTTCTCTATGATTAAAGATTCTGCTATTCATATCTCTATTCAGCCTTTTTTGGGATTGGAGTTGTACAAACTTGAAATAACTCCTCAAATAATTAAAATTTTCGATAAGATAAATCAGAAATATTATGTTGTCAATTATGAATTTTTGAGTAATCGTTTAGGAATTCAGATTGATTTTTATCATTTGCAGGCTTTATTGACAAACCGTTATTTTTGCTTGGCTGACAATGAAAATGGTTGTCGGATTTTGACAAATAATCCAGAAAAAATTAATCTCGGATTTGAAAATGAAAATTTTAAACAATCTTTGACCGTCATACCTAATTTCTATATTCACGAGCTTCTATTGTTGGATAAGAAAAGTAATTCACAACTGTTGGCAACTTATGATGATTTCGACACGCAAGATAGAGTACTTTATCCACGAAAAGTCTCCATTCAGGTGAATCATCCCCGAAAAAATATTTATTGTGACATTACTATTTCTAAAGTTTCTTTTAATAAGGAAATAAAATTAGTTCCAACTGACGAAAAAAGGTTTAAACGAGCATTCATTGAACAATTGTTACAAAAATAAGTATTCTTTGGTATTTATAATAAAAAATTCCATGCATTTTTCATTTCAACATAAGTTTTTTTTACTTGTTTTCTTATTGAGTTTTTCTTTTACTATTTGTGTTTCATCACAAAGTGTAAAACAACTCGAAGAACAGCGAAAACAAACTTTGCAGCAGCTCGAGATGACCAATAAACTGTTGAATGAAACCAAACGATCTCAAAAAAGTTCATTGAACAAGTTGACCATTCTTGATAAGAGCATCAAAGAACGTAGCCGACTAGTCAACACAATGAACAAAGAAATAGAACAACTGGATATTGAAATGCAAAAATTGGCACAGGAAAAAGCCGAACTTGAAAAAAAACTTCAACGATTAAAAAATGATTATGCAAGGTTGGTTCAGGAAGCATATATTAATCGGAGTATTTATTCAAAAATTATGTTTGTGCTTTCCGCTGAAACATTTGATCAGTCTATTCGGCGTTTGAGATATTTGAAAGAATACAGTGACTATCGAAAATTGCAGGTAAGGGAAATGGAAAAAATTAAGAGAGAAATTCAACAGAAAAATGATACTCTATCTGCTCATAAACAAACGTTGGCTCAAGTTGTAAAACAAAAAGAAATTGAAACTAAAAAACTTTCCGAAGAGAAAAAGAAAGAAAATGTCGTGCTGAATGACCTAAAAAAGAAAGAAAAGAATTTACGATCTGAAATAACTGCACAGCAAAAGAAAGCCAATGAACTGAACAAAAGGATTGAATATTTGATTGCCGAAGAAATTCGTAAAGCTGAAGCAAAAAGGAAAGCCGAAGAAAAATTAAGGCAAGAATCAGCCAAAGGAACTTCTAAAAAAACCGCCAAAGAAAAATCAGCAGAACAAGCAAAGTTAGCGGCAGCGGCTGCATTAACCAAAGAAGAAGCACTGCTTTCAGGTAATTTTGAAAATAACAAAGGAAGATTACCCTGGCCAGTAGCAAACGGTTTTATCAGTGGTCACTTTGGTATTCAAAAACACCCCATTTTAAAATATGTAACTACCAATAATAAAGGAATTTACATACAAACTACTACCAATAGCGATGCAAGGGCAGTTTTTGATGGCACTGTCACGCAACGCTTTGCTGTACCGGGCAGCAACAATGCTGTAATAATCCAACACGGAGAATACCGTACTGTGTATGCAAATTTGACTGAAATATTTGTTACGGTGGGACAGAAAGTAAAAGCAAAACAACCTATTGGTAAAATTTATACTGACCGAGATCGGGATAATAAAACTGAACTCTATTTTCAAATCTGGAAAAGCCGAACCTTACTGAATCCTGAACCGTGGCTGGCTCATTAAAAAGCAAAAAATATTAAAAAATTAAAGAAGTTTACGAGCTATGGGTTTTGAGATTAAGCTTGCAAGGATTTGGTTGATAATCGGTAGTTTTAAATTTTGAAAAATAACTAATAGCCATCATATATCTTTGCAAGAAAAAACCATGAAAATATTAAAGACTCATCCACATTATACAAATACAAAGTTAAAAAGAGAGAATAAGGTCTCAATCTAAGACAAGAGCATTTCAGGATTGGCAGATAATTTATTCTGTTTAAACAAATTATGGAAAGACAGTAAAAGAATTTGCAAAAGTACTTGGAGTGAGTAAATAAAAAATCTTCAATGTTATCCAGCAATATAAAGCAATATAATATAAATATAGGAAAGAGAAACAGAAAAAATCAGTTTGTTTATATTATTGAATTATAAATGTCCTTTGATAGAGGTTTAACATAAATTGTTATGTCAAATATTTATCCATAAGTTAATTAAAAGTAAGAATATTGTTTCCTTTTTCAAGCAAGGCACAAAAAAATCTATGATGACGATTTTATAAAACTCTAAAGTAACGAGACAAGTCTACAAAAATAGCTATTTGATTATCAAAAGAATGTTTAAAATAAAATTTTTGTCATAAACCAAGAAAAATAAAAAACATTCAAAGACATTGAATAATCAGGCTTACTTTGAGGGAAATCTTAATAAGAAAGGAAAAAATTTGATTTTTTCATCTTAAAGAAATAAAATGAACTTGATTGATCATTATAACGAATTATACAAAGATGCCGTTCAAAAAATACAGTCAGATGATTATGAATTGGATGAATTAATTGATTCTCATACTGATAATAGATTTGGAATAACCCTTTTGGCAAGGCCTGACAAAAATGTAAAAAAGAAAATTCAAAAATTTCTGGAAAAATTAAAACAAATTGAGCCAGAACAATATTATTATCCAACTTCTGACATACATGTAACCATCATGTCGATAATTACCTGCTATAATGGGTTTAATCTTCATCAAATCAACATTCAAGAGTACATCGATCTTATTCAAAAAAGTATAAACGGATTCAGCAAATTTAATATCGAATTTAAAGGAATTACTGCTTCGCCCTCGTGTGTAATGATTCAAGGATTTCCTCAAAATAACAACCTAACTCAAATTCGCAATAATCTCAGAAATAACTTTAAAAATTCAAATTTACAGCAATCCATTGATAAAAGGTATAAAATACAGGCAGCTCATTCAACTGTATTTAGATTCAAAAAACGATTGAATGATAAAGAAACATTTTTAAAAACGATTGAACAATTTAGAGATTATAATTTTGGCTCTTTTTCTGTTGATACATTGGAATTGGTTTTTAACGACTGGTATCAAAGAAAAAAACAGGTGAAAACACTGTATCGATTTAAATTAGAATAAAATGAACTTCTGCTTTAATAGGACCTATTTCAATTATAATTTCCCATCTTTATCAAAATCTACCATTAAACTATTTATTGAAAATCAATTTATTACAAAAATATTTTGAGAATTAACAAGATTTAACTAAATATTTTTGCATGATAATAATTTTTGATATTACATTTGTAGTGTACTATTATACTAATACACTAATCAATTAAAATATTCTTATGATCTTCATTAAAAATATGGAATTCAGTTACAGTCATTCTTCTCAACTGTTCAAGAACTTAAATCTATCATTGTTCGCTGGACACATTCACGGTTTATTAGGGAAAAACGGAGAAGGCAAAAGTACTTTATTGAAAATAATATCTGGACTGGTTTTTCCCTTAAAAGGTGAAATCAGCGTAATGAATCTGGAACCACGAAGACGTTATCCAGAAATGTTGCAGGAAATATTTTTCCTTCCAGAAGAATTGCCACCTGTAAATTTGAGCATCGAGAATTATGAAAAAGTCTATGCTCTTTTTTATCCTCATTTCAGTTCGGAACAATTTCATAAATATTTGACTGAATTTGAAATAGAATCAGCAAAAACACAAATTAGCCAGCTTTCTTATGGACAGAAAAAAAAGTTCTTCATCGCTTTTGGGCTGGCCAGCAATACCGGCATCATTTTACTTGATGAGCCAACCAATGGACTTGATATTCCATCAAAAGCTCAATTCAGAAAAATGACAGCTCTATCCGTTGAAGAAAATCGATGTATTATCATTTCTACACATCAAGTAAGGGATTTAGACAGCTTGATTGACAGCATTGTTATAATGGACAGACACGAAATTGTGTTCAATGAATTGACTGAAAATATCACTAAAAAGCTACTGTTCAAAATAAGTGATCAAAAGGAAGAAAAAGAGGAAGTACTTTACTCGGAAGAAAATCTTCGCGGTACTTATCAGGTTGTTGAAAACAAAACAGGTGAAGAAAGCAAACTGGATATCGAACTTTTGTTTAATGCTATTTTACAAAATAAACAACGAATGCAGAAAATTTTTTCAAATCAACCGAATAATTTTAAACAAGATTAAAATAAAAAAATTATGTCTCAAACACTCAGCTTTAAAAGAATTGGTTTACTTCTAAAAAGATATTTCGTTGAAAATCAAAACTATGAAATTTATCTTTGGAGTATTTTGACGTTAATTTTCATGTTTTTCAGAAGTGAAGGAACTGCACAACTGATTACGCTTATTGTTGGCATAGTATATGCTACGCGTTTTTTCAAAATTTTTGCCTATCCTTCCAATGGTACACATTATTTAATGATACCAGCCACTCAGGTTGAAAAATTAGTCACTGTATTTCTGCTGAATACCTTTTATTTCTTTTTAATGATAATGATTACCTCGGCTATAGGAAATTTTATCGGAACTATTTTGCGAAATTTGATTTATGGAATAAGTACTCCTTTTTCTTTACAATTTTTCTTCCCCTATTCTAAACTAAATTCTGATTTCGACATAACTTATTTGCTGAAAAATTTTGGAGTTTTTGCTACTTCACAAGCTATTTTTACGCTTGGTTCTCTCTATTTCAAACGAAATTCAATCGCAAAAACCCTGTTAACACTTATGATGATAAGCATTCTATTTGGAATAATTGAATACACGGTTTTTAAAGTGACAATGGGTTCTTTACTTTCAGTATTGAATCAGTATGACGGTTTTCAAATAGCATGGAATGAAATTATTTTCCCAAAGGGAATGATACTCGTTTGGAAAATTATAGGCTATTTACTGATTCCTTTCTGCTGGATAGTTAGCTATTTTCGTCTAACAGAAAAAGAAATAAAATAATGGAATTTATTGATTCACAGCCGATTTATCTGCAAATTGCAAATTATATTTGCGAACAAATCTTGCTCCGTCGCTGGAAAGAAGAAGAACGATTGCCATCAGTACGAGAATTAAGTGCTTTATTGGAGGTGAATCCCAACACCGTAATGCGAGCTTATGATTTTTTGCAAGGAAATGAAATTATCTACAACAAACGAGGTATCGGATATTTTGTTACAGAAAATGCTATCGAAAAAATTATAGATTACAAGCGAAAACAATTTATTGGAAAAGAATTGCCAGCTTTTTTTAAAAATTTGCAACTACTTGATATCAGCCTTGAAGAAATTAAAAAACTTTATGAAGAATATATTCAGCAACAATCTATTCAATAAACTAAGAAAGAATCAACAATGAAAACAAGCAATAAATTATTAGTCGGACTATTTATTTTTATAATTATTCTTTTGATTATCAGCAATATAATATTTAAAAATAGGATAAATGTTTTTTTGCAACCAAGCAATGAAGAAAATTATGAAATGGTTCAGCCAAACGATTCTATAGTAAATTTATAAATTACCTATAAGTTTTCGTAATACCTCGATTAAATTAATTCTAACATTTTGCTTCGTGCCAGCATACATGCTCCAATTACGCCTGCGAGATCACCTAATTTGCTCAATTTGATGGTGGTATCTTTATTGACCAGATTTAAAGAATATTTTTTTACAGCACTTTTGATGGGCAACAACAAATAATCGCCTGTCATTGATACTACTCCACCAATAATAACCAATTCAGGGTTAAAAAGGTTAATTAAGCCAGCAATATGTTTCCCTAATGTATATCCTACTTCTTCCACTAATTCAATTGCCAGCATATCTTCATTTAAAACAGCTTCCAATATATCTTCTTGGGTGATGCTCTCTCCTTTTTTAATTCTTCCTGCAAGAATAGAAGAATTTCCTTCCTTCACTTTTTCTATAAATTTTCTATAAATATACGATCCTGAAGCTTGCGTTTCCAGGCAACCTTTTTTGCCACAATGACATAAAATTTCATTTTCGAAAGCACTAATATGGCCAAATTCTCCAGAGAAACCTGATTTTCCATAATAAAGTTTACCATCCACAATAATGCCAAGCCCCAACCCCCAACTTACATTGACAAACAACACATTTTTTTCATTTTTTACGTCCCCTTTCATAAATTCTCCATAAGCCATAGCACGCGAATCATTATCTATTGTAACATGTAAACCTAATCGCTGTTGAAAAATTTCTGTCAATGGCTCTTCCTTAAAAAAGTAATAACTATAACTCATGCCCGTCTGCGTATTTACACGTCCAGAAATGTTAATGCCTACACTTAAAATTTTCGATTTTGGAATAGAAAGCTGGTTTACAAAGTCATCAATAATTTCACAAACACTATCAAAACTTTCCTGTGTATTTTCATAATTAAAAGGAATACTCAGTTTTGAATCCATCATTTCCCCTTTAAAATTGATAAGAGCCAGATTGATTCGAAATTTTTTTAAATCAGCGCCAACAAAATAACCCGAATCAGGATTCAATCCATAAATGCTGGGACGTCTTCCACCATTGGTTTCCTGTTTGCCAAAATCAATTACATATCCTTCATCAATTAATTCGTTAACAAGTTTACTCACAGTAGGAATACTTAAATTCATTTCTTTGGCAAGGTCAGCCAAACTATTTTCACCATTATTAATATAATATTGTAAGATATTTATTTTTAATAGAGCATTTTTAGAGCCTAACTCTATTTCGTCGATAAGTTTGTACCTCATAATTTTTTATTAATTTTTTACATTTAAGTTATCTTAAGAATTACAACTAAAAAACTTATTTGTTCACAAATTGAATTGCTTTTTTCTTTTTAAAAAATAATTTTTATGCATTTACAAATTTAATTCTTTTTTTAAAATCTTCTATTAAAAAATAAATTTTTTAAGAATAAAATTCAGAAATTTTTCTCTGTTTTTATTAATAAATATTTTTCAAAAAATATTTATAAAATATTTTTATTTTTATTTGGATTGTTATTAAATATATTTTATATTTGACGCGAAATTCAATAATTATTTTTTTAGAACATTATTTCATTAAAAATAAAACTTACATTTGAAATTTTTCTATATACTCAAGAAAAGTAAATTATAAAAATAAAAGGTAAGAAAAAATTATTATCAAAAAAGAAATTTAAAATTTCAATTTTATTATAATAAATAATTTAAAATCAAATAAAATGATGAATTTTAGTAAATTAGCGAAGCAATACCAAAATGAATTACTAAATAATGTTATTCCATTTTGGCTTAATAAGTCGCAAGACAAAGAATGTGGTGGTTATTTCACTTGTTTCGATGGACAAGGCAATATTTTCGATACTGATAAATTTATTTGGTTGCAAGGGAGAGAAGTTTGGATGTTTTCTACTTTATATAATAAAGTTGAAAAGAAACAAGAATGGCTCGAATGTGCCATTCAAGGAGCTGAGTTTTTAAAGAAATATGGACATGATGGTGAATTTAATTGGTATTTTTCATTAACACGGGAAGGAAAACCTTTAATTGAACCATATAATATTTTCTCCTATACATTTGCTGCTATGGCTTTCGGTCAATTAAGTTTGGCTACTGGCAACCAAGAATACGAGCAAATTGCAAAAGCTACTTTCGATAAAATATTATCAAAAAAAGATAACCCAAAAGGGAAATGGAATAAAGTTCATCCTGGAACTCGAGATTTAAAAAACTTCGCTCTTCCAATGATTCTTTCTAATCTTGCTATGGAAATAGAGCACTTATTGGATGAAAAATTCCTATTACAAACTCTTGAAAATATTACACATGAAATTTTGGAAGTGTTTTATCGACCGGAATTGGGGATTGTGGTTGAAAATGTAACGTTAACCAATGAATTATCTGATTCATTTGATGGAAGGTTGGTAAATCCTGGTCATGCTTTGGAAGCTATGTGGTTCCTTATGGATGTCGGTGAACGGTTAAATCGCCCTGAAATTATCGAAAAAGCTGTAGAGATAGCACTTAAAATGGTCAATTATGGCTGGGATAAAAAATATAACGGTATTTTTTATTACATGGATCGTAAAGGATATCCACCTCAACAATTAGAATATGATCAAAAGTTATGGTGGGTTCACATCGAAGCACTTATTGCAATGATTAAAGGATATCAATTGACTGGAAACAAAGAATGCTTACAATGGTTTAAAAGAATCCATGATTATACCTGGTCACATTTTAAAGATCCTCACTACCCGGAATGGTTTGGTTATCTTAACCGCCAAGGTGAAGTGCTTTTGAATCTGAAAGGAGGAAAATGGAAAGGTTGTTTCCACGTACCCAGAGGACTTTATCAATGCTGGAAAATCTTAGAAAAGATATCAGATTCCTCAAAAAATAAGGGAATTATATATTAAAAATTTTTCTTAATAAAAATATAATAAAAAAATTTTCACGTACCTAAATTATTTATAAAATTTTTTTAAAAAACTATTGACTTTATAATTAATTTTTTATTTCTTTGTAAACACATTTTCTTAATAATTTTCTTATATGTATAAAATAAACATTTTTTTTAATTAATTTTATTCATTCACAATCTAAAAAACAAAAATCATGAAAAAAATTACTTTTTTAATGGGTGCTTGTCTCGCTGTAGCAGCATTACAAGCCCAAACTGAGCCCACTCCCACAGTTACTACATTATGGGAAAAATCTGCAGCATCAGGTACCTTACCTGCATGGTTCTTAACTACTTCAAATAAAACACGCGGTATAGGAGCTTCTAATGAATACGTTTTTGTGGCTACCAGAGATGGAGCGGGCGATAAAAATATTTTTGTATATGATGCTGCTAATGGGGATTCAATTACTGCTCTAAAAACAGATTTACTTACACTTGGCACTTTTGTGCTGAATGATGTAGGTGCCACTGATGACGGAAAAATAATTGCAGCCAATTTAGGAGCTAATACCAATTTTAAAATTTATATGTATGATAACCTGACTGCTGATCCGGTGGTGATTTTGCATATACCAGATGCAGCACCAGGTGGTAGAACAGGCGATTTATTTACTGTGGTAGGTGATTATTCAAAAGGAACAGCAAAAATTTATACTGCTACCGCTGCAAATCCTTCCGACATTTATGTTTTAGAAATGGAAGCTGGTCAATGGAAAACTGAAAGAACTTTAGTTAAAAGTTTACCATTGCCAAAGGCTGCAGTTGCTCCGGGTGTTGGCGTTAAACCTAATGGAGACTTATTCTGGAAAGCAGGAGGACAAAAACTTCATTTAGTAACTGCAGATAACATATTGGCAGAACCAGGTGATATCTCTATGTATTCTAATTCTGTAAAATACATAGGGTATAGTTCTACCTATAATTTAGATTATATAGCATTATTTACCTACGGAGGACTAAAAGAATGTGCTGAAATTATTTCTTTGACGCCGGGTGACCTTACTACTTGTAAAATAATTGGCAGAACTCCTACGTTAGGAACCAATGCTAATGCCGGGGGAACAGGCGATGTTGAAGTCCGTTATGATCAAAATGGGAATCCCATTATTTATGTAGTTTCCACAAACAATGGCTTTGGGGCTTACAAAGTAGAAGGGTTGGATATTACAACAGGGTTACCCATGTCACCTAAAAAAACAGAAGTGAATATTTATCCCAATCCAACTAAAGAAACAGTTTATTTCACAGAAGCAGCAAAAAAAGTAAAATTATTTAGCATTTCAGGACAATTGCTCAAAGAAGCCAACAATGTTGATTATCTCAATGTAAAAGAATTAAATGGTATTTATTTGTTAGAAATAGAATCTCAAAGAGGAGAAAAGGTATTCAAACGTTTAATAATTGAATAAATCAACTTTGTAAAGCACTTTTTATAAGACAATCCTTATAAAAAGTGCTTTTTCTAAAAATTATTTTTAAATTTTTTAAAAAATATCTTTTTGATAAAATATATTTCAAAAAGAGAAAATTATTACTAAAAAATTTAAACAAATCAACAAAAAATTACTGCCTTGCCTTATTTAATCTAATACTAACTTGTCTCATGAAAAGAGCAGTCGCTTTAGATGTCTTACGTGGAGTATCTATTTTTGGGATGGTTTTTTCTGCTAATATTCCTTTTGGAATATTACCTGCATGGATGTATCATAGACAAACACCTCCACCTTCTCATGTTTTCAATCCGAATGTACCAGGCATTACTTGGGTTGACTTAGTTCTTCCTATTTTTATTTTTTGTATGGGGGTTGCCATTCCATTGGCACTAAATAAAAAAATAGAAGCTGGCAAAAATTTCTGGAACATTGCTCAAAGTATTATAAAGCGTTATTTCATGTTGGTAATATTTGCTATTCTGATTGCTCATTTTCAAACATCTGCTATTCCAAAGAGTTTTGTTAATTTTCATTTTTTAGGGACTTATATTAAAAGATATGATTTATTCCTTATCACTATAATAGGGTTTCTTTCTTTATTTAGTATTTATGTAATTATAGAAAACCAACAGCAAAAAAAGAAATGGAGAATAATAGGATGGACTGCTATCGTTTCATTATTATTACTTCTACATTACATGTATGGCTTAAAATTTTCTTTACATAGAAGTAACATTATTATTCTTCTTTTAGCAAATGTTTATTTGTTTGGAGCTTTTAGTTGGTATTTTACAAGAAGTGATAAATTAAATCGTTTGCTACTGTTAGTGATCTGGGGTGCTATACAAATTACGTGCAAAACTACTCATTTTGATGAAGCCCTTAATCAAATTTCAGGTTTGTCGTGGCTATTCCTTTTTAGAATGACTCATTATATGTTATTAATCATTCCAGCAACTATAGTGGGCGATATAATTTATCAGCAATTAACAGCAGAAAATTCAAAAAATACTTCTTATTCAGATAAGAAAGGAGAAAAAATTATTTCTCACTCGATTTTTTTATTAGGAATATGGTTTGTAGTAGCTTTATACAACCGATGGTTATTACTTCTTTACATCTCAACACCTATTGTGCTGGCATGTTTTTATTACTTAGTAAAAAAATATTCCCCTTCTTCTCTTTCTTTTTTTAAGATAGCAGCCTATATGATTTTAGTTGGATTAATTTTAGAACCTGCTGAAGGAGGAATAAAAAAAGACCCTGTTACAGCATCTTATCTTTTTATAACAGGAGGAATCAGTATATTATGGTTAATTTTCTTCAATTACGTTTGTCAAACAAATGAGAAATCACATTTTGTCAAACTTTTTGCAGGAGCAGGAAGTAATCCACTTTTAGCATACGTAGCTACCAATTGGTTTGTAATTCCTCTAATGAACCTTACTCTTTTAATTATACCTTATCAATGGCTTTATCCTGATGGATATCATTGGTTAGGTGTTTTAAGGGCTTTTATTTTAGTATTTTGTGTTATGTTTCTCGTTGCTTTAGCTACGAAGAAAAAAATAAGATGGAGGGCTTAAATAGGTAAAAATAATTTAAAAAATAACTTTAAAAACAAGTGATTAATTAACTTTTTACATTAAACATCAATTTATTCTATGAAAAACAAAAATCTATCAAAATTAGAGTTTCGAGGCTTAAAAGTTTTCGTGCTCTTAGGAATGTTAATTTGTACTTTATCAATGAGTGCACAAATAAACATTCAAGGAAAGGTCATTGATCAAAACAATGAACCTCTAACGGGTGTAACGGTGATGATAAAAGGAACGAGTATGGGGACAATAACGGATATAAATGGAAATTTTTCCCTATCGATTCCTGATCAAAAAGCTGTTTTAGTCTTTTCGTTTGTTGGCTATCAAAAGCAAGAAGTTCCCGTAGGAACAAGCCGACAATTGACAATTACCATGATAGAAGAACCCAAACTTCTTCAAGAAGTAGTTGTGGTTGGATATGGCACACAAAAAAAAGTAAGTGTAACAGGTTCTATTTCTCAGATTTCGGGTGCCGAAATGTTAAAAGCGCCTCCTGTCAATCTTTCTCAAATGTTAGGAGGACGAGTGACAGGATTGGTAACACGCCAATCGTCAGGTATTCCCGGGTCAGATGATGCTTCAATGGTTATTCGTGGTATCACAACTACTTCGGGTGCTACTGATCCTATGATTATTGTAGATGGAGTACCTCGTTCATTTAATCAGTTAGATCCAAACGAAATTGAAAGTATTTCCATATTAAAGGATGCTGCAGCAGCGGCTGTATATGGAATACAAGGGGCTAATGGAGTTATTTTAGTTACCACCAAAAAAGGAGTGGAAATGAAACCTCAAATTACTTATTCTGGTAATTTTGAAATAAATCAAAATACTTCTTTCCCAAAATTTATGGATGGACCTCAATATGCTTACTATTGGAATAAAGCATTAGAAATGGATGAACAAGCTCCGGTATTTACCGAAGAAATGGTTAACAAAATGATCAATGGCGATCCTGACGGTATTTATGGTAATACCAATTGGGTGGATGAAATCTTTCAAACGGGTCAAACTCAACACCATAATCTTTCAGCAACAGGTGGAACAAAAGATGTTAAATATTATATGATGGTAGGATACTATGATCAAAAAGGAAACGTAAAAAACTTTGATTTTAATCGTTACAATGTTCGGTCCAATATTGATGCAAACATAGTAAAAGGTTTGACTGCAAATTTCAATATTGGCGCTCGTAAAGAAAATCGTCATAGCCCTTATTTTGGAGCAGGGAAAAATGAGTATATGAGTATTATTCAACAAGCCATCAGAGCTCATCCTTATGTTCCTCTTACTTATAATGGTTTGCCTACCGCTACAAAGACTGCAAGTGCTCAAGTAAGTCCTGTGGCTGCGAGAGACTTATCTGGTTTTAATGACAGTGAAATGTCTGTTTTTCAAAGTAACTTTGCATTAAATTGGGAAATTCCATGGTTAAAAGGGTTATCTGCAAGAGCAATGGGTAGCTTTGACAGAGATTATACTCATAGCAAAATTTTCAAAACGCCTTTTCAAGTAAGTTTGGCTTCTCGCCCTACTCCAACCTATCCTTCATTAAAATATGAAACCATGTATCCTGTCGCTATCGGAAACATAGCCACTATGCACGAAGGTTTTGCTGAAGCTACACGAATCACTTTCCAGGGGCAAATAAATTATGCTCAAACTTTCGGGAAACATGATATTAGTGCTTTAGCATTGTGGGAGCAATCTAATTATATATATAAGCAATTTAATGTAAATGTAAAAGATTTTGATTTTTATGATTTTGCCGAACTAAATCATGCTAAATCAATTGCAGATCAAAATCAATTTAGTGGGTCAAGCAAAACTTCACCTCGAGCAGGTTTAGTGTTTAGAGCCTCTTATGCTTATGAACAAAAATATTTGTTAGAAGTTTCGGGTAGATATGATGGTTCTTATCGTTTTTCACCTGAAACCCGATGGTCATTGTTTCCAGCAGCATCAATTGGTTGGAGAATTTCTGAAGAAAACTTTTTTAAAGAAGCTGCACCTTTTGTAACCAATCTTAAATTACGCGCTTCAGCAGGACAATTAGGTAATGACGCTGCTTCTCCTGAATTTGCTTATCTTAGAACCATGGCTTGGGTTTCTGAAGATCCTTCGGTAGTAATTGGAGATATTCCTCAAAAAGCATTAATGACTTCTGGAGTACCAAGCAACAATACATGGGAAGTTACGACCACTTATAATGCAGGATTCGATCTGTTAATGTGGAATGGCTTACTGGGAATGGAATTTGATTGGTTTTATAAATTGACCACTGATATTTTGAGAAGTCAAGCCGGCATTTGGCCTCCATCAGTAGGTGGAAATTTCCCAAGTGTTATCAATGCAGGAAAAGTTGACGCAAGAGGATTTGATTTAGTTTTAACGCATGAAAATAAAATCAACCAATTTAATTACGGAGCACGTTTAAGTTTAAACTGGGCTAGAAATCGAATTTTAAACATTGATGATAGTCCTAATATACCTGATTACTTAAAAAGGAATGGTTTACAAGTGGGTATGAAAGATGGTTTTGTATCCTTAGGACTTTTTAAATCTGATGAAGAAGCTGCGATGTATCCCACTGTTCGTGAAGGAGCAAAAGGAGGAGATATTCGTTATAAAGATTTAAATGGTGACGGCAAAATTACTTATGACCAAGATAGAGCGTGGATTGCAAAAAGTAATATACCTGAGTTAATGGGAGGTTTAGATTTACATGGATCATGGAATAACGTTGATTTTTCTATTCTGTTCTCAGGGGCAGCCTTTTGCGACATCGCTTTAATGGGTAATTACGAAGGAATAGGCTGGGATAATACGGAATTTACACGTCCTTTTTATCATGATGGAAATAGTCCATTAAGTTTAGTAGAAAATGCCTGGACATATGAAAATCCTGATGCAAAATTTCCCCGATTATCTACTCAAACCAGATGGAATAATAACTGGGCTTCTACTTTCTGGATTGTTGATGGCTCTTATTTGAGAATAAAAAATTTACAAATCGGATATTCTCTCCCACAAAAATTTGTAAACACCATAGGAATGAAATCTGCAAGGGTTTCTGTATCAGGATCAAATCTCTATACCTGGGCAAGTAAACGTTTAAATGGTCTCGACCCTGAAGCACCTGATGTTTGTAATGGTTATTATCCGCAACAACAAACTTATTCCTTCGGAATTAACTTAACTTTCTAATTTTTTGACATTTAAAATATTCACTATATGAAAAAGAAAATATTTAAATTAACAATTCTATCCTTCATGGCACTTTTAACTGGTTGTAGTGATTGGGATTACCTTGATCCAGTGCCAACCGATAGATATTCAGACAAGATGGTATGGCAAAGTGAAAAAAATGCTGATTTATATCTAAATGGTTTTTACACCTATGTTAATACTTATGGTAATTTTGGGAATGGACAATTTGGCGGATTATTAACAGAAGGTTTAACGGATATGTTAAAATATGGTTCAAATACTGCCGGAGATGGGACTCCAAACGATTATGCTGTTGAACCTTCAAAAATAACTCCCGATCAAAATTTATTAGGTGTATGGGGAGATGCTTACAATAGAATCCGGCGTGTCAATGAATTTATTGAAGGTCTTAAAAAATATGCTGCCTTCTCCGACGATGTAAAAAATCGATATGAAGCACAAGCCCGTTTTTTTAGGGCATACCTTTATCATCAATTGGTCATCCGTCATGGAACTGCTATTTTGCTCGATGCTCCCACTACCAATAAAAATAATCCTTTGAGTTCGGAAGAAGAATGTTGGAATTTTATTGAAGCCGATTTGGATTTTGCCAGCAGGTATTTACCGGTTCAGTGGGATAATGCAAATAAAGGCAGACTTACGAAAGGTGCGGCTTTTGCTTTTAAATCCCGTACGATGTTGTTTGCCAAACGTTGGGAAAAAGCAAAAGTAGCGGCTGATTCAGTTTTTGCTTTAAATATTTATGAATTAGCTCCTACTTATAAAGATGCATTTACATCTTATATGAAAACCGGAAATAAAGAATCTATTTTAGAATTTAATTATGCTTTACCTAATCCTTCTCATAACTTTGACCGACAATATGCACCCGGTGGTGACGAAGCTGAAATGGGTGGGAAAGCCACTCCTACACAAGAAATGGTAGAAGAATACGAATTAGCTACAGGAGGTAAACCAAATTGGAATAATTGGCATGATCCTAATGGTACTAACGAAACACCTCCTTATGCACAATTAGAACCTCGTTTCCATGCTTCCATCTTGTATAATGGTGCCAGCTGGAAAGGAAGAACTATTGAGCCCTATGTGGGAGGTAGGGATGGCTTTATACAATATGGAGATGAACAATATCCCAAAGGAAAAACAACCACAGGATATTACCTCAAAAAATGGCTTGATGAAAACAATACCGATTTAGTAAATATTAGAAGTACACAGCCATGGATTGAAATTCGTTTAGCTGAAGTATATTTAAATCATGCAGAAGCTTGTGCCATGTTAGGGGAAAGTAATTTAGCAAATCAAGATCTCGCTACTATAAGGGCACGAGTTGGACTACCCCATACTACAAAAACAGGTAATGATCTAATTGAAGCTATTAGGCATGAACGAAAAATAGAATTAGCTTTTGAAGATAAATATTATTGGGATTTACGTCGCTGGAGAATTGCTCATCAAGTTTTAACGGGAGTACGTTTTCATGGTTTACGGATAGAAAAAGCAGGTAATCAATTTATCTATAAGTATGTGGAATGTGACGATCGCAACAGGCAATTCCCTGAAAAATTGTATATACTTCCTATCCCATCAAATGAAATAGCAAATAATTTAGCAATTAGGCAAATTGGAGAATGGTAAAAAACTTAAATTATGAAAAAATACATATTTTTATTTATTACAAGCCTCACCTTGATGTGTCTTTTTCATTCATGTGAGGAACCCGAAGAAATTCAAAGAATAGATACAGAAAGTAATTCGGGTATTATGCAATTGGTATGTACCTTTATGGATGGAACCGGAGAGTTTACTGTTGATACCACAATAAATAAGTATCCATTTCAAGATGGTGATACAGTAAAAATTATTGTTCCTTGGTTTTATCCACCAGAAAGTACTAATGAGACAAGCATTGATAAAATGAAAATAAAAGCGAGCTTGCCAAATAATGTTTACGTATCACCGCCTTTTGATATTATTGATTTAACAAAAGTAACACCATATACAGTTACTTCTCCAAGTGGTAGGAAAATTACTATTTATATTACAGGGGTTCGTAAGAAAAGTTCAGAAGCGATGATAAAAGAATTTGAACTACCCGCTGTAGGATTAAAAGGTTTTATTTTAGAAGAACAAAATTTTATTGGTATTGTAAGTGGAGGAATGGATTTATCAAATCAGAAACCAAAAATAACCATTTCATATCACGCTACCATTTCTCCCGATACTTCTATAGCACAAAATTTCAATGAACCAGTAATTTACACTGTCACAGCCTTTGATGGAACTCAACGAACTTACACAGTGAGTCCTTTCACACCCAAAAAGGTAGCTTATGGCATTCGTCCAGCAAGTGCGCGGCAACTATGGTTTAAAAGTTTAGGAGAAATGGGGTTACCTCCTGCTGACCATTATTCAACGGCAATTGCTGTGAGTGGTAATTATTTGGTAATTAATACCCGCAATCAAGATAATGTCTATGTAGATCGTTTTTCTGGGGAACCAAAAGGAAGAATGCAGTTAGGTCCTATTAAGGGTTCTTTAACAAATTTCTTTGCCACAAGTGATTCAGTAGGACATATTCTTATTTGCAATTTAGTGCCTAATGCAGGAGCAAATTTCAAGGTATATAAGTTTAATAACGTAAATGATGCAAATCCAGTTTTATTAATAAATTGGCCTACCGGTGGAATAGCTATGGGAAGAAAAATGTCTGTTAGAGGTAATCTTGATGGCGATGCTTTAATTACTGTTACTCAAATGAATTCAAAAATAGTTCATATTTGGGAAGTTAAAAATGGAGAAATTCAATCTGCAGCTGATGGAGGTCCTACCCGTTCTATTTCAGTGGCTTTTACAAGTGATTGGACCTTACAAAGTGATGCAGTAGCTCGCTTAGCTACTTATCCTTCAATTTTATTTATTAGCGGTTATCCAAGTAGTTTTGGGGCTGTTAATGCCGATGGAAGTGTGTTGGCACTTTATGATCTGGAGGGTGCGGGTTACAACTCTAATTTCGTTCCACAGTCATTGGATTATGCAATTTTTAATGGAGCTCATTATCTTGCTCAAACTATTGTAGCTCTTTATGGAGGTGCTAATAATTGTCATTTATATGATGTCACTATTCCAACAAACCTTTTATTGGCACCTAAAGATCCACGTTTATTAGTGTTTAGTTCTCCTCCGAATGTAGTAACTGACAATACAAATGCAACCGGTGATGTAGCAATTAAAGTTTCGGATGATGGTTATAAAATGATTATGTACATGCTTATTACCAATTTTGGTGTAGGAGCGTATGAATTTGATTGTATTGATGTAGATAACATTTTTGGCGAATAAGTCGATCGTAATTAACATATCTCGTTTTTTTAAAACGAGATATGTTAATTTATCTTTGTAATATCCATAATTTTATGAAGAAATATTGTGGCTTTTGTTTAATTTTGTTTTTGATAATTCAATTTTTTTCGTGTAAGGATGCAGAACATCCTTTACCTGAATGGGAATGGGATGATAGTACTTATACCCTTTTGCCAGTAGAAAAAAAACCTAAAATTCTCTGGATTGATGCCTCTGCTAATTTTAAGTATTTTGCTAACAGTCAAGAAAATATTCAATTTTACCTTGAAAAAACAAAAGATGCAGGATTTACAGAAATTATTGTCGATGTACGAGGAACCTCCGGAGATGTGCTTTATCAAAGCAATATAGTTGCACCTCTTACTAAGGTTGGAGAAACAGAACGAACTGCCACATGGGATTATTTAACTGCATTTATTGAAAAAGGACATGACCTCGGATTAAAAGTGCATGCCAATATCAATACTTTTGTAGGAGGAAATATGAGCAACTCAGGAACAGGCGTCGTTTATCGCGAACCCGACAAAATTGATTGGTTAACCATTTTATATTTACCTGGAGCACAAGGTTTAACTAATATATTGTATGATGGAAATAGTACCACTAAGTTTTTTAACCCGGTAAATGAGCATGTTCAAAATTACATTTTAAGCATCATTGCTGAACTTGCAACTAATTATCCATCGTTGGATGGCATAGTGCTCGATCGTTGCCGTTTTAATAGTATCGAAAGTGATTTTAGCAACCTTACACGAGAAAAATTTGAAACTTACATTGGGAAAAAATTAACCAATTACCCTGAGGATATTTTTAGATGGGATTCAACGCCTAATGCCGATGGAACTTATAATCGAATTGAAGGTCTATATTTTAAATTATGGCTTGAATTTCGTGCAAAGACAATTCATGATTTTGTTGAGAGAGTTAGAAACACTATTAAAACCATTAATAAGAATATTCAGCTTGGCATTTATACAGGATCTTGGTATTCAAGTTATTACAACGAAGGAGTGAATTGGGCAAGTCCAAAATACGACCCTTCTCAAAAATATAAATGGGCGACCCCCAATTATAAAAATTATGGAATTGCTGATTTGTTAGATTTTTATATGACAGGAGCTTATAGTAAAACCCTTTACGGTTCAGGAGAATGGACAGTGCAAGGTGCACTTCAACAGGCTCAAGAAGTGACAAAGGGAGATGTATTAGTATGTGGCGGTTTGTATGGTTTAAATTTTTACAATGCCCCTCAAGATTGTGAAAAAGCTGTTTACATTTGTCTAACAGAATCGAATGGATTGATGTTTTTTGATATCATTTACTTGATTATGTATGATCAGTGGGAAAATGTAAAAGCAGGAATTAATAAAGCTTTAACAAACAAAAAATAAATAATTTCTAAATAATCAAAAAAAATGAAATTAAAACCAATTTTTTTAAGCTTTCTACTAACCTTTATTTTTCTTTCTTTTCCCCTTACTTCTCAAATAAGCATTGTTGCTCATCGGGGTGCTTCTGCCTATGAATTAGAAAATAGCATAGCAGCTTTTAAAAAAGCTTTTGAATTAAATGCCGATGCTATCGAATTAGATGTATGGAAATCTAAAGATGATTCCTTAATAGTGATGCATGATCAAATGACTGGACGAACAGCCAACAAAAACTTAAACATTTCTACTTCTACAGCAAAAGAATTACGTGATTTACAACTAAAAAACGGCGAACAAATTCCTTTTTTACAAGACGTACTTGACATCCTCCCTGAAGGTAAAAAAGTAGTTATTGAAATTAAAGACGAAAATGAAAAAAATGCAAAAAAAATTATTTCAAATTTAAGTTCCATCCTAAAAAGATCAGGAAAAGAAAAGAATGCTGTTATTATTTCATTCCATCTTCCAATGCTAATCGAAGCTAAGAAACAACTACCACATTTAAAATGCTATTATTTAAGTAGCGAAAAAAATAAGGAAAATGAATTAATTGCAATTTGTAAAAAATACAATTTTGACGGTTTAGATGTACATTATAAAATATTGACCGAAAATTTAGTAAAAA
>Ga0208826_1000680_pt1 | contig 33613 bp, 29 predicted proteins | sample AD_UKC115_MetaG_FD_184451 | JGI IMG/M metagenome (GOLD analysis project Ga0208826, IMG submission 184451) | Active sludge microbial communities of municipal wastewater-treating anaerobic digesters from Hong Kong - AD_UKC115_MetaG (SPAdes)... | ecosystem: Engineered > Bioreactor > Anaerobic >...
GGGCACGGTTACTATGCCGAGAGCTTCTGTTCCTTCGGAATCGATCCGGTGGAAGAGGTTGTCAAGATCGCCCCGGAGATCCTCGAACGCTTCTCCCAGGCGGTCTTCTTCGGCGGCAAGCTTGTCTTCGCCGAAGACACCTTCACCTCAAGGTTCCTTCATAACAACGTCATCATGGAGATTCAGCGCCAATTCTACAGGCAGGGCATCCCGGTGGTTGTCCTCCCCATTAGGGTCTGACCCTTATCCCCCCTTTCCCCCACAAGACCGGAAGCCTCACTCCCTCCAGATATGGTATCCTAAGAGGGAGCCGATCCCCGAGAGGGTCGCCGAGGAGGGAAAATGCCCCGAGTCATCTACTTTGAGCTGGGAGTCAAGGAGCCTGAAAAGAGCCTGGAATTTTACCGGAAGGTCTTCGGTTGGGAGATAAACCGTATGGGGAAGATGGACTACTGGCTGGCCTCTACGGGTGAGCGTCAGGAGCCGGGGATCAACGGCGCCTTCATCAAACAAACCGCCGACAGCCAACCTATCGTCTATACCATCGCCGTGGGCGAAATCGATCCCTTCCTGGAGAGGGTCGTTCAGGAGGGAGGGAAGATCATCCTCCCCAAGAAGAGCGTCCCTATGGTGGGTTTCACCGCCCAGTGTGAAGACAGCGAAGGAAACCGCTTCAACCTGCTCCAGCATGCGCCGGAGGCCCACTGAGGGGATCCGATGCCCCAGAACGATTCTCTCCGGACCTCACTAAACCAGAGGCTCCTAGAGGCTTCGAAGCCTTTTCTGGAGGGGAAGCGGATTCTCGACTTCGTCTTCGGCCTCGGGCTGACCGCCGTCCGCCTCAGCGACGGAGGAATCGGATGCGCCCTGATGATGGTGGAAGAGCTCAAGGGGTTCATCTGCCGGAACGAATACAGGCAATGGATAGGGGCACCCGCGGAGGAGCTGGTCGCGACCCTTGTGGAGGAGATCCCTTTCCTTCAAAGAAGTCTGGCCGTCGCCGCTCTCAACGCGGCCTCTCCTACGGAAGGGCTCAAGGGAGGCGAACACCTCGACGCCTCCAAGACGGCCTTTTGCGACCCCGGCGACCGAGTCGCCATGATCGGGTACATCCCCTCTCTGACCGAAACCCTGCGTAGAGAGGCGGGAGAGGTTTACGTCTTCGACAACGCCCGGACCGGAGAGGAGGGAATCCTCCCTAGGGAGAGGCAAGAGGAGCTCCTACCAAACTGCCGAAGGATCTGGGCGACCGGCTCCACGGTGGTGAACAACACCGCCGACTCGATCTTTAAACTCTGTCCCAACGCCGTTGCCTTCACCCTGGTGGGGCCGAGCACACCGAACTACCCGAAAGCCTTCTCGGCAACCCCCGTTACGGCCCTGGAAGGATGTCGTTGGCACAAATGGCGCCATAGGGAGATTTTTAGCAGAACCGCCCAAGGCGCCGGTATCGTCCACCTCTCGGAGTTCATGGACAAGGTGCACTTGGGGGTAGACCATGGTGAATAAGTCTCTGCTTCTCTTCCTGCTCTTTTTGACCCTTCCCGCATGCACTCTCTCCAAGAGGAAGGATCCCAACACGGCCCGTGAGATCGTCGACATGCTGGGGAATAGGGTTACCGTTCCCAAACCCCTCGAGCGTGTTGCCCTTTTCAGCGGCCCCACCGGTCAAATCGCCCTGATCCTCAGGGCGGACAAGCACCTCTGCGCGGTCACCAAGACTTTCAAACTCTCCCCGCTGGTCAGGGAGTATTTTCCCCACATCACGGCGCTCCCGTCTCCCAGGACTGTCAACGGCATGATCAACATCGAGGAGCTCGTGGCCAGCAGGGCCCAGCTGCTTATCGCGGGCAAGGTCGATGGAGAACTTGTCCAGAGGAAGACCTCAATACCCGTGGCCTTCTTCGAAGACTCGCTCGACGAGGGCCCGGAGGCGATCATCCAAGAAATCCGCTTCTACGCCCGCATTTTCAGGGCCGAACCCCGGGCGGAAGCCTATATCCGTTGCATGAAGACGGTTGAGACCTTGATCTCCTCAAGGCTGAAGAGCCTGGAGGAGAGTCAAAGGTTGAGAGTGTACAACGGTTTCTCCCCAAGCCATCTCGTCACCCTGGGGGGGGACACCTTCTTCAGCAAAAACATCGAGCGCGCCGGGTGCATAAACTCCGCCTCTTCGATCAAGACTCTCGGCAAAAGGGAGGGACTCCACTCGGGGCTGGGCGAGGTCTCCATGGAACAGGTTCTCGCCTGGAACCCCGACATCATCGTCGTCGACACTGGGAACCCCGAGGCCTTGAAGGCCGATCCCCGCTGGTCCTCCCTCAAGGCTGTCCAGGCGGGAAGAGTTTACACCATTCCCAGCGGCTTCTTCGTCTGGAACAGGCCCACCGCGGAAGCGGCCGCCCTCTACCCCCTCTGGTTGGCCATGACGGCCTACCCGGAGAAGTTCAAGGATCTCAGCCTCCCGGCCATTTTGAAAGAATTTTACAGAACTGTCTTCTCCGTCTCCCTGAGGGATGAACAGATCGGCATGATCCTTTCGGGAGCCTACCGAGAGAAGATGATGCGAAACGTCCCATGAACAGGAGAGGAAGGGTTCAACCCCTCCTGTTGTTGCTCACCTTGGCGGTCGTCCTTATCGCCTTGAGCATCGGAAAGATCCCCGTCTCTCCCGAACACTGGAAGGAGATACTCCTGGGACGGATGGACACAAGTGCTCCCCAGTGGGTGGCCCTCGTCCAGATCCGCCTGCCCCGCATTCTCGCCGCTCTCCTGATCGGCGCCGGGCTTTCCGCCTCGGGCACGGTTTTTCAGGGCCTCTTCCAAAACCCCCTCGTCTCACCCCATATCCTGGGTGTCGCGTCGGGAAGCGCCTTCGGCGCGGCTACGTTTATCCTTCTCGGAGCGTCGGTACCCCTCATCAGAATCGGAGCCTTCCTCTTCGGGCTTCTCTCCGTCGTCATGGCCTACGGCCTGGGGCGGTTTCATCGTCGTTCTCCGCTCTTGATGCTCGTCCTCTCGGGAGTGATCATCGGTTCCCTCTTCTCGGCGCTCACCTCCTTTCTCAAATACATCGCCGACCCCATGGAGAGGATGCCGACCATCGTCTTCTGGCTCCTGGGCTCCCTCAACAACATCGGATGGCAAGATCTCGCCTACTCGGCCCCCTCCATTGTTCTCCCCCTGTTCCTCCTCTGGCTCTACCGGTGGCGATTGAACCTCTTTTCCCTGGGAGAGGAGGATGCCAAGTCTCTGGGTGAGAACACGGAACTGCTCAAGGCCCTGGTGATCTGTTGCGCCACATCGATCACCGCCTCCGCCGTCGCCATCAGCGGAGTCATCGGCTGGATCGGTCTCGTCATCCCCCACATGGCCAGGCTGCTGGTGGGATCCGACAACCGCTACGCCCTCGGCGTCTCCATGACGCTGGGCGCTCTCTACCTCTGCCTCGTGGACACCCTCGCCCGTTCCCTGAGCGGTATGGAGATTCCCATAGGGATTCTCACCGCCGTTATCGGCGCACCGACCTTCGCCCTTCTTCTGCGAAGAGCCTTCCCCGGAGAGGGGGAACCTTGAGCGAACCGATCCTGGAGGTCGGGAGCCTCTCCTTCGCTTACCCCAAAGGGAGTGAGATTCTCAGAGACCTCTCCTTTCGGCTCTCCCGGGGAGAGCGGCTCTTCGTGGTCGGACCCAACGGCGGGGGGAAATCGACTCTCCTAAGGCTTCTGGCGGGCCTGCTCGTCAAGAGATCCGGTCAGATCCTCCTGGAAGGGCGAGAGATCCGTGAGTGGTCCTCCCCTGCTCTGGCCAGGTTTCTCGCCTTCGTCCCCCAGTTCCGATCCCCAACCTTTCCTTTCACGGTCTTGGAGACCGTAGTCATGGGAAGAGCTCCCTATCTGAGCCGTTTCCGTATCCCCGGAGAGGAGTGTTACCGACTGGCCGAGGAGAGTCTCTCCCGGGTCGGGATTCTCCACCTCAGGAACAGACTCTGTACAGAGCTGAGCGGTGGAGAGTGGCAGTTGGTGAACATAGCCAGAGCGCTCACCCAAAACCCGTCGGTTCTTCTCCTGGACGAGCCGACTGCCCATTTGGACATGGCCTACAAAGAGAGAATCCTGGAGCTGATCGCCGGGATGACGAAGGCCGGAATCACGCTCGTCGTCGTCAGCCACTCTCCGGACATTCCCCTCCGTTACCGGAGCCTCTCCCTCCTTCTCAACCGGGAGAGGGTTCTCGGCTTCGGTGAAAGCGAGTCCGTCTTGAGCGAGACGAACCTCTCTCTGGTCTTCTCGACGCCTGTGAGGAGGATCAAGACCCTGGAACCGAGGCCTCGGGAGTTCTGCGTCCCCGAAGACAAACCCTCTCAAGACCGCTCCTGAGCCTTTCGTCGGCCTCCAGGACCAAGTGCCCGATCTTCCGAGAAACAGCCCAAGCCCTTTAGAGAGAGCTCCTTGACATCTGGAATCAAGAATCTTATACTATCTGCGTTTCTGCGCATATAAGCATACAGTGAGGCCCGCATTGGAAAACATTACCCTCCTCTTCAAGGCTTTCAGCGATCCGATCCGGCTCAGACTCGTCGTCCTTCTCTCTCTTCATGGGGAGACCTGTGTATGCCACCTTGCCCAGGCGGTTGGCGAACCAGCCTTCAAAATCTCCCGACACCTCGGGGTTCTCCGCTCCTTGGGCTTTGTTGAGGCAAGAAGGGAGGGAACCTGGATCCACTACCGGTTGGCCGAGCCGAGAGACGCCGTCGAGAACGCCTTGATGGAGTTTATACGCGGTCCCTTGGCCACACAGGAATCGACCATGAGGGACCTGAGCCGCCTCAAAGAGGGGCCCTGCCCCAAAGAGTGAACAAGGAGGCTTCTTCATGAAGAACGGCACATCTGCAACGAAAGGGCTGAGCTTTCTGGACCGCTATCTCACCCTCTGGATCTTTCTCGCCATGGCTGTCGGCGTTCTGGGCGGGTACCTCTTTCCCCAGATCGTTCCCTTCATCAACGGGTTCAGCATGGGAACGACCTCGGTTCCCATCGCCATCGGTCTCATCCTCATGATGTACCCCCCCCTGGCGAAAGTCCGCTACGAAAAGATCGGGCCGGTCTTCCGCAACAAGAAGGTTTTGGCCCTCTCCTTAGTTCAAAACTGGGTCATCGGCCCCGTACTGATGTTTTTTTTGGCTCTTCTCTTCCTCCACGATAAACCCGAGTACATGGTGGGACTCATCATGATCGGGCTGGCGCGGTGTATCGCCATGGTCATTGTCTGGAACGACTTGGCCAAAGGGGACAGGGAGTACTGCGCGGGACTGGTGGCCCTGAACTCTCTCTTTCAAGTGTTTCTCTACTCTCTCTACGCCTACTTCTTTATAACCGTTTTTCCCACTTGGTTCGGCCTAAAGGGAGTCTCCGTGAACGTGACCGTCTCAGAGATCGCCAAGAGCGTTTTCGTCTACCTGGGGATCCCCTTCCTAGCGGGGCTGATCACCCGCTATACCCTGATCAAGATCAAGGACCGAGAGTGGTACGAGAAGCGCTTCATCCCAAAGATCAGCCCCCTTACCCTCGTAGCCCTCCTCTTCACGATTCTGGTCATGTTCTCCCTGAAAGGAGAGAAGATCGTCCAACTCCCTTGGGATGTTGTCCAAATCGCCATCCCCCTGCTCTTCTACTTCGTTCTTATGTTCTTGATCTCTTTCTTCATGAGCAAGAGGGTAGGCGCCACTTACGGCCAGGCAACGACACTCTCCTTCACAGCCGCATCGAACAACTTCGAGCTGGCCATCGCCGTAGCGGTCGCCACCTTCGGCATCGACCACGGAGGGGCCTTGGCCGCGGTGATCGGCCCCTTGGTGGAGGTTCCCGTGATGATCGGCTTGGTCAACGTCGCCCTTCGCCTCGGGAAGAAGCTCTACCGAGGGGAAGCCAGAACTTCTTGACCCCGGGAGGGAAGGGGGAAGCTCTCGGGGCGTTTTCAGGAGAGGGTCTCTGAACAAGCGGGAGGGTTCACCCGTGGTTTCTCAGCTTCAGCTCCTCCGGTGTAGGCTCAAGGTAGGTCTGGCCTATCAGGTAGGGCTCCTTAAACAGCCTGACGTAGTGGCAGATCAGAGTCGCCGGAACGATGAGAGGAACCGTACCGAGACGGTACCGGTCAATGGTGGCAGAGAGGTCTTGCCTCGCCTCAGAGGAGAGCTTCTTCTTGAAGTACCCAGCCATATGCTGGAGCACGTTGGTATTCCTCTTCACCGTAGACCGCTTCTTCAAAATGTCGAGGAAGAGGCCCTCGTAGAGCTCCAACACCTCGGCCCAGGGACGCTCTTTCCTCCCGGCGACCAAGCGGCCCAGGGTTCGAAGCTCTTCGACGGAGTGGGCCATGAGCTGGAGTTTATGACGGCCGTGGAAGGCGATGAGGTCCGCCGGAGAGGGACCGGTGGAGAGGAGATCTTTCCACCGGCGGTAGGCAAAGAGACCTTCGATGAACCCCTCCCGTTGGGATGAATCCCCCAGCCTCTCTTCGTCCACCACGGGGGGTTCGGGGAAACCTCTCCCGAAAGAGGCGGGCGAAGAGACCGCTCGCCCCCTTCTTGGGAAGGCCCGTGGGGCCGTAGACCTTCAACCCCTCCAGGGCACAGGAGGGAGACCGGGATTTGAAAACAAAGCCGCACAGATCCTCCCGGGCGAGACTCTCCATTCGCCCTCTGGCCCAGGTTTCAACCCTTTCGGTGACATCTTCACCGGTTTTGTGAAAAGTCAGGCGCGGCGCGAGAGGGTCCCCGGTCAAGCGAATAGGGTCCCGGGGAACGGTGAGTCCGCTCTCCGCTTCGGGGCAGATTGGCAAATACTCGACGTAGGTTCCCAGGGTTTCGACAAGAAAAGGGTTGTACTTGTGGCCTCCGTCATAGCGAACCCTCTGCCCAAGGAGACAACCGCTGACACCGATTCGGATCGTCTTCTCCATTGTTTTCCCCCAACCGATTATACACCGGTCGACACCGACAGGGTATATAAAGGATCTCGCCCATGCTATGATAAGGAAACTCCATAGGAGGTTTAATCGTGAAAAAATTTACTTTGCTTCTCCTTCTTTTTGTTCTTCTTCTGCCTCTGATGGCCCAAGAAACGGTGCCGTCCGGAGAGTTCCGGGTTCGTTGGCGCTTCTCCACTTCCGGACCGGTCCGCTCGACCCCTCTGCTGACAGAAGGGATGCTTCTTGTCGGAAGCGATGACGGGGTCGTCTACGCCCTGGATTCCGAGAAGGGGACCCTGCTCTGGAAGAGAGACCTCCAGGGGGCTCTTCCCTGCCGCCCAGCGGCCATGGACAAGCAGGCCTTCTTCCTCACCCGCTCCGGGAACCTCTACGCTTTGGACACTTCCGACGGTAAGATTTTGTGGACCCATGAAGTTGGTCCCTTTCCTATCTACGAGAACGGGTGGGATTACTTCCTTCCTTCCCCCGTCTTGGCCGGCGGAAGGCTCCTCCTCCTCACCCCCGCCGGAGAGGTGACGGCCTTGGACCCCCAGAGCGGAAAGCTCCTCTGGAAAAGCGCAACCGGCGCCCCGGTCCGATCAGCCCCCGCCTTCGACTCGAAGACCCTCTACGTGGGCAACCTTGAGGGTCGGCTCACGGGCATGTCTCTGGACAACGGGAAGGTTCTCTGGACCTTTAAAACCGAAGGTGAAACCTACTTCCCCAAAGGGGAGATCTTCTTCTCCCCCTCGCTTCAGGACGGTCGGCTCTTTGTCTCTTCCCGGGATTTCCATGTATACGCCCTGGACGCCAACACGGGACGCCTCCTCTGGAAGAGTCTCCACAAAGGGAGTTGGGCGACCGCGCTCTCCACTGTGCCAGGGGAGCTCTACTCATGCTCTTCCGACGGCCGCTTCGTTGAACGTCTCGACCCCGCTACGGGTAAGGAGCTTTGGAAGCTTTCCACGAAAGACCTTGTCTTCACCACCCCGGAAATCACCGCCCAAGAGATCCTTTTCGGTTCCCACGACGGAAGGTTCTACGCAGTGGAGCGTTCCTCCGGCAAACTCAAGGCCCTCTTCGACACACGCTCCCCGGTCCTCTCTTCCCCTGTCAGCGACTCCCTGGGCCGTGTCTTCTTCGGCACCGACGACGGCTCGATCTACTCCCTGGAGAGCGTGAAGCGCACCCTCTACAGGGTGGTCTACTGGGACGCCGCGCAGAAGCCCCTCTGGTTTTCCGGCGACACCGCCGCCAGAGAGGCGTACAGAGATGCCGGTTACACAGTTCTCGACACCCCAGGCCTGGAGAAGTTCATCCATGAGAGAATCCTCGACGGCGTCCCCTCGGTCGTCGTCTTTACGCAGAGCACCGCCCCCCGGACTCTCCTCTTCCCTGAGGGAGGAGGGGAAGCACCGCTGATCTCCTTCTTCCGCCGAGGAGGAAGGGGAGTCTGGTTAGGGCTCTACCCCCTCGTTTACCTGAGCGAGAGGGCTCCCGACGGGACCATCAAGCAGGGAAAACCGGAGGAGAAGGTACCTGCGCTTCTCCAGATCCCCTACTCCGGTTATTACGACGCCTACCGGGCGGAGGTGACCGAAGAGGGAACCCGCTGGGGGCTTCCCGCCTGGACCCTTGGTTCCTGGGGCGTTGACCCTTCAAAGGTCACGGTGGTTCTCGCCAAAGACGGGAAGGGGAAGGCCACGGCGTGGTTCAAGAACTACGGCGGTTCACCCTTCGGTGGGCTTCTCTTCCTCTGGGGACAACGTCACAATCCCCCCTCTTGGGAGCCCTTTATCAAGGCTTCGGAGGCGGGACTCTGATTCTCTCTTCCCCGGGGAGCGGGATCACCTCTCCCCGGGGAAGACTCTTCAAATCTTTTCCAGACTCTTGATGATCTTCTCGGTTATAGGGGCGTACTGAGAGACTTTCTGCTCGGCGACTCCGTCGATAAAGAGAAGCGCGGTCCTTTCTGTAACCAGGACGACCACTTCCAGAGACCACCCCTTCCCCTCTTTCGTGGCGTTTCCCCGAAAGTAGGAGGCCCTTATCCCGTTGATCTCCCCCTCCTCTCCTTCGCCCTCCTCGAGTTCAAAATCGGGAAAGCTCTCCTGGAGGGCCTTCAAATAGGAGCTTCTGGCTTCGTCCATCCCCTCCGCCCCTTCCATGACTTCCAGGAGAACGAAGCTGCCGCCGTCCGGAGATTCCCCGAAGAGAGCCGTTTCGTCAACTTCCACCCTCCAACCCTCGGGAAGCCAAACCTTCAGGCCTCCGCTGGGATAGCTGTGGCTGTCTGCCCAGAGCGCGACAGAACAGAGGAGCACCACCACCGGGAGAAGGGTGTGCCTCTTCATGGCCGTTCCTCCTGAGGCCAACGCCTCTCAACCCGCACCGCCGGAGCCTCCTCCCGCCGCAGAGCAACCGCCTCCTCCCACTCCGGCGGCGGCCCCTGTGGAAGAAGCCGTCATCAGGGCTATCAAGGCTCCGAACTGGACCACCTCCGCCTTGTCGGCCAGAGCGGTTGAAAACCAAGGGGGAGCGGCTGTGATCTTCCCTTTCTTAACGGCCTCTTGAAAAGCATCCGTCAGGTTCAAGGCTATGGAGTAAGCGGGGAAACGGTCGCCTCCCCACCGTTCCACGTTGAACCCTTCCCCCTTCAGTTCCTCCTTGAGCGCCTTCGCCGCCGCCCGCCATTGGAGTCCCCGCCGGTACCCCTGATCGGTCAGGGAGGAAGAGAGCGCTCCCACGAGAAGGTAGGGCAGAAAGAGAACCATGGCTCCCACCCCCGCTCCCGCCAGAAGAGCCGCGACTGCCGCCCTCGCCCCGGGAAGGCCCAGCCAGGCGTCGGCGCCGATGAGGCCGACCACAAAGGCGGCAAGGCCTAAAAAGAGCAAGAGCAAGGAGAGGAGAAGGACCCTCTTCCTTTGTCTCTCCCTCTCTCGGCTCCAGAGCCCGGCCCCCTCCAAGGATCCCTCCAAGGCCTTGCGGTACCCTTTGCTCCCGAAGGCGAGCGTCTGAAAGAGTGAGAGGAGGGAGACCTCCCGCTCGGTGCCCTTTCTTTTTCCCTCCAAGAGGGCGATGGCCTCCTGCTCCCAGGGAGCGAGGGAGGGGCTCTCGTTCCAACGGAGCAGGTACTCCTTCCCCCCGGAAAGGAGCGCGCCCTTGCAACAGTGAACGCTGGCCACACCCCGTATGGCCAAATCCACCAGGGTCGCCCAGAGGGAGGAGGGTTCGACATCCCCCCGGAGGGTTGCCAAGACGCCCGCCAAGCCTGGGGGAGTATCGTCGGGAAAGCCCAAGGAGGGGGTGGAGGGAGGAGTCTCCCTCTTCAACTTTGCCCGGAGGCGGAAGAGAAAGAACCCTCCCACCAGGAGAACCACGAGGAAGGCCTCGCCGCCTCTGAGAAAGAGGGAGGATTCCCCCTCCGGGAAAGACCCTGCGTTCCGCCTTTGTGGGGAAAGGTCCGAGAAGAACTCTCGGGGGAGAGAGAGCTCCAGGACCGGAGAGTCTCCTTGGGAAGGGATCGCTCCCCACTCCTTCTTCCAGAGCCCACGCCCCTCTTCGCGCCATCCCCCTCTCTGCAAGGCGGCAACGGTCTGAGGGTCTGAGGAGGGGAGGAGAAGAAGGGTCTGAGCGCTTTCGATCAGGTAACCGCGGTCATCGGGAAAAGGTTTGAAGCGGTAGGTTCCACTTTCATTACCGATCTTGACGATATCATCGAGAGTATAACGCAATGTGAAGCGCCGGGAGAGGTTCTCGGTAGGAGAGAAGACCCATTTGACCCGGAGTTCACGGTTCACGCTTTTCCGCTCTCCTCTGGGAAGACCCTCCGCCGGAAGGGGGAGGCCGTCCATGAGGATCTCCTCGATTCTCCCCCCTCCTCTCCGCTGAAGGGGAACCGTCCGAAAGACATAGGAGAAACGTCCCTTTGTAAAGAGGTAGAGGTTTTCCTCCTCCACCGCCAGCCCTCCGTCCCGAAGGGGCTCAACCCGAACCGTGGAGCGGAGGACTTTGTACTCTTTCGCCTGAAGTGGTAAGAACAGAAAGAAAAAGAGAATACAAGAAAGGGATCTTCTCATTCGACGCCTCTCACGCCTCAAAGAGAAAAGGAGTTGACCCTTTTTTATAGCACAATTCCGTCGAAGGGAGAACAAAGAACCTTTCACCGCCAAAGGCAACCGTTCCCTCCGTAGAACGTATGTTCTCTATCTACTCACTGGGAGGATTCGATGAGACAACTCCTTTTTCCCTTGATCTTTCTTCTTATCACCTTCTCGCTCAGCTCCGCGGAGCCTCTCACTCCGGAAGAGTGGTTGCGCCTGGGCCCTTTTTCCCTGAAAGGAAGTGAACAGGCCCTGAAGACACCCACCCAAGGGGCTGAGTTTTCTTTCTTCTCCCTCCGGGGATCCGTTCCCGCCGAAGAGAAACCGGTGAACGGCATCGGCTCACCCCTCTGGCACAAAAGCCCTCCCCGTTTCACCGGAGCCGAGGAGCCTCAGGCTGCTTATTTGGCCCTCTACCTGGAGGCGGACCGTTGGGTTTGCACGGAGATGAAGCTGGAGGGAGAGCTCTCCACCACGGTGTATCTGGACGGCCAGAGGCTCTCTTCTCCCTACAAGTTCTCCCTCCCCACAGGGAAGCACTCCTTGATCATCGAAGCGTTCATCCCCGCAGGGAAGGGAAAAGAGTACCCTCTCAAACCCCTCTTCTCGACGAAACCGGCGGAGGGTCTTCGTTTCTCCCTGGACCCGAAGGGGCCCGTGGGCTTCGCCCAGGTTCTCAACCTGGTCAGGGTGAACGGTTTGGAGCTCTCCCCGGACGGGCGGATGGCGGTTCTCTTCCTCTCCCAGAGCCTCGACGGAAAGAACTCGCGACATTGGATGGAGATCCTTTCCACCGACGACGGCCGAATCCTCTTCAACACCTCGGAAATCCATGATATCACCTGGTTCCCCGATTCCCGCCGCTTTCTTTACACCAGCACGGAGAAGGACCTCACCTCCTTGATCGTCCACGACCTCGGCGACAACAGCCGGAGGGAGATTCTCACCGACGTCGCCGATTTCGGGTCTTTCCAGCTCAGCGAAGACGGTTCCCTCCTGGTCTACTCGGTCATGGAGAAGAAGGAACCCAAGGGCAAGGGGTACAAACAGATCCAAGACGTAGAAGACCGCGCCCAATTTCCGCGGTTTCGCAGCTCCTTCATCGCCCTGAACATCTCCACAGGACTTCGAACCCCTCTCACCTCTTCGCAGGAGGAGTTTGACATGGCCCTTCCCTCCCCCAAAGGGGATAAGATCCTGCTCCTCAAGACCCCCTACGTCTACGACCGCAGGCCCTACACCAACAAAGAGGTCTTCCTTCTCAACTTGGCCGACATGAAGCGGGAGCACCTCTTCTCCCAGCCCTTTCTCAGCAGCCTCTCCTGGTCTCCCGACGGGAAGAGCCTTCTGGTCATTGCCGGACCCTCTTCTTTCGATAACATCGGCAACCCTCTTCCCAAAGAGCGCATCCCCAACGACTATGACCAACAGCTTTTTCTCTACTCACTCTCCGAGAAAAAGGCCAAAGCCCTGACGAAAGATTTCAACCCTTCCGTAGGCTCAGCTTTCTGGAGTCCTCGGTTAGGCGACCTTTTCCTCTCCGTCACCGACCAGGATCAAAGCAAGCTTTACCGTTACAGCTTTCAGAAAGCCCTCTTTCAGAAGCTCAACACTATCGACGATTCCCTGGAGGCTTTCTCCCCGTCCCGAAACGACCGTGCCGTCTACACATCCTCGGGAATCAACCGCCCCGAGAGGGTTTTCGTTCTCGACCTGAAGAGGGGCGTGAGCCGTCTTCTCAAGGATTACAACCAGGAGTTCTTCCAGAACACTCTCTTCGGAAGCTCCGAAGATTTCGTTTTCCAAGCGGAGAGCGGGAGAACCGTAGACGGCTACCTGGTCTTTCCACCGCACTTCGACGCCTCCAAGAAGTACCCCCTGATCGTCAACTACTACGGGGGGACCACTCCGGTCTCCAAGGTCTACGGCGGACGCTACCCCAAGGAGTGGTACGCCGCCAACGGGTACGTTGTTTACGTGGTCCAGCCTAGCGGAACCGTAGGGTATGGCAAGGAGTTCTCCTCGACCCACGTAAACGATTGGGGAGAAGTGACGGGAGCCGAGATCCTCGAAGGTGTGGAAAAGCTCCTCAAGTCCAAACCCTACATCGACCCCAAGAGGATTGGAGCCATCGGGGCCTCCTACGGGGGCTTCATGACCCTCTCCCTGGGAACCCGGAGCGACCGTTTCGCCGCCCTGATCTCCCACGCAGGAATCAGCACCCTCTCCAGCTACTGGGGAGTCGGCGACTGGGGCTACACCTACAGCGCCGTCGCGACGGCCGACAGTTTCCCCTGGAACAGACCGGATATTTACGTTCAGAAGAGTCCCCTCTTCAACGCCCAGAAGATCACTACCCCCCTCCTTCTCCTCCACGGGGACAAAGACAACAACGTCCCTCCCGGGGAGAGTTATCAGATGTTCACCGCCCTCAAACTCCTGGGGAAAGAGGTCGCCTTGGTCACCTTTGACGGTCAGCAGCATTGGATCTTGGAGTACGACAAACGGGTTCAGTGGATGAAGACGATCATGGCCTGGTTCGACCGCTTCCTCAAGGATCAACCCGAAGCCTGGCAAGAGCTCTACCCACAAAAATAGACAAAACCCCCAGGGGGGGAGAGGCGAACCCTCTCCCCCCTCCCTTTGCCTTTCCCTCCAGAAATATGGTATAAAAGAACCGTTACTCCGAGTCCGTTCGGCTAAAGCCTCAGGCTACGCCTTCGGACCGATAGGGTCTAAGGGGAAACCCTTCGGCCTCCCCGTTTGGAAAGGAGGAACAATGAGAAAACTCTCTGCCGTTCTCTTCACCCTGATCGCCCTGACACTCCTTCTCTCTTCCCAAGAGGAGGAGAAGAAAGACCGAGACAAGAAACCCGTTATCACCGAAGAGATCACCGTCACGGCTCCAGAACCCCAAGACCGGCCCCTTGCCTCGACGACGGTCATCCCCCAGAGCAGTCTCAAGGCCATGAACACGAAGAACCTCTCGGAGATCCTCTCCTTCGCCTCCGGTACCTACGTCTCTACGGGAACCAAGGGGGAGGCCCACATCAAGATCCGAGGCTTCGACACCGATAAATCCACCCTCATGGTGGACGGAATCCCCATCTACGACCCCTACTTCAACACCTACGACTTGAAGAGCATCACCAGCGAAGAGATCGAGTCGGTCAAAATCGTGAAGGGCTCCTCTTCGGTTCTCTACGGGGCCAACACCCTCGGGGGAATCGTCGACGTCCTGACCCGTCGGCCCAACCCTCCCTCGCTCTCCCTGAAGGCCTCCCTCTCCCGGGACAGCACCTCCTTCCTCTCTGCGACCGGCGCCTACGGGAACGATCGCTTCGTCTTCCTCGGCTCCGTCCTGCGCGACAAGAGCGACGGAAGCCGCGTGAAACTCAACGGAGAGACCGGTCTGCTTCCCAACTCCCAGTGGGAGAAGACGAACCTTACGGGAAAGCTCTACATCTACCCAGGAAGAGAGACGGAGGTTCTTCTCCAGGCCTCTTACCTCGACTCGGAGTACAATGTCCCCGCCGCCACCGCCTACTACTCCCCCAGGTACTGGAAGTTCCCAGAATGGAAGCGCCTCTCTCTGGGCGGAGGGATCACGACCCCCCTCCTCTCCAAGGGAACCCTGAAGGTCCGCACTTACTACCTGAAGTACGACAACACCTTAGAAAACTACAAAGACCCGGCCCTGACGAAGTTGACATGGACCTCCCTCTACCGGAACAGCACTTGGGGAGCCTTCCTTCTCGGGTCTCACCCCCTGGGAAACCGCCAGGAGATCAACTTCAGCTTTAACGCCAAGAAAGACAAGGTCGAGCAGCAGGGAAGCGCCACTTCCCCTTGGGAGTACTACGAACAGACCACCTTCTCGGCTGGTCTGGAAGACCGCTTCCGCATCACCGAAAAATGGAGTATCATCGGCGGAATCAACATCGACACCCTTGACAAGAAAGAGGGCAAAACGAAGAGCACCGTCAACCCCATCGGAGGGATCAAGTTCAACCCGACACCCTTCACGGATATCCATCTGACCTACTCGCGCAAGTCCCGCTTTCCCTCGATGAAGTCCCTCTACAGCACCTCCGGAGGAAACCCCGATCTCAAGGACGAGAGGGGGCAGACCATGGAGGTGGGTTTTCTCTACAACAAGGACTTCACGCTCTCCGGGGCGCTCTTCATCACCGAAGTGGACGACCTGATCTACACGATCCGCCTCCCTACCGGTTATAAGAGTTACAAGAACATCGGAGAGTCCCGAACCAGAGGGTTTGAGCTGGAAGCGGGGAAGAGGTGGTGGTCCCTGTTGGACCTCTCCCTGCGGTACACCTTCCTGGACACCCGCAACAAAGATGAGGACCGCCGTTTGGAGTTGGTTCCGGAATCCCAGCTGAACTGGACGGTCGGTTTGTCTCTCCCCTCAGAGGTTCGAATCTTCACCTGGGGGGTGGCGGCCTCCTCATCGGAGATTATGATCAGCGACAAACTGATCTCCGTTCCAGGCTACACCATCGCCAACCTCTCCATAGAAAAGTCCTTCGGTCCCCTCTCCCTTTACGTCAAGGGGGAAAACCTCTTCGATAAAGAGTACTTTACCGAGCCTGGGTACCCTATGGCCTCACGCCGCATCGAGGGGGGAATCCGGATCGACCTCGGCGGAACCCGATAGGAGGAAAGACCTTGACCCTACGCAAGCTACTGCCTTGTCTGCTTCTGATCGCCCTCATCGTCCCGGCTTCTCTGTCGGCACAGGAGAACAACGACTTCTACGACAACGTCCCTCTGAAAGAGTACCCTTGCCCGAAGATCGAAATCGCCGGTGAAGTCGTCTCCCCCGGTCCCGTGGACCTCTCGCCCCTCCCTCTCAGGCAGGTTCTGGTGAGAGAGGCCATCCTCAAAGAGGGAAAAGAGACCTTCGTTGGCTCCTACGTCTTCCAGGGATACTCCCTCTTCGACATCTTGAAGGAGCGCGTTGTGGCCAAGAAGAACGCGGCGGAGTTCCCCTCGGTGATCGACCTCTTCGTCGTCGTGGAGAACGGGAAGGGCGAAAAGGCGCTCTTCAGCTGGGGGGAGATCTTCTACCCCATCACACCGCACAGAATCCTCGTGGCCGTGAAGGCCGCCCCCATCATCCCTTCGCTGACCAAAGAGGTATGGCCTCTCCCCGACTCCCCCCGGGTCGTTGCCGCCGACGACCTCTTCAGCGAGAGAACCGTGGACAACCCCACGAAGATTACTGTCCTGAGCGCGCCGATGAGCTTCAAGGTCGAAAAGGGGAAGAGTCCTATGAACGCTCCCGCCTTCTCCCTGGTCTCTGCGGGGAAGGCCGTCGCCCTCTTCAAGGAGCCCCCCACGGAGGGCCCTTTTCTGACAATGCCTTCCGTTTTCTACGGTCGGGGGAAAGGGTTCCACGGGGTCACCCGCTTTTCAGGGCGCCCCCTCCGTTCCGCCCTGGAGAAGTACCTTCCCCCCACGGCCGAGCGGTTGCGCCATGGATGCTTCATCGTTGCCAGCGACGATGGTTACCGAGTCGTCTTCTCCTACAGCGAGCTCTTCAACCGGACCGACAACGGTGAGTTTCTCCTCCTGGACAAACAGTCCGAGGACGGCGGACGCTTCACGATCTATCCCTCTCCGGACTTTTTCTCCGACAGAGCGGTTAAATCGGTGAAAGAGATTCACTATTGGGAGTTTTGATCCGAAACAAGCCTACCATAACCATTCTCGGGCGGGAGGCTCCCAAGGCTCCCGCCCATCCCGACCTCCCCGGTTCGGTAAAATTCCCCTTCCCAGGACCATGAACAGGCACCGCGGGAGCCGCGCCCTTTCTTTCGACACGCTCCCTTTCGTCGGAGAAGGAGTGTGCTATCATGGAAGATGGAACCCCCTTTCTTAACCCCCCGCACTCCCGGTTCAGTCAGGTACGACCCTCCAGGAGAGGACGCCTATGGGCATAGCCGCTGACATCATCCTTCTCGTGCTCGGGGCCTTCTTCATGGGGCTTCTCTTCCAGAGGTTCGGACAACCGTTGATTCTGGGCTACATCCTGGCGGGCTTCCTCCTCGGCCCTCACACCGGAGGCGTGACCGTTTCCAACGCCCACCAGATAGACCTTTTGGCGGAGATCGGGGTAGCCCTTCTGCTCTTCGCCTTGGGCCTGGAATTCTCTTTCAAGGATCTGAAACCCGTCAAGAAGATCGCCCTCCTGGGAACCCCTCTCCAGATCCTTCTCACGGTTCTCCTGGGCCTTCTCATCGGTCGCTGGACCGGATTGGACCTCCGCTCTTCTCTTTGGCTCGGATCGGCGGTCTCCCTCTCCAGCACCATGGTCACCCTCAAGACCCTGGAAAACAGGGGATGGATGGGCACTCTTTCGAGCAAGGTGATGCTGGGAATCTTGATCGTCCAGGACCTGGCGGTTGTTCCGATGATGATCCTTCTCCCCAAACTGAGTAACCCTCTGGTCGGGCTCCCGGACATGGGCCTGGCCGCCCTGAAGGCGGCCGCCTTTCTGACGGCCCTCTTCTTCCTGGGAACGAAGGCTCTCCCAAGGCTCATGGGGCACATCGCCCGCCTGGGTTCCCGGGAGCTCTTCCTCTTGGCCATCACGGCGATCGGTTTGGGAATCGGCTACGCCACCTACCTCATCGGACTCTCCTTCGCTTTCGGCGCCTTCGCCGCCGGTATGATCTTGAGCGAATCCGACTACGGCCACAAGGCTTTAAGCGACATCCTCCCCCTCCGGGACCTCTTCGGGCTCCTCTTCTTCTCCTCTGTAGGAATGCTCTTGGATCCCCGTTTTCTCTGGGAGCACCTTGGACAAATCTCCTTCCTCCTTCTCCTGGTCGGTATTGGCAAAGGGTTGATCTTCGCCGGTTTAGCCAAGCTCTTCCACTACCGGAACATCATTCCCCTCGCCCTCGGCCTAGGGCTCTTTCAGGTCGGGGAGTTCTCCTTCGTCCTCGGCAGGGTCGGCCTTACGACGAAGGCCATCGACCTCCGCCTCTACTCTCTCATCCTCTCCACCGCCGTTCTCTCCATGGTGATCACCCCCTCGGTTTCCGGGCTGGCGGGGAGACTCTACTCCCTCAGGAAGAGATGGTTCCACCACGAGCCCCTGGAGGCCTCCCACATCCCCCGTTCGGGGCTCCATGACCATGTCATCATCGCCGGAGGGGGAAGGGTCGGCTTCCAGATCGCCAAGATTTTTCACCGCCTCGGGATTCCCTTCGTCATCATCGAGCTGGACTACCACAGGGTTGAACAGATCAAGAGGGCGGAGATGCCCATCATCTTTGGCGACGCCGCTCAGGAGGTGGTCTTGAGCGTTGCCAAGGTTCATCGGTCCTCGCTCCTGGTCTTAACCGCTCCGGGTCTGGTCAACGCCAGAGCGGTCAGCCTTCAGGCCCGAAGGATGAACCCCAAGATCGAGATCGTCGCCCGCTGTTCCGGACCGGAATCCTTCGAGTTCATGCGGGAGCTGGGTATCGTTGAGGCGGTTCTTCCGGAGTTCGAGGCCAGCCTGGAGTTGGCGCGGCAGGCTCTCCTCCGGTTACGGGTCCCCCCGACGGAGATCCGCAAACATACCGAGCGGATAAGACATGAGCTCTACGCCCAGGGCCGACGGGAGGAGAAAGAGTACCGTATCCTCTCCCACATGAGCGAGGCGGAGCAGCAGTTCGACCTTCAATGGCTCTTCCTGACGGAGAATAGCCCCCTGGTCTTCCAATCCATCGGCGACTTGGGAATCCGCAAGAAGATGGGCATCTCCGTCGTCGGTGTCGTGCGCAACGAGAAACTTCTCCCCAACCCGGACGCCGATTTTCTCTTCCTCCCCAACGACCTGATCGCCTTCATTGGAAACGAGAAGAACCGCGAGGAGTTCTGCCTCTTAGCCACCTCGGCCCCTTGCCCCCAAACCGGAGAGCCCCTGGTCTGACCGGAAGAGCCGCTCCAGGAAAGGACCGGACCGATAGAGGGAAGGCAAGGGAGAGGGACCTCTCCTGAACCACCGCCTAAAGTCTCCCCTCCATGGCCCCGCGAAGAGCAGGAAGAAGGGCTTCCGCCGTTGGTTCTTCCGTCGGCAGGACGGCCCCAGGGAGAAAGGTTCTCTTGGCCCATTGGAAGAGAGCTGGGCCGTCTACGGCCTCCCCATCTCCCCCATGGGCCCTCCAATATTCGCGAAGGAGCCACCCGGTCCGGGGAAAGAGGTGAAAGTGTAGCTGGGAATCCACTTCGCAGAAGGAGAGGATGTAGACCCTCTCGGGGGCGACGATCAGGTCGATCGCCCGGACCGCCCGGGAGATCATCGCGCCCAGAGCGGAGGACTCCTGAGGGGTCAGCCCTCCGGCCCCCTCCCTCTTGCCCTTCATCCGAAGGACCAGGTATCCAGGGATTCCACACTCTTCACTCCCCTGGAGAAGGAAGTGGGAGTCCTCATAAACAGTCGTTTCCGCGGGTCGGTTCTCTTCCATGATCTCTCTCCTGGTTTCTCTGTTCCCCTCCCCATAGTAGACCGGGGCCTCCTCTTTTTCAACCCCTCCCTTGGGGAAGGCCGGTCCCCCGCTCCCGCGCCATCGGATCAAGTCTTGAGAGAGCCGTAACAGTAGAGACAGGGTCGCGGGCATCCGGGGGCATAGGAGCCGATCTCTACGGCTTGGGAGCATAGGCACTCCCGCCTCTGCCCATGATCTTTGGAGGTCGGGCCCCGAAGGCCCTGGGGATGAAGGGTGTTGAAGAGATCCCCGTCAAGGCAACGGGAAGAGGAGACATTTTCCACCCCCTCCCGGGGCTGGGCGCAGGAGAGGAGGGTCACACCCCGACCACCGGCCATGGTCGCCAGGGTCTTCAGCGTCGAGAGCTCCTCTTCCGGGCTGGGAAAGACCCACTCCATCCCCGCCTTGGAAAAACGCCTCTTCCCTCGGCTGTAAGGCTGGGCAAAGCTGAAGACGATGGCCCGGATCCCCAGAGAACAAGCCTGGTCGAGGAGGGTCGGGAAGAACTCCAGGTTCGAACGGAGCGGCGCTCCCGGCCCTTTCCTGTAGAAGAGAACCGGGTCGAAGCGGAGGCGGACCCTCTCGGGACCGTAAAGGGAGACCAAGGCACGGAGTTGTTCCAGGGCTTGAGATGGGGAAGGAACCGAGGGTTCTACCTCCCCTCCCCCCAGACCGGTGATGGTGAAGAGGAAGAAGAGGTTCTGATACCCTTCCACACGTCGGCGAAGGGAGAACCTGTCCGCCAGGAGGGGCTCGAAGTTTTTCGACCAGAGGACCAACGTATGAACCCTCCGGGGGTTGAGGTCAACGGAAGTGAGGCGGCCGAAAGGCCCCCTCACTTCCGCTCTTTCTGCGCCCAGCATCCCGGAGAGCTGCTCCGGAAACCAGGCCGTCAGATCGGTCCGCCTGGAGGCGGAGACGATCCTTAAGGGTTCGTTCACTCCACCGGTTTCAGGTAGAGCATGAAGACTTGAACTCCCACTTCCCGGTTGTCGTTGCCGCCCCGGGCCTTGGAGGGAATCCAAGTCTTATCGGTTCCGACGGTGAGTTTGATCTCCTCGGCGTCACCCATATCCTCTTTCTTCAGATCGTAGATCCGTTCAAAGTGGCCGAACTCGGGAACAAACTCTTCCAGAACTTTGTCCCCCAGCTTGACGATAACCTTCTGATCCTGGTAGACGCTCTTGTCCACTCCGGCGAAAAGGTAGAGCCGCAGATTCTTCTGAACGTTTTCGATGATCGCGGAAGCCTCTTGGCTCGTCCATCGCCAGGAATCGCGGATGCCCAAGCCGGTCTTCTCTTCCGGATACCAACCCTCTCCGAAGGTGATCTCCGGATAATCGGGGGGAAGAGGGGTAAACTCGAGTTTCTTCTGAAAGAGGGGGATCTTAGACTCTTTGGACCCCGGCTTATAGAGACCCACCGTAAAGGTCACCTCCTCCTTTCCGGAGAAGTCGGGGTCAAACTCGTCGATAAAGTCGGGGATAAAGATGTTCTTGTGGGTGTAAGTAAACTTGCCGCCCTTTTTCCAGCTCTCGATATCCCCCGGGAGATCGTGGTCATCCTGGGCCAGCATGATCTTCTTGGCCCCCCACCAGAAGTGGACATAGACCTTATAGTCCGGGCTGTAAGGAATGACCTTATCCTTCAGGTCCCACTGGTAGGTAACATCCGTGAGAGTGTGGTTGTAGAAGGGGGCACTGAAAGAGACGTTCATGTCTATCCCCGGGTTGGAAACCTTTTTCTTGCCACAGGAGACAAATATGAAGGCCATGGCCATCACTAGGGCCAAGATTCTTTTATTCATTCTTCCTCCTCTGTTCTTTTCACCGATAATATAGCCTTTTTCAAGGGTCAAGGCAAACGGAAACTCACCCAAGAAAGGGAATCTTCATCCCCTTCTCCTTAGCGGTCTTGATCGCCTCGTCGTAGCCGGCGTCCACATGGCGGGCGACGCCGATTCCGGGATCGTTGGTGAGGACCCGGTGGAGTCTCCTCTGGGCCTCGGGAGTCCCGTCCGCCACGGTCACCTGACCGGCATGGAGGGAGTATCCGATCCCCACACCGCCGCCGTGGTGAACCGAGACCCAGGTCGCACCGGAAGCGGTGTTCAAGAGAGCGTTCAGAATGGGCCAATCGCCGATGGCGTCGGATCCGTCCCTCATCCCTTCGGTCTCCCGGTTGGGAGAGGCGACGGAACCCGTGTCGAGATGGTCCCTTCCGATGACGATGGGCGCCGAGATCTCCCCTTTGGCCACCAACTCGTTGATCTTCTCTCCAAAGAGGTTCCGCTCCCCGTACCCAAGCCAGCAGATCCTTGAGGGGAGACCCTGGAAGTGGACCTTCTTCTGGGCCATTCGGATCCACCTGTGGAGAGGTTCATCGTGGGGGAAGAGTTCGAGAACCGCCTCATCGGTCCTGTAGATGTCCTGAGGATCCCCGGACAGGGCGGCCCAGCGGAAGGGCCCCTTCCCTTCGCAGAAGAGGGGGCGGATGTAGAGGGGAACGAAGCCTTTCACTTCGAAGGCGTCGGTGACCCCGTTCTTCAAGGCTTGGCCGCGGATGTTGTTGCCGTAGTCGAAGGTGACGGCCCCGGCCTTCTGAAGCTCCACCATAGCCTTCATGTGCCGTCCCATGGAGTCGTAGGAACGGCGGATGTACTCCTCGGGGTTCTCTTTCCGGAGCCGCAGGGCCTCGGCGTAGCTCATCCCGCCGGGGACATAGCCGTTGAGCTCATCATGGGCCGAGGTCTGATCGGTAACGACTTCGGGGATGATCCCTCGGCGCAGAAACTCGGGAAAGATCTCCGAAGCGTTCCCCAACAGACCGATGGAGAGAGCCCGTCCCTCCCTCTTGGCCTCTTCGGCCATGCGGAGTGCCTCGTCCAGACTCTCCGTGGAGGTGTCCAGGTAGGCGGTGTCAAGACGTTTCTTGATCCTTTCCGGATCGACTTCCACAACGATGGCGACCCCTTCGTTCATGGTAACCGCCAAGGGTTGGGCCCCTCCCATTCCCCCGAGCCCCGCCGTCAGCGTGAGGGTTCCCTTGAGGGTCCCCCCGTAGTGCTTCTTGCCCACGGCGGAGAGGGTTTCGTAGGTCCCCTGAAGAATCCCTTGAGAACCGATGTAGATCCAGGAACCGGCGGTCATCTGACCGTACATAGTCAGGCCGAGGGCTTCCAGACGACGGAACTCGTCCCACTGGGCCCACTTGGGAACGAGGAGGGAGTTGGCGATCAAGACCCTCGGGGCGTCGGGATGGGTCTTAAAGACTCCCACAGGTTTGCCGGACTGGACAAGGAGGGTTTCATCGTTCTCCAGCTTCCTCAAAGATTCGACGATCTTATGGTAAGACTCCCAGTTTCGGGCGGCCTTTCCTGTTCCTCCGTAGACAATCAGCTCCTGAGGCTTTTCCGCGACCTCGGGATCAAGGTTGTTCATGAGCATCCGCAGGGGCGCCTCGGTGAGCCAGCTACGGCAACTGAGTTCCTTCCCTCGCGGGGCTTTGACGGTGATGGGTTCCATCCTATTCCTCCTCTCTTCCACTAAGTTTCTAGGCCATTTCCATGGGTTCGCTTCCTCGCGGTCACCCCTGTGAGAGAGTCTTGAACAAGACCAAGAGAACGACCCCCAGCAGAACCGCGCCGCATCCGAGAAGACGGAGGGTTTCGCTCTTCACCTCGGCGACCCGGAGGGCATACTCGCGGATCTTGCGGGGAAAGAGCATGTAAACGATCCCTTCGACCAGACACAGAAAGGCGATACCGAAGAGGAGGAGTTCACCATGGAAAACCATGGTAGATTATGACAAAAAGGGGGTGGAAAAGCAAGGCCGACGGGCTTGGGCCTAAAGGTCATCCTCGAAGGAGAGGTCCGGTCGGAGGGCGTAGAGGCGGACCCCAGGGAGCTTGTCCAGCAAGGCCTTCACCCTCCCGGGCTCGACACCCGAAAAGGCCGTGGCCAAGGCGTCGGCCTTGATACAGCTCTCGGCCTCCACGGTCATGCTGGTCCAGAAAGGGAAAGGATACCCAGTGAAGGGGGAGAGGAGGTGGTGGTACCTACGGCCTTCCCAGAGGAAGAAGCGCTGGTAGTCTCCAGAGGTGGCCACGGCCTTCCCGGAGAGGGAGAGGACTCGGAGAATCCCTTCACCCCGGGGGTTCTGAACCCCCACCCTCCAAGGCTCCCCTCCGGGGTTTTTCCCCTCCGCCCAAAGGTCTCCTCCGGCGTTGATCAGGAAATCCTTCACCCCTGCCCGGCGGAAGAGATCCCTGGCCCTGTCTACGGCGTATCCCTTGGCGATTCCCCCCAGATCGATTCCCATCCCTTCGGGAAGGAAGAGCCTCCTACCCTCCAGAACAACCCTCTTGTAGGAGACTCTCTTCAAGGTCTCCAGAACCCTCTCCCTCCCGGGGGGAGGACGGTCCCCGTTCTTGCCCTGAAAGCCCCAGAGGTCCACGAGGGGCTTGACGGTCACATCGAAACGCCCCTCCGAGAGCCGTGAGTAGAGCAGAGCTTGGGAGAGGAGGTAGGCGCTCTCCCCATCCAGCTCCCTGACGGCCCCCGCCTCCCTGTTGATCCGAGAGGTCGCGCTCGTGGAGAGAGAAGGGGAGTATTTAGCGTAGAGCCGTTCAAACTCCCTCTTCACCATCCCTTCGACCTCCGGCTTTTCCCCCCGGTATTGAACCTCCACGACCGTATCCATCGTGAAGAAGGTGAAGGAAGAGAACTTTGAAGTTTCCGCCTTCTCGGATCTCTTGTGAGTACAGCTCCAGGAGAGCGCGATCAGAAGGAGGAGGAGCAGGCCTCGTCTCATGAGAAGAAGCCCTGCTTGATCACCTCGTTCACCGAAGTAACACCCCGGGAGAGGAGTGTCAGGGCGTTCTTGGCCAGGGGGATCATCCCCTCCGCCAAGGCTAGGTTCGAGATTTCCAGCTCCCCGGCGTCCTGCCTGAGCGCCGCCTTGATCTCGCCTGTCACCTTGAGGACTTCGTAGAGAGGGGTTCTCCCTTTGAACCCGATCTGGTTGCACAGGGGGCATCCCTTCTCCCGATAGAACTCGTACATGGCCGAATCTTCCTCCGAGAGCTTCAACTTGTAGATCAGGTCGAGGGTCGGCTTCACCCGGCTCTTGCACCGGTCGCAGAGGATCCGGACAAGCCTCTGGTTGATCACCAAACGAAGGGAATCGGCCATGGTCTCGGGGGAGATTCTGAGGTGCTCGCTGAGCTGGAGAACCGTCTTCGTCGAGGACTTGGCGTACATCTCGACGACGAAGAGGATGTTCTTGCTGAGTCGAAAGATCTCCGCGGCCACCTCGGGACTCTTCAGATCATGGAAGAAGACGATATCCGGCTCCATCCTGTAAATGTCGTCCAGAAAGGCCTTCTCGTCCTGCCCATCCGTCGGCATCTGGGTCACCCCGACCACTCTCTTGGAGAGATCCCTCTCGAAGCTCATGACCTTGCCCCGGTTCTGGGCGAAGTCCATGAGGGTGTAGACGAGGGAGGAGGAGTCGTTGAAGATCGGTGCGGAGACGACGACCACACCCCGGCGTTCCTCGAAGGCCTCGGCGATATCCTTTCTCTCGTATTCGCTGAGGTGAAGCTTGATCAGAGGGCGTCCGAATTCGGCCAGGTCGGCGACCCTGATCGCCAGGTTCTCCCCCCCCGAGGTGGCATGGACCGAGAACTTCAGGACATACTTACGGCCCTTGTAGTCCAGGGTCGTCTTGGAAGTCGCCGTCTGCCCATGGATTCCGACAAAACGCTTGACCCTTTCCAGGAAATCCTTCCGATCGTGGAGGGGGACCTCTTTGATCTTGAAGAGAGTCCCGTCGATCCTCAGGTTGAGCCTCAGCTTGCCCATCTCCTGTTCGAGGTAGATGTACTCGGCACTCCTGTCCAGACCGTAGTGAAGAATCTCCAAGACTCTGTTCTTGATCTCCTTCTCCACGGGTTCAGAGGAGACCTGGCGCAGCTTGAACGCCTGGATGAGACTCTTCAGCTTCTCGTCCATCTCCTTCTCGTCGGTCTGGTAGTAGATCACCTCCGCGGAGAAAACTTCGGCCACGCGTTTGAGAACCTTCGGCATGTAGGGGTTGGCCATGGCGAGATGAACGTAGAGGATGTCGTTGATCTCCTCCTGGAAGAAGGGAACGATCTTGTACCGGAGGCAGCTCTCCAGGCCCAGGGTCTCCACAAGTTTCATGTCGACGTTCTTATCCGCCAGGGTCGTCGAAGCCACCTTCTTCTGCCGAAGCAGGTACATGTCCCGCTCTTGCTCGGAGAGAAGGCCCATCTTCACAAGGATCTCCCCAAGCTTCTCTCCGGTTCTCTTCTGGATGTTCAAGGCCGCCAGGAGCTGCTCGGAAACGATCTTCCGCTCGGCGATCAGGATCTCCCCGAGTTTCTCTTTGATCGAGGTGAGCTTAACCCTCTCGATCTTCATCTTCGGCGGACAGTTATCCCAAAACTTCTTCTTATACTCTTCCGGGGCGTTGCAGGAGCAGTTGAGGCAGTAGGGGCAGATTTTGCTCGGTTCCGGATGACCGCACCAGGCGGCCTTGGGGGCATCGTACTCTCCAAGGCAGTACCAACATTCGACAATAAAATCCTCATCCCAGTTTTCGGCCATAAAAACATTCTATCAGACTCTTTTTCCCCCTTCAACGACCCGACGGAATCGGGTCTTTCTTGCCTTTTTCACCCCACCTAGGTATACTTTCACCCTCTCCCCCCTGGGGAGATGGGCTTTTCGACAAAACCCGAAGGAGTGTCCAACCCAGGGGAGAAAGATCGACACAGAATTCAAAATGTCCAGAGGATAAGAACAATGTCGACTCCCTCGCTTCTCGGATTATCCCTACCCGCCTTGGAGGAGGCCCTCGCTCCTCTGCGACTGAAGGCCTTCCAAGTAAGGCAGATTTACCGGTGGATGTACAACGCCCGCAGACTCCACCCCCGGGAGATGACCAACCTCTCGAAAACCCTCAGGGAAACCCTAGAGAAGAGCTACTCCTGGGAGCCTCTGCTCCTGGAGAAGACGGCTCTTTCCCAGGACGGCAGCGAGAAGATGCTCTTCCGCCTTCCCGACGGCCACAGGGTGGAGACCGTGTACATCCCGGAGAAGGAGCGCAAGACCTTCTGCCTCTCCACGCAGGTGGGGTGCAAATTCCGATGTCGCTTCTGCCACACCGGCGCCATGGGGTTCAGGAGAAACCTGACCGGTCAGGAGATCGTCTTTCAACTCCTCTTCGCCCTGAACAGGTACTCCCTTCCCCCCACGGAGAGGATCAACATCGTCTTCATGGGGATGGGAGAGCCTCTGGAGAACCTCCCGGCCCTCAAAGAGGCGCTTCCGGTCATCACCGACCCCGAGGGGATCGCGGTCTCCACGCGGCGGATCACCCTCTCCACACTGGGAATCGCCGACAAGCTCGAGGAGTTCATCCGCCTCTTCCCGGCGGTCAAGATCGCCCTCTCCCTCCATTTTCCGACACCGGAGGGGCGGCTTCTCTATATGCCCGCCCAGAGAGTTCACCCGGTAGAGGAGAGCCTGGACCTTCTCCGTCGCCTCAAGGAGAGGCTCCGCCACAGAGTCACCTTCGAATACATCATGCTCCGTGGGGTCAACGACTCCTTGGAGGACGCCCTGGCGCTGGAGAAGTTGACCCGGGGGATTCCCAGAAAGTTCAACCTCATCCCCTTCAACCCCTTTCCCGGCTCCCCTCTCCTCCCCTCATCGCCTGAGAAGGTGGACCTCTTCGCCGAGAGGCTTAGAAAATCGGGTTTCGTGGTGACCGTAAGGGAGAGCCGTGGACAGGACGTGCAGGCCTCCTGCGGCAACCTCTTCGCCTTGGCCGAAGAGACCACCACCCTCGAAGAGGAGCGGCCGAAAGAGGGTTGAAGGAGAAGAGCTCCTCCAAAGCCTTAGAACAGGCCTGGGAAACCCCTCTCCCGAATCCGACAGGCCCCGTCCCCGAGGGAACGGGGCCTATCGCTTTTAAAGGGTGACCTTTGGAGCCTCCCTCTGTTCCATTTCCTTCAACTCAAAGGGGGCCCGTTTGACCAGACCCATCCCCGGAGCCAACATCTTCCAAGGAAAGGCCTCGATCTTATAGTTCAAGGCCATGACCGTATCGTTGTAGTGTTGCCGGGCGAAAGCGATTCCATTCTCGGTGGTACGGAGCTCCTCCATCAAGTCGGCGACATTGCGGTCCGCCTTGAGTTGGGGGTAGTTCTCGCTGACCACGAGAAGGCGGGAGAGGAGGCCCGAAAGCTCCCCCTCCGCCGCCGCTCTCTCTCCGGAGCTTCGGGCCTCCATGGCCCTGGCCCGAGCGGCAATCACCCTCTCCAATGTCTCCCGTTCGTGGTCCATATACCCCTTCACCGAGGCGACCAGGTTGGGGATCAGATCATGGCGTCTCTTCAGCTGAACATCGATCTGAGACCATCCGTTCTCCGCCTCGTTCTTCCCGAGGATGAGGGAGTTGTAGAGACGGAAGTAGAAGACCACGAGCGCGAAGACCAGGAGGAAGAGAAGGGCGATCAGGAGCATCTCAGTACCTGGCCAGAGGAGAGGTGTAGTAGCCCACGGCTAAGATGCTCGAGAGCAGGAAGGTGATGGCGAACCCGACGATGATCAGGGCGACCACGAAGATGACTTCCAGGCCGACCACCTTGTCCTGGGGAACATCCATGAAGACCGGAAGGGCCAGATAGAGCAGGTAGAGGCTGTAGATTCCACCGGCCAGAGAGATCAGCATCCCCAGGGAGAAAGGGATGAAGGTGGCGATCCCGGCGGCACATCCGGCGGTCATGCTGTAGGCGATCGTCTTGGCAGCCTGGGCAAGGTCTCCGTTCCCGCCGAAGTTCTTGGAGAGAACCTGCAGGAGAAAGGTTCCCGCAAAGTAGACCGCCAGGACTGTGACGTAACCCACGATGGCCTCCCTGATGGCCCAAGAGGGGAAGCGGATCATCCTGAGGGCGAATCCGATAGCGGGAAGCGCGGCGAGAAGAACCACATACCCCGTAAGCAGGCTCATGAGATCCTGCTTTTCCTCTTTGAGAGTGACAAAGGTCTCTTTCGGCTTTAAAAGGATGTTCTGAATCTTCTGGACTATATCCATAAATCCCTCCTAATTTTGTATACCCCGATCATACCAGAAACCCAAGTTTTCCCCTATGGAAAAACGGAAACTCTCTTCCCCTCACCTCCCGGTAGGTTTATCATGGAGAATGATAGACAAGACGACAGACACGTTGATCTCCCTGGCTCTCGACGAAGACGCCGTCGATAGGGACGTCACCACAACGAGCCTCTTCCCCCACACCCCTCCCCGGTGCAACGCCTTCGTCAAAGCCAAGAGCGACGGAGTTTTCTGTGGTGGAGAGATCTTCCTGGAGGTCTACAGGAGAGTCGACCCCGGGCTGGAGGTTCTTCCCCTCAAGGAGGACGGAGCCCCTTTCCACAGGGGAGAGGTTCTCTTCACCCTCTCCGGATCGGCCTCCTCTGTCCTTCGGGGGGAACGGACGGCCCTCAACTTCCTGGCCCACCTCTCCGGTGTGGCCACGGCCACGGCCGAGCTGGTCTGTCTGACCAAGGGAAAGCTTCTGGTCCTGGACACGAGGAAGACCACCCCCGGGATGCGCTCCCTCGAGAAGTACGCCGTCCGTTGCGGCGGCGGCACCAACCACCGCCGGGACCTATCTGACATGGTCTTGCTTAAGGAAAACCACTTGATCTTCTTTCAGAGTCTCCGGGAGGCGGTCCTCCAGGTGAGGGAGAAGAACGAGACCATCCCCCTGGAAGTGGAGGTCAAGAACTTGCATGAGTTGAAAGAGGCGCTGGGTCTTCCCCTTCAGCGGATTCTCCTGGACAATTTCTCTCCGGAGCTTCTCAAGGAGGCGGTCGGGCTGGTCCAGAAGCGGGTCCCCCTGGAGGCCTCCGGCGGCATCTCCTCTGAGACCCTCCCCGCCGTCGCGGAGACGGGGGTGGACTATGTCTCCTCGGGAGCCTTGACCCACTCGGCGAAGGCCTCGGACTTCTCCCTCCTCATCGAGGGCCCCCAGCCATGAAGAACGACCTCCACCAGACCCACGTGCTCGTCATCGGATCGGGAATCTCCGGACTCACCGCGGCCCTCCGCCTGGCCGAAGCGGGGGTCGACGTCACCGTTCTCTCCAAGGAGGATGATCCCCGGGAGGGGAACACCCTCTACGCCCAGGGGGGAATCGTCACCCTGGGGCCCACGGATTCGCAGAAGCTGTTGACCCAGGATGTCCTCTCCGCCGGAGACGGCGTCTCCTACCCACCGGCGGTCAAGAAGCTCGTCGCCGAGGGAACGGAGATCGTCAAAACGCTCCTCCTGGAGAAGGTCAAGGTCCCCTTCACCACAGACGAGAGGGGGGAGCTCCTCTACGCCCAGGAAGGGAACCACTCCAGACGGAGGATCCTCTTCTCCAAAGACCAGACCGGAAGGGCTATCGAAGAGGCCCTCTACAAGAAGGTCAGCGAGAATCCGCACGTCCACTTCCTCAAGGGGGCCGTTGCGGTCGACCTGATCACGACGAACCACCACTCCACAAACCCTCTTCGGGCCTACGAGAAGCCCCAGGTTCTCGGAGCCTACGCCCTCCTGAGGGCCCAGGGAAAGGTGATCCCCCTCTTCTCCCGCGCCACGGTTTTGGCCACCGGCGGCCTGGGTCGAGCCTTCCTCCACACCACGAACCCCTCCTGCACCCGTGGAGACGGCTACGCCATGGCCTACAGGGCTGGGGCCCAGATCCTCAACATGGAGTACACCCAGTTTCACCCCACCGCCTTCTACTCCTCCCACATGGAGGACCACTTCCTCATCTCCGAGGCTGTCCGCGGAGAGGGAGCCGTATTGAAGACCCAGAGAGGGAGAGCCTTCATGGAGGACTACTCCCCTCTCAAGGACCTGGCCCCCAGGGATGTCGTCTCCCGTGCCATCTACGAAGAGATGCTCAAGAACGACGACGCCTATGTTCTCCTGGACCTCTCGAACCTCTCGGTAGACCCTAGGGAGCGTTTCCCCTACATCTACAAGACCTGTCTCGAGAACGGCGTCGACATCACCCGCTCGCCGATTCCCGTCGTCCCGGCCCTCCACTACAGTTGCGGGGGCGTCCTGGTCGACCTCAACGGCCGCACCACCCTGGGAAGGCTCTACGCCGTCGGAGAGGTCGCCTGCACAGGCGTTCACGGCGCCAACAGACTCGCTTCGACCTCCCTCCTGGAGGGTCTCGCCTGGGGATGGTTCGCCGCCGGGGACATCCTGGCCAAGGACCGTTTAGACGACGACCTCCCCTTCCACGAGATCCCCCTCTGGAAGGAACCCGCCATCCTCGAGGCCACGGACCCGGCGCTGATCGTCCAGGACGGAAAGCTCATCCGCTCCACCCTCTGGAACTACGCGGGGATTCTCCGCACCACCAAACGCCTCCAACGGGCCAAGGCGGACATCGAATACCTGAAGCACCGGATCGACCACTTCTACAAGAGCACGCCCCTGGAAGACTCTGTCCTCGGCCTGCGCAACATCGTGGACACCGCCCTCCTGGTGATCAACAGCGCCCTCCGCAACCGTGTCAGCCGGGGAAGCCACACAATCCTGACAGACCAGAACTGAGGGGATTACCGGGCGTTCCTCCCGCTGAGCTTGGAAGAGTGTTCCCTCCTCTTTCCAAGGCATGAAGTAGAGAGTCTGCCTTCTTCCCTATTATCCAGAGACAGATCGATCATACCTGTGCAAGGTTAGTCACAAGATTGTAGGTAAACCACCAGTAAAATCCTTTATTCAGCTGTTTATAAACGAATTACTTTTTTATTTTTTCATATTTAGTTATGAATGGACCTTCTTCAAATTGTAGAAAACCGTTTTTAATTTTGCAAGTGTAAATTTGTGGTAGTTTCCACATAGTTATTTCAATCCTGATTTGACCGTCATCTAATATTGACCAATTTCCCATAGAAGTATCTCCTCCAATATCAAAAGAAACTCTGTTATCACTAAAAAATTCAAGCGTTACTTTTACCCCATTAATTGTTTGCCAACGACCCACTAGCTCAGACTTCGTCGTCGAACAGGCAATTAGACTCAAAGCGACTATTACGCTGACAACAAGAAAGAACACCTTCATAGAAGCCCATAAAGGCTTATTCATTTTATACCTCCTATTCCATTATTTTACGGTAGAAGTCTGAAAGCTCTTTTTTGAAGAGGGTTTTGTGAAAAATAAAGCGTGAAAAAGCACCTCGCAACCTGGTAAGAGATGGAGTCGGCCAAAACCCGTATCAAACCAAGAGGAGGTGAGGCCGGCTATGGTTGAATATTCTTCTATATTGCTTAAGGCGATAACGTACAATATTCTTTGCGCATTTGGAAAGAGGACGGGCGTACCCCCCAAAACATGATGGGAAGGTATAATTCCCATGGTTGAATTCACAAATTATTTGCAATCACACTTTGGGGTTGCTTCCTAAATATTTCGCCTTGTTCACCCTCATGTGAGGATCTTACTGCTAATTCTTTTTCTATTGAGACTAGTGAATTGTGGATTTGAAAAAGGACAATACACGCTTCGCAGATAAGACGCCATAGAATGTTGCCAACAACAATCGCCAGCAAAGCGATCAGGACGTTAGATTTCATATAAGTAATTCCAGAGATCGTGATGAAGACAACCCCGATGGCATAAACAAACTGAATCATGAAACTACTGACAAACGTTTGAAATGATATAAAGTCAGCCAAGAAATGTCCGTCTTGCACCTTTTGATCTTTCATCTATCTTCCTCCCTATTTTAAAAGATAAGTAAAGATCAATTTAAGCACTGGTACTCTTGTTTGGTAACCAATTCTTTCTAAGAAGGGGCACAAGTCCTTGACATGTCAGATTCTGCATGCTCGTTCATAACGACATTACCACAACCAATAGATAGTGTCGAGGAATAACATAATTTGCAGATAAAGCATGAAAACATATCTTGTGCTTATTTCAAAGAACATCTTGGAAGCCGGAGAAAGGATAATCTCGTATACAAGGACTTCACACCATGGTTTGGCAATCGATTGGTTCAATATTCTAGACGGACTTTTGAAGACTTTTTTTAGAGTGGGTGTATAAAAATGCTTTAAACGATGTCGAAGAAGAAGTCGATGACTATTTTGAGAGTCTTTTATTTTCAATGGCCGTCCAGCAGCAAAAGCCCAAAAGGATGGGTCTTCCCCCGCTCTTGACGAGCTTGACCAGGTCCGTGTTCAAACCGATGGCGGACATGGCCATAATGATAAAAAATATGCTCAGATTCTTCAGAAAGAGCACTATGGCTGGCGGAAGGGGAAAGAGTGTGGTGATGACCGAAGCCGGGACGAAGTAGAGGATGAAGGTCGGCAGGTAGTTTCCGACTCTTCGAGGTCTTCAACGAACACTCCCTCTTAAACGTTCTGAAACGAAGGCATTTCTCTCCCAACCGGATAAAGTGTCCTGTTTCTTTCTCACATTTTTTAAGAGGTAGTGCTTTGCTTGAGAAAGGGACGGGGAAAAGGGGATTCCGCTCTGGGAAGGCCAAAAAGGAATAGCCAACCCGCAAAATTATCCAAACCTCTGACCCTTTCCCATCCTTCCGCCCTGGGTTCGCCGGTTCATGCGGTGGTTAAGGCCTCCATTTCATCACATTCGCATAGTCTTTGCATGTTCCTGTACAAGCACAATCCCCCAACGAGTGCCTGAAATATGTCGTAAGCGGGCCGCTACGAGCATCATGGTAGTGTCAAGAATCTTTCGCACATTTATTAAGGGGTGGTCCTTAGCTTGAGAAAGGGACGGGGAAAAGTGAATCCCGCTCTGCGGGTTCCAATTAGGCGTGGCACGCCCATAGGGCTTTGCAGACTTCTGGCTTTTTCCCATCCTTCCCCGATCGGCTCGCCGGTTCATGCGGTGGTTAAGGCCTCCATTTCATCACATTCACATAGTCTTTGCATGTTCATGTACAAGCGCGTTCCCCATCGAGTGCC